>Ga0302320_10028836_pt1 | contig 10638 bp, 9 predicted proteins | sample Bog_T0_3_FD_202130 | JGI IMG/M metagenome (GOLD analysis project Ga0302320, IMG submission 202130) | Peat permafrost microbial communities from Stordalen Mire near Abisko, Sweden - Bog_T0_3 | ecosystem: Environmental > Terrestrial > Soil > Wetlands > Peat | place: Sweden: Abisko, Stordalen Mire... | reverse complement strand
ATAGACACTGGATTCAAGCAAACCGTGCGCTACTTTTCGGACAAGCTGAGGGAGTCGCTGACAAAATCTGAGTTATCGGCATTCGATCGAATCGCAGTTCTTGACCCCAGAGAGCCGCTGGTTCAGGGCATTCAGCGGCGAACGAACCAACGATTGGACTCGGGGCAGGAGGGGTACGAAATCACAAACTCGTCGTTCGGAGGTGTGGCGATTCCTCAGGCGTTTGTTTTCGAGGCCGATCCCTACCCTGACTCTCCGAACGGCGGGGTCAGCCGGAGAGCGAAGACAGAGGGAGTGGCACTTCGCTAGCTCGAGTCTTACGCTTGCCTACAGCTCCGCCAGCACTTGGTGCACGAGCGAAATCGCGATCGACCCTTCGCCCACGGCTGCCGCTACGCGCTTTACGTTACCCGAACGAACGTCGCCCACGGCAAAAACTCCGGGCAGGCTGGTCTCCAGCATTTGTGGGGCGCGCTGCAGCGGCCAATGGTAGTCGTGCAGAACTGGATCCAGATCGCGCCCCGTGAGGATGAAGCCTTTGCTGTCCATGGCCACGCAGCCTTGCAGCCACGCGGTGCGGGGCGCTCCTCCGGTCATGATGAAAATGTGCCGTATGTCGTGGGATGAAATCTCGCCCGTGTTCTTGTCCTGCCAGGTAACGCGCTCCAGTTGGGCATCGCCGTCCAGCGCGACAATCTCCGTGCAGTAGTGCATTTCGATCTTGGAGTTTTCTTCGATGCGCTGAATGAGATACCGCGACATGGTGTCCGACAACTGGCTGGACCTGACCAGCACGTGCACCTTGCCCGCCGTCTGCGACAAGTACACCGCCGCCTGTCCCGCCGAGTTGCCACCGCCCACCACGATCGCATCCTCGGTCCCGCACAACTGCGCTTCGATGAAGGTCGCTCCGTAATAGACGCCCTGGCCCTCGAACTTGGCAAGGTTTTCGATTTTCGGCTTGTTGTACTGCGCTCCGCTGGCTATCACCACGGCGCGGGCGCGAATAGTTTGGCCGCAGCTCACCGTCAGTTCATAGGGCCGCCGGTGGCAGTTCAACTTGGTCACGCTGTTAGCGACCAGCATCTTGGCGCCAAATTTCTGCGCTTGTGCAGTGGCGCGGCCCGCCAACTCCAGCCCGGAAACTCCGGTGGGGAAGCCGAGATAGTTTTCGATCCTCGAACTCGACCCCGCCTGCCCGCCGGGAGATTCGGTCTCGATCATCAATACATCCAGCCCCTCGGACGCGCCGTACACGGCCGCGGCCAGGCCGGAGGGTCCCGCGCCCACGATCACCAAATCGCGCAACTCAGTCGCGGTGATGTTGGCGTTCAAGCCCAGGCACCTGGCCAACTCGTGGGTCGAGGGATTGCGCAGCACGGTCTCGCCGTTACAGATCACCACGGGAATTTCGGCGAGGGTCACGGAAAAGCGGTCCAGCAGTTCCTGCGCGCCCGCATCGCTATCGAGGTCGATGTAAGCGTGGGGATGTCCGTTGCGGCTGAGAAACTCGCGCAGCCGCAAGGTGTTGGCCGAATGCCGCGAGCCCATCAGAACCACATTGCCCTGGCCGTAGGAAATCAGCAACAGGCGCCGCAGAATGAAGGCGCGCATAAAAATCTCGCTCAGGTCCGCGTCCCGCGCCACCAGGCTTTTAAAATCCTCCGGACTAACTTCCAGAAACTCCCCCGGTTCGGTCACGCGCCCGCGCACCAGCGCGCCGCGCCGCGAGATCATGGTCATCTCGCCGGTGAATCCTCCCGCCTGATGCGTCACGATCAAACGCTCGCCGGTCAGGCTGGGCTGCACAATCTCCATGCCCCCGGAAAGCAGAACGAAGAACGGCACGCTCACATCGCCCGGCTCAAACAGAATCTCGCCCACTTGCACCTGGCGCACCTTGCCAACGGCCCGGATGCGTTCGATCTGTTCCGGCCTAAGCGCGGGAAAAGCGTGGGTGCGATCTACCGGCCCTGAGGAGAGGGTTGGGCGAAGGTCCGTGGCGGCGGGTAAACCCGCGAGCACAGCTGGAAAAGAGTCGACGGGAGTAGACATGATGCACCTGCGATAAAAGCTGAGTATACACAGCCGCGGCGGCAAACCGCAGCCGAAATGGTTGGATGATGCCACCCTGCTTCAGGGTGCAAGACCGTCAGAGTGCAAGACCGTTCCCTACGGTTTTACGTCGCCTACGCTCACGATCTTCGCGGTGGCGCGGAACTTCTTGTAATCGCGGTAGGTCTGCTCAACTTCCACGTCAAAATTCTTCAGCAACGCCAGGCGCACGTCGATCTTCGCCGTCATATGCAGCGGCAGCCACACCTCGTCGTTGACCCGGGTCTGCTCCAGCATGAAGCGCGAGCCTTTGTGAAAACGCGCCAGAAACAATCCCCAGGAAACCGTGTCCAGGCATTCCACGTCCAGCTTGGCCAGTTGCAGATCGCGCTTGTCGATCCACACCCGCCCCCGAAACTTCGACAGAAACTTCGCGTCCTTCATGTGCGGAACGAAACCCGGACGCGGCTCGCCATCGATCACCCAGGCCTCGCGTCCCCCCACCAATTCCGTGCCCAGCAACGTGAAATTGTAGGCGTCGGCCACCTCCAGCACGAACTTACGGTCCTCTTCACGTTCCTTCTCTTCCTTTTCCTGCCGCTTCCTGCGATCGTCTTCCGATTCGTTCTTACGCTTGTCGACGATCTTCTGGATTTTTTCTTCTTCCTTGGCGGCTTCTTTGGCGTCGAGGGCCTTGTCGTCTTTTTCGATCAGCCGCTGCACCTGCTCGCCGTAAAGCTCCATCACATCGTAGGTCTTGGCCTCGGTCGACTTTGTCTGCCCCTTGCCGTCGAGTTTGTGTTCCTCGTCGCGCTCGATGAAGGTATAGTTGCGCAGGCGTTTCTCGTTCTCCATGTCCTTGTCGGCCACCACGCGCAGCAGTTCCTGCATCTGCTGCTGCGAAAGTTTGCCGCTGGCGTCGGGAATGAGATCGGGCGGAGAAGCCGCGGTCGGCGCCGGATCTGAGGCAGTTTGAGACTTCTGCCCGGAAACTGGCAGCCCAGCAAGCAGAACCACGAGCCATAGAAGCAGGCCGGGACCGCGCATTCCCATGATCGACATTACGTTGTTAGAGCGCAAAGAGTTCCATCAGGATGCATGACGGCCAAAGGCCCAACGACTAACGACCAACGACTAACGACCAACGACTAACGACCAACGACTAACGACCGTCCTTATACGCCTTGCCCAGAATTTCTCCCTGATACAGCCGCTCGTCGACGCGGTGCAGGCGCTTGGCCATGTCCGTCGTGATCAGCGGATAATGTTTGATCTCGAACAGGTGATACACGATGAACCAGACGGGCTGGTCGGTGGTCATCCAGTTCTGCCGGTCGAAACGCTTCAAATTGACGGGAACGGAGTAGCGTCGCAAGGTGCGCTCGCGCCGCAAGTTGAAATATCCATTGAAATACGTAATCGCCAACTCGCGCAGCGTGCGATGCACCGGCTCGCGCCAGCGGCACCCCGTGTAGTTCGATTTCGCGATTGCGCCCCAGCAGCCGTGCTGGCGAAAAATGGCGATGACGTGGTCAGTGTCGTGCTCGGCTTCAAAATCCAACAGCAGCGGAGGATATCCGTTGGCGCGCAGCGCGGCCGCCGCGAAGATAGCGCCCTCGAGGCAGTGGGCCGTCCGCTCGGCCAGCACCCGCCGCGGCGACCATGCCGTATCCGCCAGATGATACGGCGCCTCGTCGAGAAACTTCTGGATGCCGTAGGGATCCTTCATGCTGCGCAGCTTGCGCAGTTCCGACGGGGTGAAACTGGTTAGCGCATCGCTCATGGTCGGATGAGTTTACATGACAGCGGTCTTAGGCGTTAGGTCTCAGGTGTTAGGCAGATCACCTCACACCTAAGACTCAACACCTACATCGAACACCTCAGCCAGTTCATGCGGCGCGTCCACCAGCACATCCGGCGGATTCTCCTTCAGCGTGTGCGGGGCGAAGCCATAGCTCACGCCCACGGTCCACATCCCAGTATTGATGCCGGTTTCCACGTCCACATGCGAATCTCCCACGATCGCAGTCTCTTCCGGACGCACACCATACTCTTCCAACAACTTGCGCGCGCCTTCGGGATCGGGCTTTTTGCTGCCGAAACTGTTTCCCCCATAAATCTGGGTGAAGAACGGGCCCAGCCCCAGCGCTTCCACGATGGCGCGCGAGGGAATTACTGGCTTGTTCGTGAGCACCGCAAGTTTCCGCGGAGCGCCGTCGGACAAGCGCTGCACCGCGGCCAGCGCTTCCTTCACTCCTGAGTAAACCGTAGTGTGATCGAGCTTGTGTTCGCGATAGTAGGAGAGAAAAAACTGCAGGCCCTGGCGCACCATCGACTCATCGACCGCCTCGCCGCCGAGCGCGCGCTGAATCAGAATGGGCGCTCCGTCACCCACGTAGCTGGCGATTACGTCGTCGGGCAGTGCGGCGCGTCCGATGTGGCGCAGCGCGGCGTTGACCGAGTGCACCAGATCGAGGCGCGAATCGATCAGCGTGCCGTCGAGATCGAAAATCACCAGCTTGATGGTTCGCGGGTCAAAGGCGCGTCGCGTCTGGATCATCTCTTTCAGGATAAATGATGAGACGGTCAAGGTAGCGCCGGCACCCTGCCCTGAGCGAAGTCGAAGGCTCCCGCGGCAGTCGCGACTGCTTGCCCGGAGCTTGCCGATGGGGCATCTTGCCCTCGCCGCCGGCAGCGGGTCAAACCCCGCCACGCCGAGACAGAAATTGTACAAACTGATGACACGCCGCTGACAATCCCCTCCACGTTGCGCCCTAGGATGAGTTCGGTCGAAGGTCAAAGAAGTCGCGGTCCGATTCTGCAATCGCTCCGCGCTCGTCAGACCCTCCCCGTCCTCAATTCACGAAGGAGAATTCACATGCAACGCTTACTTAGTCGCAGCGTACCGGGTCGCATCCTCGCTTTCACTCTTTCTCTTGGGCTCGCGCTCGCCTGCTCGTCCAGTGCGGCCCTGGCGCAATACAAACTCGCTAAACTTACTTCCAACCAATCCGGGCAGGCTAAAAATACCGATCCCCTGCTGGTGAATGCCTGGGGTCTCGCTTACGGCCCCGGCGGCCCGTTCTGGGTAAGTGACGAAGGCACCGGCTGGTCCACACTCTATGACGGCATGGGAGATCCGCAGGGCTTGCAGGTAGTCGTTCCGGCCTTCAACGGCAGCAGCGGCGGCTCGCCCAGCGGCATCGTCTACAACGGTTCACAGGAGTTCAATGTGGAAGGCTGGGCATCCATCTTTCTGTTCGCCACGCTCGATGGCACCATCAGCGGCTGGGCGCCGCAATCGAATCCCACGCAAGCCATTGTCGCGGTCAACAACTGGAGTTCGGGCGCGGTCTACACCGGCCTGGCCATCACCAATTACTCGTCGGGAAATTTTCTGTTCGCCGCCGACACCGCCAACAACAAAGTCGATATCTATGACGCCAACTTCAACTTCGTCACCTCGTTCACCGATTCCACCGTTCCCGTGAACTTCACGCCCTTCGGCATTCAGGATATCAACGGTCAAGTCTACGTCTCGTTCGCCGATTCCACAGGCGGCCCGGGCGGCTATATCGACATCTTCACTGAAGCTGGAGTGTTCGTGAAGCGCTTTGCCCAAGGCGGACACCTGAACCAGCCCTGGGGATTTGCGTTGGCGCCGCAGAACTTCGGAGCCTTCAGCGGCAGACTGCTGATCGCCAACAACATCAACAGCGCCAGCACCATCAACGCCTTCGCCGTGAAAAACGGACAATACCTGGGCACGCTGAAAACTTCCGCCGGCCAGCCGATTCTGATCGACCAGCTCTGGGGAATCGAGTTCGGCGGCGGCACTTCGGCCAACGGCAACAAGAACCAACTGTTCTTCGCGGCTGGCCCGAACAACAACGTAAATGGACTGTTCGGGCTGATCGAGCCGGCGAACTAGGCGCGATCGTCCGCAATCCCGAGACAAGGCCACCATCGCTGCAGGTTCATTTGACAGCGCCAACGGAGAGGGTTGGGCCCGGACGAACTCGCGCGGCAGGTCCTCAGCCGCTACCTGGAAGACGACACCCGCTTCATCGAAGCGGTTAATGTTGGCTTGGCCGCTGCGGAGCGCGGAGACTTCGTTGAGCATGAGGAAGTGGGCAGGAAGCTGAAGCAAATCCTGCAGCCTTGATGCGCCTGCGCTGGACCACTCCCGCCGCCGACGATCTCTACCACATCGTACGTCATATCCAGCGCGACAATCCCGATGCGGCCACCAAAGTGGCTACTACGATTACGACGGCTGCGACAGCCTGAGAAAATTCCCATTCCTTGGTCGCATCGGCCGGGTGCCGGGCCAGCGCTACTAGTTTTTTCTGGATTGCCCTACATCGTTGCCTATCGCATCAAAGACCAAGTTGTAGAACTGCTTCGCATCTACCACGGAGCCCAAAATTGGCCGTAGCGTATTCGTCGACTTTCAAGGGGCCTGAAGAGGCGGTCGAATGAATCGGGCTCAACTGCCTCACCGTGCCCACCATTCGCTTCGGCCGCACAATTTCGTAGACGGACTTGTCCGTCCCGCCGTAGCTGCCGGTGGTTCCGTAGAGGTCGCCCGCGGAATCTAAAATTATGCTGGACGATGGATAGTAACCGCCCGGGCCGGGCGCAAAGCTATGCAAGATGCTCTCCCTCCAACCCCCGGCTGAAGGCGTAAACTGGAACACGGCACCCTCAAAGCTTGAACCTCCCGTGCCGCTGGCTCCGTACAAATTGCCCGCGGAATCGAAAACCAGCTTGCCCGGACCGGGTTGCGCCGCGTCGCTCAAGTTGCCCTCGAAGTTGTGAATGATCGTCTCCGTCCATGTGCCTCCTCCACTCGGCGTCAACTCGTAGAGCGTCCCATACCCTTCGTTTCCGCCCAGAAACGTTGTGCCATAAAGATTGGCCGCGCTATCGAAGGTTACACCGGACTCCGGGTCAGCCCCGTCCGGCGTACCGAAGGCAAAGCTATGCAGGACCGTCTCGTTCCACTCTCCACTCGCAGACGGCGTCAACTCAAATACCGCGCCGTTCGATCCTAGTGTTTCGCCTGCGGTCGTGCCATACAAATTTCCAGCCTCATCCAGAGTGAGGGCGGCGATGGGATTGGTCCCCGCAAGGGGATAGAAGTTAAAAATAATTTTCTCCTGCCAGGTGCCATCCGCGCCCGGCGTCAGCTCGAACACTGTCCCGCAACCGGCTTTTCCACACTCTTTCCTGCTCCGCCGTTGTACGTCGTCCCATAAAGATTGCCTGCCCCATCCAAAACCAAGCCCGCATATGGATTCGCCCCATCACCGTCACCGCCCGTGAAGTGATGAAGAACCTGCTCTGCCCATGTGCCGTCCGGCTGCGGAATCAACTCGTAGACGGTGCCACAGCCGTGACTTCCGGAATAAGTCGTGCAAGGCCGATCGCCGCCGTTGTACGTGGTTCCGTAGAGATTCCCGGACGAGTCGAAAATCGGGCCTGCATATGCGTCGAAACCGTCTCCACCGCCACGTTTGAAGCTATGGAGCACCGACTCTACCGGAGCGCCGTTTTCCCCGATCGTGAGCTTAAACACCGTGCCGTCCCCATACTGCCCTCCCGCTAAGGTCACGCCATAAATGTTTCCCGCCGTGTCGAAGACGACACCGCCCCACGGTTGGAGGCCGCCGCTGCGGTCGGTAAAGGTATGAAGCACCTTTTCTTGCTGTGCCGTGGCCCGCGGGGCATAGGCAAGCCCGGCTGAGATTAGGATCGCAATCGTAATCCATGCGACTGAAAGCTGGTTGTTTTTCAAGATGGACCTCTTCTTGGTGAGGGCGACTTGGAACTCGGTCCGTTTCCGCGGTGAGCAAATATCCCATAGCCGGTCCTTGGCGTCAAGAAGGAATGTGGCGTGGCGTCCCACCTCTGATTCTCTGTTGGCGCTATTCCGGCTGCCTGCACGCGTCTTCACCCGGCACCAGCAGCGAACGCGTGGCCAGGTACGCCGACATGTTCTCAGCCATGGGCACCGAGCCGCCGCTACTCATCATGCACCTTTTGCTGACGGCCCCTCCCGAAGGCCTTTGTGCTCGGTGAGAACCTCAAGTGGCCGAAATCTCTGCCGATAGGCAACCTATGGAACACTCTGGCGATCTCATTTCCCTCATTTATCTGAGTGCGGCAACGGTACCGTTCTTGAAGCAGGATTTGCTGGAACTTCTAACCCTGAGCCGAGCCAATAACTCCAAACTGGGAATCACGGGGATGTTGCTTTTTAAGGATGGCAATTTCCTGCAAACGCTCGAAGGAGAACAGAAAAAGGTGCTCGACCTGTATGAAAAGATCGCTCTCGACCGGCGGCACCAAAACCTGGTCGCGTTGTGGCAGGGGCCTTGCACCGAGCGGGCGTTTCCCGATTGGTCCATGGGCTTTCACGATCTGCGCTCTGCGGACGCGGCCCAGACTCCCGGCTTCAATTCGTTTCTGGATACTTCTCTCACGTCGGTGGATTTTGCCACGGACCCCGGCCGCGCCAAGAAGCTGTTGCTTCTGTTTAAGGAAGAAAAACTGCTGGCTAAGGCAACGGGCGTGCACTAACCGGTTTCAATCCAGTCCACATCGTCAGTCCTGCCGTCCTCCTCACCGATCCCTCCGCTGTGCTCATCCCGCCATTCCCCCGCAAGAACTTGGATATTTCCCAATCCCCCATTCCGATTTACAATGCAACCTGCCCGTTAATTGGCGGCACCGTATGCCAGCAGCCGGGGTATTATAGGCATTCTTCATTCTCAGGGAACCGGATGGCGACCACAAAAACCGACCCCAAGCTCTCGATCGCGAGCGGCAAGAAGTCCCAGACTTATGAGGGGCTTACGCGCGAGCAGCTGATCGAAGCCTACCGCATCATGTACACTTCCCGCCGCATCGACGACCGGGAAATCCTGCTCAAGCGGCAACAGAAAATCTTCTTCCAGATGTCGGGCGCGGGGCATGAGGCCATTGGCGCCGCCGCCGGGATGACGCTCAAGCCCGGTTACGACTGGTTTTATCCTTATTATCGCGACCGCGCGCTTTGCCTGGCCCTGGGTGCCAAGCCGCTGGAAATGTTCTTGCAGGCGGTGGGCGCGGCCGACGATCCCAGCTCGGGCGGTCGCCAGATGCCTTCGCACTGGGGCTTCAAACGGCTGAACGTCGTGACGCAATCGTCGCCCACAGGGTCGCAAATTCTTCAGGCCGTAGGATGCGCCGAAGCGGGACGCTACTTTACGAATCGCCCCAAGGCTGCGGAGATTCCTGCGAAAACGGATGATGACCGGCTCGATTATCGCCAGTTCAAAGACGTGACCTTCCACGGCGACGAGATCGCCTACGTCTCGCTCGGCGATGGCACCTCCAGCGAGGGCGAGTTCTGGGAAGCCATGAACGCCGCCGCCCTCAGCAAGCTGCCCGTGATTTTCTGCGTGCAGGATAACGGCTACGCCATTTCCGTTCCCGTGGAAATACAGACCGCCGGGGGCAGCATTTCGCGCTTGGTCTCGGGCTTTCCCAATTTTCATTTCGAAGAAATCGACGGCACCGATCCTGTAGCCAGCACCGCCGCCTTTCAGCGCGCCGCGCAGTATTGCCGCGAGGGCCACGGGCCGGCGTTTGTGCACGCCCACGTCATCCGTCCCTATTCACATTCGCTCTCTGACGACGAGCGCCTCTACCGCCCCGATAGCGAGCGTGAGCGCGACGCCGCCCGCGATCCGGTTTCGCGCACGCAAATGTTTCTCCTGCGCGAAGGCATTCTCGACGAGAAGGGCATCAACGAACTGGAAAAGAAAGTCGACGAAGAATTGCAGATCGCGGTGGATGAGGCCCTCGCCGCCTTGCCGCCCGCGCCCGAGAGCGTGCTGCAGTATGTTTATTCGCCCGATCTCGATCCCACTTCGACGGCCTTCGATACGCAAGCCGTAATCGGTCCCGACACGCCCGACGGCAAGAAGCCGGTCGCAAAAACCATGGCCGACCTGATCAACGTGACCCTGCGCGACGAGATGAGGCGCGACGAGCGCATCGTGATCTTCGGCGAAGATGTGGCCGATTGCAGCCGCGAAGAATACCTGAAGCGCAAGCTGGTCAAAGGCAAAGGCGGAGTCTTTAAACTCACCTTCGGCCTGCAAAACGAGTTCGGCCCCGACCGCGTTTTCAACTCGCCGCTGGCCGAAGCCGCCATTGTGGGCCGCGCCACCGGCATGGCCACGCGCGGCCTGAAGCCGGTCGTCGAAATTCAATTCTTCGACTACATCTGGCCGGCCATGATGCAGATTCGCGACGAACTCTCGGTCATCCGCTGGCGCTCGAATAATGTCTTCTCCTGTCCGGTCGTGATTCGCGTGGCCATCGGCGGCTATCTCACCGGCGGCGCCATTTATCACTCCCAGTGCGGCGAGAGCGTGTTCACGCATATCCCCGGCTTGCGCGTGGTGTTCCCCTCGAACGCGCTGGATGCCGCCGGCTTGCTCCGCACCGCCATTCGCTGTGACGATCCCGTACTGTTTCTCGAGCACAAACGCCTGTACCGCGAAACCTACGGTCGCGCCCCCTATCCCG
>Ga0302320_10028835_pt1 | contig 10638 bp, 9 predicted proteins | sample Bog_T0_3_FD_202130 | JGI IMG/M metagenome (GOLD analysis project Ga0302320, IMG submission 202130) | Peat permafrost microbial communities from Stordalen Mire near Abisko, Sweden - Bog_T0_3 | ecosystem: Environmental > Terrestrial > Soil > Wetlands > Peat | place: Sweden: Abisko, Stordalen Mire... | reverse complement strand
CTAGCCGAAAGTAATAGCGCTGTTTCGGTTTGCCGAGAAATTAACCAAGAAGCCCGACGACGTCGTGGAGACGGACATCGAAGGACTCAAAACAGCAGGTTGGGACGATGCGGCCGTTCGCGAAACGGTCTTGACCGTCGCGTATTTTGGCTACATTAACCGCGTATCTTTGGGACTCGGCCTCGTAACCGATTTCTAGGCCGCTATTCTCCGCTCTGTTCGATCAGCTTCGCGACGAGCGCCGTCCATCCCGTTTGATGGCTCGCGCCCAGTCCTTCGCCCGTATCGCCGTTGAAGTATTCGTAAAACAAAATCAGATCTCTCCAGTAAGGATCGTTCTGAAAGACGTCTGACGTGCCGTACACGGCGCGTTTTCCGTCGCGGCGCAGAAACAACGCGGAAAGCCGCTGCGAGACCATTCCTGCGGCTTCCCACAGCGTCTTTTGCTGGCCCGAGCCCGTCGGGCACTCGACCTTGAATTCATCGCCGTAGTAGTAATGAACACGCTGCAGCGATTCAATCAGCAGAAAGTTGAGCGGAAACCAGATCGGCCCGCGCCAATTGGAGTTTCCGCCGAACAAATCGGATGTGGACTCTGCGGGCTCGTAGTCCACCATTTGCTGCTTGCCGCCCACATTCAAGACGAACGGATGATCCTGGTGAAACTTCGATAGAGCGCGCATTCCATGCGCTGAAAAAAACTCCTTCTCGTCGAACAAATATTTGTAGATCCGCTCAAGCTTGGGCCGGTTGGCAATCGTCAGCAACAACCGGGCGCCTTTTGGCGTCGTCTGGCTCATGTCCACGTGATCGGAAAAATCCGGGTTGTGAGCCATAAACCATTCCATGCGTTTGCGGAAGCTTGGCAGTTTTTCCAGATCTTCGGGCTCGAAAGTTTCCACCGCAAACAGTGGGATTACGCCCACCATCGACCGGACTTTCATGGGAAGTTGCGTTGTGTGCCCCAGGTGCAGCACGTCGTAGTAGAAGCCGTCTTTCTCGTCCCACAAACCGATGCCTTCGCCGCTGAGCCCCTCGCCGCCGATATCGTTCATCGCTTGCGCGATATAGACAAAGTGCTCGAAGAATTTGCTGGCCACGTCTTCGTATGCCGGATCTTCCCGCGCCAGCTCGAGCGACATCGCCAGCATGTCCAGGCAGAACATCGCCATCCAACTGGTGCCATCGGACTGCTCGATGAAATTTCCGGGTCCGAGCGGTGTTGAGCGGTCGAACACTCCGATGTTGTCGAGGCCGAGGAACCCGCCTTCGAAGACATTTCGGCCCTCGGGGTCTTTGCGGTTTACCCACCAGGTGAAATTCATCAACAGCTTGTGGAACACGCGCTCGAGGAAATTGCGGTCTTCCCTTCCCTCCACGCGCGCCGTGATTTTGTACACGCGCCACACAGCCCACGCCAGCACCGGAGGATTTACATCTGAAAAATTCCATTCATACGCGGGAATCTGCCCATTGGGATGCATGTACCATTCGCGATGAAACAAAATTAATTGTTCCCTCGCGAATTCCGGATCGATCAAAGCCATTGTCACGCAGTGAAATGCGAGGTCCCAAGACGCGTACCACGGGTATTCCCATTTGTCCGGCATCGAAATGACATCGGAATTGTAAAGGTGCGTCCATTCGTGATTTCGGCCGTACCAGCGGCGCGGATCGGGTTTCGGTTGCGTGGAATCACCTTCGAGCCACCGGCGAACGTCGTAGTGATATGCCTGCTTGCACCAAAGCAGGCCGGCCAGCGCCTGGCGGTGGACGCGGTGAGCGTCTTCGCTGAGCTTGGGATCGATTCGCTTGGCGTAAAATTCGTCGGCTTCCTTTTTGCGTTGGACGAAGACTGCCTCAAAGTTGTCGTCGAAGAAATCCTTGACCGGTCGGCCGGTTGGAACAATTTCCTCGTTCGTAAGGCGAAGGCGAATCGTCCAGCTTTTCCCCGGCTCGATCTTGCCGGAAAAGTGCGCGGCAAATTTTGTTCCACTGCGATCTGGGTTAATGCAGCCCTGTTCTTTATCAACGATGTACCGGTGGAAAGCGTCTTTGACGAATGGAGTTTTGTTCTCGGTCTGAAACAAGCGCCGGTTATTCGTCTCGTTCTCGGTGAAAAGTGTTTCGGGATCGCCTTCGATTAAGAGCCAACGCTTTCCGTAATGGAATTCGTTCAGCTCCAGCAGAGCGCCGCCGCCGACGCCGTCGATTTGGGAGACCTGCGGACGCTCGTACTCATCCCCCCAATCCCAGCGATTGCGGAACCATAGGGACGGCAGCAGGTGCAACGGCGCGGCCACCGGCCCGCGATTCCATGCCGTGATCTTGATCAGAATGTCTTCCGATTGCGCCTTAGCGTACTCAACAAACACGTCAAAATAGCGGCTCTCGGCAAATACGCCGGTATCGATCAATTCATATTCGGGATCGTGATGCGTGCGCTTGCCGTTTTCCTCCACCAAATGGTCGTACGGGAATTCAGCCTGCGGATATTTGTAGAGGTACAGAAGGTAGGAACTGGTCGGCGTGGCGTCCAGGTAGTAGTAATACTCCTTCACGTCTTCGCCGTGGTTGCCCTCCTTGTTCGTCAGGCCGAAAAGCCGTTCCTTCAGGATCGGATCTTTCTCGTTCCACAGCGCCAGCGCAAAACAAATGTGTTGATGACGGTCGCAGAATCCGGCGATGCCGTCTTCCCCCCAGCGATAGGCACGCGAACGGGAATGATCGTGCGGCAAATAATTCCATGCGTCACCGTTGGCGCTGTAATCCTCGCGAACCGTGCCCCATTGGCGCTCTGAAAGATAGGGGCCCCACCGCTTCCAGTGAACTTCTCGCTCAGAACTGGATTTCAGCCGCTCTTCTTCGGCGGTTAGATTCGAGGCGTCCGGACGAGCCGCGTCCGGGTTGGCGTCAGGCTTTAGTTTTTCGTCCATCGGGATTCCTTATAACTGTATAAGTGCCAATTCCGTCCGGCGGCGCAAAAGTGCACGCCGCGGAGTAAACGGCTGGGAACGCAGCCCAAAACTGCCCCGAGAACTCTACCTGCTGCGGCTCGCGATATGCAAGGCGCACCAATATCCCTTCCGCCGCCGCGCCGCGCGCTTGCATTCGATTCTGGCGCAAAGCCGCGATGATTCTGTATCCTCGTTAGTCGATGCAAAGTGCGGGAACTCTCGTGCCCTCCGCCCAAGGTGTAAAGCCATTCATTCCAATGCCATAAACGCGTCATCGTCAGCTCCGCCCACCACGCGGTCGCGCCGCGGCAGTGCTGTTGCGTTCGCGCTGATCACACTTGCCGCGACAGCCGTCATCGCACCAATGTGGTTCCTTGGCAACGCCTCGGGCCACGATTTTCAATTCCACATGGCCTCGTGGCTGGACGTTTCCGGTCAATGGCGCGAGGGCATTCTCTATCCGCGATGGGCCGAATGGGCCAATTACGGCTTCGGTGAGCCGCGGTTCATTTTTTACCCGCCAGCATCTTGGATCCTGGGCGCTGGCTTGGGTTCGATACTGCCCTGGAGGATGGTGCCGGGTGCATTCATCTGGATCGCGTTGGTGCTGAATGGCTGCGCGATGTGGAAACTCGCGCGCCTTTGGCTTACTCCCGCGCAAGCTGCGGCGGCCGCCGTGATTTGCGCCGTGAATCCCTATCAATTGATCATCGCTTACTATCGCAGCGATTTTGCGGAGCTTTTGGGAAACGCAGTGTTCCCGTTCTTAGTGTTGCGCGCGATCCGTGTCGTTCAGAATGGTTGGAGACAAGTCCCCGCGCTGGCGTTCGTCTTTGCGGCAATGTGGTTGACCAACGCTCCGGCTGCAGTGATCGCCACATATTCTCTGGCACTCATTTTGCTTGTGGGTGCCGTCTATCGAAAAAGCTTGCTGCCTCTGATGACCGGCGGAGCCGCGATGCTTTTCGGCTTCGGCGTGGCGGCCTTCTACATTTTGCCGGCTGCGCGTGAACAGCGATGGGTGCAAATCGGCCAAGCGCTGGCGCAATTGTTGCGCCCCGCTTCGAATTTTATCTTCACTCGTGAACCCGATCCCGAATTCTTGCTCTTCAATTGGAAAGTATCGACGGTGGCGATGTTGGTGATCCTGGTCGCTGGAATCGGCGCGGTGTTTTTGGCGCGTCGTCGGCGCGAACTTGGGTTCGTGTGGTGGGCGGTGCTCGCGCTGGGAGTGGCCGCGTCGGCTTTGATGTTCGCTCCGAGCGCGATTATCTGGCGCCTCTCGCCAAAATTGGCATTCGTCCAATTCCCCTGGCGTTGGCTAGGTCCGCTGGGATTGGTATTCGCGTTCGTGGTCGCGGCGGCGCCGTCGGTACGACGAACTCAGGTTGCGGTTTGGACGTTAGCGGCTTTATCGATCGCCGGAATCGGAACGGCCATGGTGCAGGACTGCTGGTGGGACAGCGAAGACATCCCCGTTCTCGCCGGAGGAATTCATTCCGGCAACGGTTACGAAGGCACCGACGAATACCAGCCGCTCGGCAGCGACCGTTACAGTCTGCCGGGCAGCGACGTACCCTATGGAGATCCTCCTGGGCTGCCCGCGCCGCTGGTTACGCGGTGGGACAAGGAAACCGAGTCGAGCGTTCCCGTGCCGCCGCAATCCGTCCACATCGAACGATGGACCGCGCAAAATAAGGATTTTACGTACGTCGCAAACGGAAATGAAAACGTCGGCGTCCGGTTGCTGGCATTTCCGGCATGGGCCGCGAAGGTCGACGGGATCGACATAAAAACGTTTGGGGCGCCGGGAATCGGCCAATTGCTCGTACCGCTTGAAGCGGGAAAACATCGAGTCACGCTGCGGTTTGAGCGCACCATCGATCGCACGTTCGCCGATCTCGTTTCTTTGCTTTTTGTGGTTCTTGTTTCGGCGTGGCAGATTTTTCTTTGGAGAAGCTCGCCCGGCAGTGATGAGGAAGCGCAGGCGTCGCGAGCTAGCTAAGCGTTAGAATCACGACCAGCCGTTTCGGGCCGTGCGCGCCCATAACCAGAATCTTTTCGATGTCGGCGGTCCTGCTCGATCCAGTGATCAAGCACAGGTAAGCGTTCTTTGCCGCCGTTCCCCGCTCGGCGATGCGCGCAAACGCAGCGTCAAGGTCCGGCACAAGCTGGTCGATCGATGCCAACACGATGTGCACCGGCACAGCCACCGAGGCACCCCGGCCGCCGCACGCCGAAGAAATCAGCACCGATCCCGTCTGCGCCACGAGCGATTCAGCCAAGGTGATCGATGCTTGCGAAGATTCCCGCGGCCCGCCTTCGCTTGACCATCGCAGCGCTCGACTTCCCTGAAAGCTTTGCGCCGCATCGCGAACAGACTGCGCATCCTGAATGAAAATCTCGCCCGGCGGAAGCGACTCGAGGATTGCGCGCGCGGTAGCGATGCCCTCCGTAGCACTCTTCGTGAGGATTAATTCCGTGTTGTTCGCGCCGCATTCGCGCTGGAAGCGCTCGAGCGGATCGGATATCGGCGCGAAAATTGCTTCGGGTCCCGCGTGCAGGTGACCCGGAGAATCGGAAATTTTCGCCGGAACCTTCAGCGCCGCGCGAATGCGCGCCAGAATCGCCTCGCGTCCAGGATTTTCACTCGACTGCATGATTCTTGCTCCAACGCGCGCGGAACGATTCCGCAGCCAGCTTCGGCACCGCACGATACTTCGTCCACGGACGCAGCGGATCGATCGCCGTTCCCTCGATGCCCAGACCATACAGCGCGCGCAACAGGAATTTTCCGACGCCCCCCAAGAAAGCAAACCGCGAGGCACCACCCATCGACCAACCCCACAGCTTGAACGCAATCCGCTCGCCGAGCGGACGATCCGCATCACTCACCGCGTTGCGGCGGTTCTCCAGCAAATGATGATGCAAATCGATCTTGACCGGACACGCTTCCGTGCACGCCCCACACAAAGACGACGCATACGAAAGGTGTTGAAATTGATTCAATCCACGCAGATGTGGCGTAAGCACGCTGCCAATCGGCCCGGGATACGCAGTGTTATACGTGTGTCCGCCAACGTTGCGGTACACCGGACACGCGTTCAAGCAAGCGCCACAACGAATGCAGTGCAGCACTTCGCGCTGCTCCGGGTCGGCCAGTAATTCCGAGCGGCCGTTATCGAGAAGCACAACATGAAATTCTTCGGGTCCAGCCGTTTCGTTCGCGCCTCTTGGTCCGCCCACCAGAGTGTTGTAGCAAGTGATCGGCTGTCCCGTGCCGGACGCCGCGAGAACCGGCCACAGAATCGCCAGATCCTGCATCCGCGGAATTACTTTTTCGATTCCGGCGAGCACCAGGTGAATGCGCGGCAGGGTCACTCCGAGGTCGGCGTTGCCCTCGTTCGTCGAGATGGCCGCCAGCCCTTGATCCGCCACCAAGAAATTCGCGCCGGTAATTCCCATTTCCGCCGAGAAAAACGCGCGTCGCAGCGCTGCACGCGCGGCAGCGACGAGCATGGAGGGATCGTCGGTCTCGATACCGCCGAGTTTTTCCTTGAAGAGTTCCGCAATCTGCCCACGCGTCAGGTGCATCGCCGGAGTGACGATGTGGTATGGCGGCTCCTTGCGCAACTGCACGATGAACTCGCCGAGGTCGGTCTCGAAAACTTCGATTCCTTTTCCTTCCAGCGCCGCCGTCAAGTGAATCTCTTCGGCGACCATCGACTTCGATTTCGAGATCGTGCGAACATTGTGTTTCGCCGCTAGCGCAGCGATATACTGCCTGGCCTGTTCGCCGTTCTCCGCCCAGAAAACCTGTCCGCCGCGCGCGTTCACTTTCGACTCGAATTCTTCGAGGTACCGATCCAGATGCTCAATGCCATCGCGCTTGATGGCCTGGCACTTTTCGCGCGCCGCCTCCCAATTCTGGAATCGCGCGCGCCCACGGACCACGGCGCTGTCGTAATGGTCGATACTGTTGCGAATGGTTTTCCGGTGGATGAGGTCAGCGGACTTTACGGCGGCGTTGCGAAGAAAATCCTGCGCGGCTGTGGTCATCGCGCGCCGCCTGCGTCGCCGGTTTGCGCCAAAATGCTGCCGATGTGAATCGTGCTGACCGGCGACTTTTTGTGGCGCAAAATTCCGTCGATCTGCAACAAACAGCTTGGGTCCGTGGAAGTAATGAATTCGGCGCAGGACTGTGCCGCATTTCCCGCCTTCGTCTCGCCCATCGCCGCCGATATCGCGCTGAACTTGGTCGAAAACGTGCCACCGAATCCGCAGCACTCTTCGCTAAACGGCATTTCCACCAGCTCGATTCCGCGCACCGCCTGTAGCAATTGCCTCGGCTCTTGTTTGAGGTGCAGCTCACGAAGCGCATGGCACGCATCGTGATACGTCACACGATGTGGGAACGAAGCGCCGACGTCCGTTACCTTAGCCACTTTCACGAGAAACTCCGAAAACTCAAAAACACGTTTTCCGATCTCACGCGCTTCCGTCTCGTGCGCCGCTCCGGCAAGCAGCTGCGGGTAGAAAATCCGCACCATCGTGGTGCACGAGCCCGACGGACAAACGATCGTCTCCGCATCGCGAAAAACGCGGAGAAATCGCTCGGCGAGCGGCCGCGCGTCGTCCCAGTAACCGGAATTGAATCCCGGCTGTCCGCAACACGTCTGGTCCTTCGGAAACGTCACTTCGTACCCGACGCGGCGCAACACCGCAGTCATGTCCACGCCGATCTGCGGCGTCAACTGGTCCACAAAACATGGTATGAATAGCGCGACTTTTGGCATCGGGCGTGGCAACGGCGTCGTTCCGACAAGCGCCGCTTGAAAGTCCGAGCGCAGTCGAATCGCAGCTCCTGCTAGTCTAATGCAATTGCCAGTCGCATGCGGCAACTGTAAACGCCCAAGTTGTTGGCTTTAGAACCGTTTCGAGAGTAAATCCGTGCGAGACAAAGCGCCGTCTGGGAGACGAGTCGCGTGAACGCTAAGAAATCGGCTGGAAGGGTTCGAATCATCGACGCTCCACCCTGCATCATGCCTAAATCATGTGTTTCCGGGTGATATCCGACAGGAAAAATCTGCAACTCGCGTGTCGATTCCTCATCGCCCCGTTCGACGCGTCTGTAGAGAGAAGTCGAGTGGAGCGGCACCGCACAGCCCGGCACTCGGCCACTGGCAAGTTTCCAGGCTCGGCGCGGCCCAGGCTGCTATATAAAAGGAGCGGCACGGATACAACGTCCGCTCAAAACTTGAGGAGAACACCATGCGATTCATGATGGTCATTTTTCGTGATAACTACGCGAGTGACAAGCCCGCCGAGATTGAGGACCGTGAAGCGTTCTGCGAGATGGGAAGATACAACGACCAATTGAAGAAAGCCGGGATCCTGCTGGCGATGGACGGCCTCACGCCGCCATCGATGGGCGCGCGCCTCACCTACAAAAACGGAAAGCCGAAAATCACCGACGGCCCGTTCCCCGAAGCGAAGGAAGTGATTGCCGGCTACTGGATGATCGAGGTGAAGTCGCGCGAAGAGGCGCTCGAATGGGCCTCGCGCATCCCCTGCATGAGCGAAACTGGAATGGTCGAGATTCGGCGGGTGGCGGAAATCTCCGACTTCGACGAGGATATCCAGAAGAAGTTCGCGGAGGCGGGCGCGAAGCTGGGTAACCAGCGGTAGTACGACCGGGAAGCCGTCCCACGCACGCGCAAAACTTCGCAAGTCGGGTGTCGATTCCGCACCGCCGCGTTCGACGCGTCTGTAGAGAGAAGTGGAGCCGCACCGCGCACCGGGCCACTCGCAATATTCCAGACCCAGCGCGCTCCAAGCTCCTATATAACGGTAGCCGCGCTATCGCGGCATCAGCTCAACTGTTAAGGAGAAAACGATGCACTACATGATGATCATGTTTCCTGGCGGCTACGCAACAGCAAAACCCGGCACCTTGCCAGACCACAAAGCGATTGAAGCAATGGGCAAATACAACGAGGAACTAGGCAAAGCCGGCGTGCTGGTCACCCTCAACGGTCTGACCCCGCCCGCGACGATGAGCGCGCGTGTCACGTTTAAGGACGGAAAGTCGAAGGTCACCGACGGACCGTTCCCCGAAGCGAAAGAAGTCGTCGGTGGCTTCTGGATAATCGATGTGAAGTCGCGCGAAGAGGCGGTCGAATGGGCCTCGCGCATTCCGGGCGCGGACAATGAAATGGTCGAAGTTCGCCGGTTCTTCGATATGTCCGACTTCGATCCCGAAACCGTGAAGAAATTCGAGAAGCAGTTCGAGAACGACCAATACGTCCCGGGCAATCAGAAGTAGAAAAAACTCTCCGCGCTGTGTCGATTTCGCGGCGCCTCGAACGACGCCTATCTAGGGGGAGTCAGCGTGCCAAATCGCCCTTGAATGGGCGGATGGCGGCTCTCCAGCATCTGCAATCGATAGGAGACTCTGGTTATGCGTTACATGATGCTCGTTCGAAGCGTTGCCCCCGCGGGGCCCCCGCCTTCGGCCTTCCTGGAGGCGATGGGCAAATTCAGCGCACGAGGCCGGGAAAGCGGATTGCTGATCGCAGGGGGCCAGCTCGGCGGTGCGGACGCGAGCGCCCGTGTGCGGCTCGCCGGCGGCAAGATCAACGTCAGCGACGGTCCGTTCCCTGAAGCCAAGGAAGTGATCGGAGGCTACGCAATTCTTGAATACGCCGATAAAGAAGCCGCGCTCCAAGGCTGCGCCGAATTTCTCGAGGTGCATCGCCAGAACTGGCCAGGCTGGGAAGGCGAAATCGAAATGCGCCCCCTCATCAACGAAGACCACCGCGCCAGCGCCGGGAAGTAATTGCACGTCGGTCTAAGTGTGAACGCAGCAGCAGAAAATGAAAAAGTCTGGAGGGATCGGATGACCGGAAATCAAATACACAGCATTATCCTAAGCGGCGTCGCACTCGTCGCCGCACTGATCGTGCCCCAACCTGCAGCGGCACAAGCCCCCCCAGCGGCTGCACAGAACGCCGAAGCCCCGTATCCGGCGATGGCCCCGCTGGAACAATATTTAATGGAGCGCGACGCGGAAGTTGCCCTGGCTCGCAGCGCCGCCCCAGACGCCGTTTCCAAAGACGCAACAGTCTTCGTGCTAACCCGCCACGGCTACGAGACCGCCGCGAAAGGCACCAATGGCTGGGCATGCTGGGTCGGCCGCAGCTGGGGAGCGATGTTCGATCACCCAGAATTCTGGAATCCCAAGGTTCGCGCCGCGGAATGCACGAATGCGCCCGCCGTCCGCTCCGTGTTGCCGTACAACTTCAAACGCACCGAACTGGTGCTCGCCGGAAAATCCAAAGCCCAGATCGTCGTCGCCATGAAGGCATCGATCGACAAAAAAGAATTGCCGCCGCTCGAGCCCGGAACCGTCAGCTATATGATGTCGAAAGGCTCGTATCTCACCGATCAGGGCGGCCACAACATGCCCCACATCATGTTCTACTCAGCAGCAGATGCTGCCGCCTGGGGCGCGAACCTTCCAAACTCCCCCGTCATGGGCGTGAGTTTGTGGTCTCTCTCCCCCGACGCCTATCCGGAACTCAAATCCTTCCCACCCATCACCGTCTTCCTAATCGCGGCAGAAAAATGGTCCGACGGAACAGCGCCACCGAGCATGTAAAGACCAGCGGCAAGAGTTCCC
>Ga0302320_10028830_pt1 | contig 10639 bp, 6 predicted proteins | sample Bog_T0_3_FD_202130 | JGI IMG/M metagenome (GOLD analysis project Ga0302320, IMG submission 202130) | Peat permafrost microbial communities from Stordalen Mire near Abisko, Sweden - Bog_T0_3 | ecosystem: Environmental > Terrestrial > Soil > Wetlands > Peat | place: Sweden: Abisko, Stordalen Mire... | reverse complement strand
CTCTGTCCGGTGGCGGAAGAGGAAGTATCCAAGCTGCCGCCGCGGGCTGCGGAGTGGTTCGATGCCTTCGTTTTCTCGCCGCTGGAATCTTCATTTCATCCCAATAAAGATGAGCTGTGGCTGCACCTGGCCCTGGTCGACTCTGCGCGCGACAAAGCGGCCGTGATCCGGCGGCGTCTGCTGCCCTCCCTTCCAGGTCCGGTGGATGCCGTGTGCATTCCGAAGGAGCGCTTCACTCTAAGCCGCCGCCTGTTGAAGTACGCTCGGACCGCGCGGTTTCTGGCGGGGCGGGCCGTATTTCACACCCGCGCCTTTGCCTCGTTGTTGCAAACCGGCGTCCGCTGGCGCATGCGTTCGAGCGGCCTCAGCGGCGGCTACTGGCTATTCCTGGGCGCCAGTTCGTTCTTCGTGCTGGGCATGTTCATTTTCGTGCTCCTCTACAACCTGTACCTGTTGGACCTCGGCTTCCGCGAGGATTTTGTGGGGCAGGTGAACAGCGCCTCCACCGCGGGCATGGTGGCCGCCATCCTTCCCGCCGCCGCGCTCGCGCGCCGTTGGGGCTTGGGCAAGCTGTTGTTCGTGTCGTTTGCATCGGTCGGCGCGATCTCCGCGCTGCGTGTGCTGGTTTCGAGCCCGGCGCCCCTGCTCGCGCTGGCCTTTCTGAGCGGCGTGGCGTTCTCTCTATACGCAGTTTCGCTGGCGCCAGCCATCGCCCGGCTCACCAGCGACAAAGCGCGCTCCACCGGCTTTAGTTTTTCCACCGCGAGTTCCATCGCCTTGGGGATCTTCGGCAACTGGCTGGGAGGACATCTGCCTGGCTGGCTGGGCGGCAAGCGGCCCGCCATGCTGGCCGGATGCTCGCTCGTGGCGTTGGCCTTGTGGCCCTCGGCGCGCCTGCGCATCGGACCAGCCCCCGCCGAAGGCGCCAAGCTCTATCCCCGTAGTCGTTTTGTAGTCCGGTTTCTCCTCGTATGGGCCATCTGGAACCTGGCCACGGGCTCCTTCAATCCATTCTTCACCACTTTCTTCGCCCGCCTGCACACGCCGGTGGAGCGCATCGGCCTGATCATGTCCGGCTCGCAACTGGCACAAGTCCTGGCGCTAATGCTGGCGCCCTTGATCCTGCGAAAATTGGGACTCGTCAGCGGCACTGCCGCCATGCTGCTGGCCACCGCGCTGGCGCTGTGCGGTTTGGCTGCCGGGCCCACGGGCTGGGGCGCCGCGGCCGTGTTCATGGCTTATACATCCTGCCAGTGGATGACCGACCCAGGTGTGAACACCCTGCTGATGGATCGCGTGCGCGAGCACGAGCGCACCGGCGCGGCCGCCCTCATGATGCTGGTCGCGTTCGCTGCGCAGTTGGTCGCCTCGCTCGCCGGCGGCGCCGCCATCGCCAGGTTCGGATACTCCGCGTTGTTGGTCTGCGCCGCCGGATTGGCCGCGCTGGCCGCTATCGCCTTCCGGACGTTGCCGGCCCCGTTTGGGGATGACAACGGCGGCTGACCCAGCTTGCTTAGACAATCTCTCGATGAACCAGATCCGGGGCAAACGCGGGAACGCACACCGCCACGTATTCCGCGCCACCCGGTTCCGGCGAGCTGTAGCGCACCCACTCCCCGCGATGCGCGATGATTGCCTGGCCGGATCTCACGTCGATGCTGCCGGAACGGGTCTCCACGCGCAGCATGCCGCGCAAGACCACGGTATACTCGTCGAATTCCGGTGTCTGGCCCGGCTCCGTCCATCCGGCCGGGCTCTCCATGCGCGCGATGCTCACCGCTTCGGTCCCGGAATTGACGCGGCCGACATATTCCGCGATCCTCTTCGGCAGATTGCCGGCGGATGCAATAATGGTGGGCTTTTCGATTAGACCTGGCATGGCGTATCCTGAGCAGGATAGCACGGGAAGGCGGGGGTACTTGGCAAAGCGCGGATCGCGCGCGGAGCGTTTGCAAAGATAAAAAAGTGAGCCGCGATCCGAGCGAATCAACTCAACGTGAACACACCCGCCGCACAGGCCCGCCGGTTTGTCGATCTCACGCTTCACCCGCTAAAAGCTTAACCGGATGCCCAACTGGGCCGCAAACGGGATGCCCACCGTGGTGCCCGGGCCAAAGAAATCCCCCAGGCCGCCGGCCGCCACGCGCAACTGATTCAGGCTGGTGATCGGCTGCGTCTGCGAACAATCCGCATTCAGGCAAAATGCGGTGGCATTCGCCAGATTGTTGACCGGCACGGGCAGCGCCGCCAGGTTCGTGACGTAGTTGGCGCCGGGGTTATTGCGGTTGAACAGATTAAAAATCTCAACGAACGGCATCACTTGCCACCGATCGTGAAAACGGAATGGACGGCTGACGCGTATATCCGTCTGAATATAAGGCGTGCCGCGGAATTGGTCCATACCGGTTTGGACCCCGTTGACCACCGCGCGGTCGTCCAGGGTGTCTCCAAATCCATTCACGTCTACCGGCGTGGTGAGGGTGAAAGGCCGGGCGCTTTCAGCCTGGCTCAAAACCGAAAACTCAAACCCGCGGGGAAGGTGGACTGTGCCTGCCACAACCAGGCGGTCGGTGACGTTCTCGCCGGACGGCCCGTAGTCTCCTGGCGCAAACGCATGCAGCGGGTTGCAAACCCCGTTCACATAGTCGAATAGTTCGCCCAGCACGCAGCCCCAGGTTTCGGCGCTCGACAACGTATAGTTCACCACCAGGCTGAATCGCGAAACGTTAGCTTGCAAATGCACGGAAAGCCCGTCGTACCGGGAACGGTTGTCGCTCCGGAAAACGGTGAGATTGGGAACCTCCTGCTGCTGGCTGGCCGCATCGCCTGGAAACAGAGGCGAGAAAAGGGTGTAGCCGGCCTGATAGATGTATCGCCGGTAGCCGTGTACGCCATTCTCGTGGGTCCAGTCCGCGCCCAGCGTCCAATGCGAATTGAACGCGTGCTGAACGCCGGCGCTGGCATGCACCGCGTAAGGCGTTTTGTAGGCCGGATCGATCAGCGCGCCCACCCCGCCATTGGCCGCTCCCGGTAGACAGCCGGCGTCGCCCGCATTAACGCAGGGCGCCGGAGCCGCGTTCACCGCCTGAAACGCCGTCACCCAGCCATTCTGCGCCAAGTCGTTGTAATAGAGTCCGAACCCCGCGCGGATTACCGTATTTCGGGATTGGCCCGGCGCGTAAGCAATTCCCAAGCGCGGCCCAAACTGCTTTCGGTAATCGTGCGGCGCGCCCGGATGCTCGAACAGCGGAATCTGTAAGGCCTCCACCGTAAGCAGCGCCGGGTTATCCAATTGCGATCTGCCCGATGCGGTGAAAAGCCCGAAAGTGGTGTCGTAGCGCAAGCCGTAATTCACCGTAAGGCGCGGCGTCGCGCGCCAGGAATCCTGGGCATAGATGCCGAGCCGTTGGACGTTCTGCGAAAAGCTGCCGTTGCCCGCCGGCGTGCTGGTGCAGGCGGTGCCCGGAGTGACTGTTAGAGTCGCCGTGGGCGTGCAGTTCAGGTCCACGGCGAATTGCGCCGGATTGCCGAGATAATCCGCCGGGTTCTGCGCGAATACGGTCAGGTTCTCCGCATTGCCCGGAAGCGCGCCGCTCATCACCGGCTCATGAATGAAATCGACGCCGAAGCTGGGCGAGTGCCGGCTGGTGGTGTGCGTCACGGCGTAGCGCGCCTGGTATTTTTCCTGATCCCGCGCGATGGGAAATGCCGTGATCGGCGTCACGAACTGATTGTCGCCAAAAGTCTCAAAGCCGGAAATCGTCTGTGACGTCGAACTGAATGGAAAAGCCAGCGCGAAGCCCAGTTGCGAATTCCGATACTCGTTCAATCGCAATCCGCTGCCGGCGAGCGTGAAAGTTCCAAGCCACGTGGGACTAATAATGAGCTGCTGGCCCAGCACCACGTTCAAATAATTCGAATGCCACGTGGCCCCGGTGGAGGACAGCGTGGCCTGCTCCACAAATGCGTTATCCGTGGTGTAGGTGTCGATCGCCGCCCGCAGGAACCATTGCGAACGCGGCGATTGCGCCCAATCCAAGCGCAGGTTCCCCAGGTAATCGCGAAACGGCACCGGCACATTGTTCGGCACAGGTATCGAAGGCGCTCCGGGAATAAGCCCTTGCGAGGCCAGGCTGGCGAGCGCCTGGAACTGAGTCAAACTCGCCGGGCTATAGGCGATGCTGGCATCCTCATGCACCGCTTCGAGAGAGGCGAAGAAGAAGAGCTTGTCCTTCACGATAGGGCCGCCAAGCGTGCCGATATAGTTTTGGCGCGAGAACGGCTGCTTCGGCAGCGGCGCGGGATTCTCGATCGGGTAGCGCGCATTCAACGCCGCGGCCCGTTCATAAAAAGCCGCCTCGCCGTGCCACACGTTGGTGCCGCTCTTGGTCGTAATCTCCACCGACCCGCCCACCGTCCGGCCGATATCCGCATTTTGCTGCGAGGTTTGCACCGCGAATTCCTGGACCGCATCGGGGGAGAAAGCTTGCAGGAAGCCGCCAATATAATCGTCCGAATTGTCCGCTCCGTCGACGGAGTTCACATCGTTGAGTCCGGAACTGCCGCCGAACGAAACCGCCGTGATGCGCGCCTTGGTCGGATCGGACGGCTCCACCGGCTCCGTTCCAGGGATTAGATACGCAATGTTGGCGAAGCTGCGGTTCGCCAGTGGAATCGTTTCCAGATCCTTGGCGGTCACCGCCCCGCCATGCACCGCGCTGGTGGTATCGATTGGCTGCGTCACGATGGACGACGCCTGCGCCTGCACATTCAGCGTCTGGCGCGCCACGGCCACCTGTAGCGTCACGCTAACCTCGCGCACCGAGCTGACCACCACCGAGATCGTCGAACTGGCCTCGGCGAAACCCGCTGCACGCACGCTCAATCGATAGCTGCCGGGCAGCAGATCGTCGATACGGAATGCTCCGCGGCTATCGCTCTTGGTCTGGCGCTCGATGGAAGACTCCGTGGCATGCACGGCAACCTCCGCGGCTTCCACCCGCCCGCCGCTCGCATCGGTGACCGTACCCGCCAGGCTGCCCCGGAAATCCTGCGCGTGGCATATCGCGGGAAGCAGCAGCCCTAGAAAAATGGCGGAAATTCGGCGCATCGCGTAAACTTACCGTACAAACGCCGCTACTACCACAGATCGTATTTGTCCTGTTGGCGCATCGCGCGCCTGCCGCCGCCCAGAAACACTACCGCCTTTGGAGTAGGCTAGTGATGTAGCCCAATCCTGAAATGAATCAAGGAGACCACCCCATGACCAAGTCCGTTTTGATTTGTGCCGTCCTCGCCACGACGGCCACGCTGACTTTCGCCCAGAAAAGTCCACCCGCCGAAACCTCGGTCACCATCGCCGGCAAGAACATTACCATCAAATATGCAGCGCCGTCCGTCCGCGGCCGCCAGATCTTCGGCGACGGCGGCCAGATCTCGCACGACCCGCACTATCCCGTCTGGCGCGCGGGCGCCAATTCCGCCACAGCCCTCCATACCGACGCCGACCTCGATATCCAGGGTCTGCATGTGCCGGCCGGCGACTACACCCTTTTCGTCAACGTGGCCGATCCCGATCATTGGGAGTTCATCGTCAGCAAGGACACCAAGGAGTGGGGCCTGGGCTACAAAGCAGACAAGGATCTGGGCCGCGTGAAGATGGAGATGAGCAAGCCGCCCGCGCTCATCGAAGTTTACAAAATGACGCTATCCGAAACGAGCGGGAATTCCGGCAAGCTCCAACTCGAATGGGAGAACCACATCGCCTCCGTCACTTTCACCGCGAAGTAACGGCAAGTTCTTTCTCGACACCGGGTTGCCGGAACATTCCATGTTAGCGTAACGTATCAAGTTACGGATGCCTTTTTGCAGCCAGTGCGGAAACCCGGTGGACGCGGCGGACGTGTTCTGTGCCAAGTGCGGCGCGCGCCAGCCCACACCCGCGCCGCGCGCCGCCGATCCGTTTTCGTCCATCACGCCGCGCACCGCCTCCGTCCTGTGCTACATCCCCGGCATCGGTTGGATCTGTTCCATCGTGGTCCTGGCGTCGGAGCGCTTTCGCGAAAACCGTGTGGTCCGCTTCCATGCTTTTCAAGGCCTGTATCTGTTTGTGGCCTACCTCATCGACGACTGGGTCCTGAAGCCCATGTTCTTCGCCATCCCCCACGTCCATGTTCATGGCATCATCCAGGTGGTCCTGTTCGCCATGTCGATCTTCATGATCGTTAAGGCCAGCCGCGACGAGGCCTTCGCCCTGCCGGTCATCGGCGAACTGGCGGCCAAGTCCGTTTCCGAAAGGTGACGCGGCACATCGAGGACGCGCGCCGGGGTATGCTCCGGACACTCGCCTGCGCGTTGGCCCTGTTCGCGCTCAACGCCTACCTCACCCTCCGCCTGTTCCACACGGAGTACATGCGCTGGATGGGATCCATTGAGGGCGCGTTCGTGGGGCTGGCGCGCTACGCCTCCCAACACTGGAGCGACATGGGCTGGTTCCCGCTATGGTACGGCGGCATTCCCTACGCCGATACCTACCCGCCGCTGTTGCACTGGATCTGCGCACTATATATTTCTCTAACCGGCGCATCTCCTGCGTTCGCCTATCACTTTGTTACCGCGCTGTTCTATTCGTTGGGACCGGTCGCCTTGTTCTGGATGGCCTGGCGGCTCTGCGGAAATCGGGCGTGCGCGTTCGCCGCCGCCGCCGGCTATTCTCTCGTCTCGCCTGCCTGCATAATGCTAAAAGAGGTACACCCCGAAACCAACGGGTACTTCGCGCCGGAGCGCCTGGCGTGCCTGATTTTCTACGGCGAAGGCCCGCACATCGCGTCGATGTGCCTGCTCGCGTGGGCCATCGGGATGCTCCATCTGGCGCTCGAAAAGCGCAAGCCGGGATATTGGGTGGCCGCGGCGCTGGCCGTGGCCAGTGTGCCCATGAGCAACTGGCTGGGCGGAGTGGCGCTGGCTATGGCGATCGGCGCTTACCTCTTTGCCGGGCTACCGTCCGGACAGAAACCCGTTGCCGCGTGGCTGCGTGTAGCGGCTGTGGGCATCTACGCCTATGCTCTGGTGGTGCCGTGGCTCTCGCCTTCCACTATCGCGGTAATCCGTGCCAACGCCCCGCGCGTGGCGGGCGGTTACGAATTCAACCACGCGCACCGGCTGTTCGCGGGCGCCGTGGCGCTGGTCTTCCTGGCGGCCGCATGGCTGATGTCGCGGTATCAAGTTCCGCGACACACGCGGTTCGCAATGCTGTTCTTATTCGTCACCGCGACCACCGCGCTCAGCGGTTACCGGCTTAATCTATCGCTGGTCCCGCAGCCCACGCGCTATCACCTGGAGATGGATATGGCATTCTGGCTGGCCGCCGTCTTCGCCATTTGGCCGCTCGTCGCGCGGATGAATCGCCGGGTTGCCGTGGCCGCGGGCGTCGCTGTGGTGATTGCCTGCATTCCATTGGTTGTGTTCCAGCGGCGGGTGGCCCGCGTGTTGGAACGTTCCATCGATATCCACGGCGCCATCGAGTACAAGACCGCGCAGTGGCTGGATCGGAACCGTCCCGGCGCGCGAGTCCTCGCGCCCGGAAGCACCGGCTTCTGGCTCAACGCCTTCGGCGATTCGCCGCAGATCGGAGGCGGCTTCGACAACGGCATTACCAACGTGTTGGTGAACTATGCCGTATTTCAAGTCTTTGCCGGAGAGAGCCAACAGCTCACCATCGATCTGATGCGCGCCTTCGGCGTCGACGCGGTGATCGTCGGCGGCAAAGACAGCGCCGACGCTTACCACGCCATCTCCCATCCCGAAAAGTTTGCCGGAATGACCGAACTCTGGCGCGATGGCGACGATGCCATTTACGAAATCCCGCGCCGCTCCCACTCGCTTGCCCACGTAATGACGCCCGGCGACTTGCCGACCCTCCAGCCGGTGGCGTACAACTCGGTTGCCTTGCAACTCTACCTGGCGGCGCTGGAAAACCCCGCCTATCCGGCCGCTGAATTCCACTGGCGCGCGCCCAGCGCCGCCACCGTGACCGGGGATTTGCGCCCCGGCCAGATTGTCAGCGTGCAGATCAGCTTCGACCAAGGCTGGCATGCGTCAGTGGGCGGGCATCCGGTCCCCATACATAGCGACAAACTGGGCCAGGTCGTGATTGAGCCGCAATGCACCGGCCGGTGTTCCATGGACCTGACTTACGATGGCGGCGCGGAAGGGCGCTGGGCGCGCGCTATCCAGCGCCTGGCATTTGTGGCCGGGTTGCTCTGGATACTCCTGACGCTCCGCCGGCCGGGAAAAGGCGTGCCCCGCGCATCAGCAGCGCCGCCGCGATGACGAGCGACAACCCAGTCAGCACCCAGCCAATGCGGTTCTCCAGCGGCGTCTCGAAGACGAAATCGATGTCCTGCTCCCCCGGCGGCGCGTCGATCACGCTGAAATCCGCGCCGGCGTCGCGATGCACCGGCAACGCGCGGCCACCCGCGTAGGCATGCCATGCCGGATCGTATGTGACCTGCACCAGTACGGACTGCCCTTGCGCCACGCGCGCGCGCACCTGCATTGCGTCGGTTCCGCGCCATACCGTAGTCGTGGGCGAATCGGGGCCTGCTTCGATCGCCGAGGTATAGGTTCGCAACAAATCCAGATTGCTTTGCTGCAGCGGTTGCAAAGCCGCAAACTGCGCCCGATCAATCACCCGAGCGAGCGAAGCGTAACGGCGCGGAACCTGGTAAATGACGTTGCCTTGCCCATCGTCGTACCAAACCGGCAAGACCCCGGTGAATTTGTCGGGCGATGTGAAATCGTGATATTTCTCCTGCGACTGCTTGCCTGAGACGATCACCGCATCGGCGCCCAGCGCCGTCAGCCAGCGAACCGCCAATTCCGGATTGGGGCCCAGCATAATCTCCCACTGAGCGGGAAATACCTTCCGGTTCAGTAGTCCCTGTTCGGACCCGCCGCCCACTTGCGCCAAGTCGTGCCAGGTGTCCCACCAAAAGCGCACCGAACCCGCCACGAATGTGCGCGCGCCGGGGAAATGGCTCGCCATCCAATCGGACATGCGGTATTCCACGCGTTGGCGGTAGTCCGGTTCGGCGGGATAAAGTTCCCACGCGTGCCGCACATAATGGCGCGCGCCCCACAGGCCGGCCAGCAGAAGCAACATCGCCAACGCTTGCGCCGTCCGCACTTGCGATGCCGTGCGCCAGCGCCATTCCCACAACCGCCGCAACGCTTCGACCGCCGCCAGGATCATGATCAGGTCGAGCTCTGAAGCCAAACGGTGGGCTTCGCCAATCACCCGAAAATCGTGGAAGTGGCCCCACACGTTCAAACCGAACAATAAAAGGCAGCCGCAAAGGAAGACCGCGTAGGCCCGGTCCGGTTTGCGCGAGGCCGCCCACAGCGATATCCCCGCAAACAGCATCACTGCGACGGCCAGCCACACCGCGGCGCCTGCATCGCCTCGCGACGACACATAGTGCAGATTTTCAATCGTGATCCGCAAATACGAAGGGACCAGCCAGAATGCCGAGAGGCCATAGGCCAGCGCTGGGATCGCGGCGGCTTTCAGCCAAATGCGGTTGTCGCGATGGGTGACCCACAAGCTCCACACCAGGATCGGGTAGAAGATCGCCAGCGCGGTTGCGCCATAGAAATTCGTGAGGGCTACCAGCGCCGAGAAGATCGCGGCCGCGGCCAAGCTGGCGGGGCGCCGTTTCTCCAGCGCCAGCCAGGCAAACCCCAGCGCGAACGGCATCAACGCCAAAGCGCATATGTGCGGGCCTTCGCCTGTCCCCAACAGGACCCAAAGCTTCCAAGGCGTCCCATAGGGCGACCGCCATGGAATCAACAGGAATACTGGCGAAACCAGCGCCGACGCCGACGCTGCCACCCACGCCGCGCCGCGCGACCGGCTCATCGCCCATACCAGGAAATAGACGCCCGCGCTTCCCATGCAGTAAAGCAGCGCCGTGAAGACGTGGTATGCCTTCACCGGGATATAAATGCGCGCCAGCAGCGCCGTGCCATACCGCACTACCGGCGGATACAGATAGTCGTACCGCGTCCCGCCATACCATAGCGGCTGCCACTGCGGATGCGGCAAATGAGCATTCAAAAAACGGCCGTCGGCGATGAAAGTGCTCTCGATGGATTCCCACCGGTCCAGGTACTTCGCCTTGAACAACGGTTTCACCAGCACTGCGGTGAAAAGAAAAATCAGCAGCAGATCCAGCGGGATTTTCGCGCGCCGCACCGCTAGCTTTTCCGCCCCGCGGGCTCGACTCCGGATTGATAGCGGCGCTGCAGGCTATCGAACTGGCGATGGTAGCCCCATCCCCAGCGGTGAATCAGATATTTCCCCAACAGCACCAGAATCGAGCATCCGTAAATGCTGCTCTGCACGAACGAAGCCGACGAAGCCTGCGCGAAATAACGCGTCGGCACCGGCACCTCCGTGATCCGCATTCCCAGCGCCACCATCTGCGCCATAATCTCCTGGTCAAAGATGAAGGCGTCGGAGTTGGTCTCGAGATTCACCGATTCCAGCACCTCCCGGCGGAACGCGCGGTAGCCGGTATGATACTCGGAAAGCTGCAATCCGAACGTAACGTTCTCGGCCCAGGTGAGAAAACGGTTG
>Ga0302320_10028829_pt1 | contig 10640 bp, 9 predicted proteins | sample Bog_T0_3_FD_202130 | JGI IMG/M metagenome (GOLD analysis project Ga0302320, IMG submission 202130) | Peat permafrost microbial communities from Stordalen Mire near Abisko, Sweden - Bog_T0_3 | ecosystem: Environmental > Terrestrial > Soil > Wetlands > Peat | place: Sweden: Abisko, Stordalen Mire... | reverse complement strand
ACCGTTCATCGTTACCATGCTGATTCTCTTTCCCGCCCTGCTCACTAATTGCGGTCACACAAGATGTCTCAGTCATGTTGTCACAGAGGGCGCTTCCCCGTCTCCCTCGAAATGAGCGAGCAGGAGCTTGCGGAAGGACTCGCTCGTCGTCATGAATTTCGCCGGTTCCGTATTCTTCATTGTCCTCCCCCAGGGTATTCTCTATGCGGGCTTGCGTTGCTCGATTCACCGACAACAAACCAATCCGCGACTGTATAGCCCGAATCAGCGCACACGCCAGATGCGTTTGAACAGAGAGCAGGCATTTTGACCTTCGGAACCTCCTGCGTACTGCGCAGGAGATCGAGCCACCCAATCGCCCACCCACTTCGCTTCCCATGAGTATTCTTCAGACCCGCGAGCGACCCCAAGTTATTGATTTTTTGGCATGAGGGCGAACGCTGATCGGGACTTCGCTGCGTGAGCCCAACAGGGCTCAACCACCCATTTGCCCACCCATTTTCGTACTCATGGTACTCAATTCTTGTCGTCGGATGACCGTAAGTTATTGAAAGTGTTGGTGGGCGCGCAGGGACTCGAACCCCGGACCTCCTGCGTGTGAATTGTCTCGGCGCGTTGTTCGCGATTGATCGCCGTTGATCGTGATTGCCAGCAAGCCCTTGGATCGACAGGGGCTTCGCTGGCAACGACGCGAATGCTTCGCAAGCCTGAGCAGCAGCGGGCGATCATGCCAAAACGAGCGTTCGGGCGATAACCGCGACCGGTTTCGTCACAATCCACGTCACAACGTCCCGGCGAGGAGCGTCTACAATGAAAGGTCCGTGCTCCCGAAGGACCCGAAAATTTACCACATCACACATCTGGACAATCTGCCGCAGATGGTCGATGGTGTTTTGTGGTCGGATGCGGAGCGCATTCGCCGGGACCTCAATTGCACTGTTGTCGGAATGAGCGAGATCAAGCGGCGTCGGCTTGAGGAACTTGAGGTGGACTGCCATCCCGGCACGAAGGTCGGAGAATACGTGCCATTCTACTTCTGCCCGCGGTCGATTATGCTCTTCCTCCTCCACAAAGGTAATCACCCGGATTTGACGTACGCGGGAGGTCAGCGCCCGATTGTGCATCTCCAGGCGGATTTGCGAAGAGTAGTCGAATGGGCTGAGTCTGAGGGTCGCCGTTGGGCGTTTAGCAACGGCAACGCCGGAACTCGGTATACTTCATTCTTCAACGACCTCGGGCAACTGGAAGGGCTGGACTGGGATGCGATCGCTGCGACGAACTGGAAAGACTTGATGGTGAGGGAGCACAAGCAAGCGGAGTTCCTGGTCGAGGGGTTCTTCCCGTGGGAACTGGTCGAACGAATTGGGGTAATAGACAGGAAGATCGCCGAGAGCGTCGCGGACGTTTTGAGCAAAGCGGCACATCGACCTGACGTACGCGTTGCCGGGAACTGGTACTACTAAAGAAACGCCATGATTGAGCTTACACACGGTGACATTCTGCAAGCCGAAGCAGAAGCCCTGGTGAACACCGTCAATTGTGTCGGTGTTATGGGCCGCGGCATCGCCCTGCAGTTCCGAAAAGCATTCCCGGAGAACTTCAAGGTGTACGAGGCTGCGTGTGAGAGGGAAGAGGTCCGGCCGGGGAAAATGCTTGTGTTCGAGACACGGCGCCTCGCCGATCCGCGATACATCATTAACTTTCCCACGAAGCGGCACTGGAAAGGGAAAAGCCGGATCGAGGACATCGAGGCCGGCCTCCCCGCACTGGTCGGGGAGATCGCCGCGCGCGGAATCGGCTCCGTTGCGGTTCCGCCGCTTGGGTGTGGTCTAGGTGGTCTGCGCTGGGCCGAGGTTCGGCCAAAGATTATTCACGCATTTGAAGCGCTGCCTGGTGTACGCGTGCTTTTGTTCGAACCGGCGGGTGCGCCAGAGCCGACAGAGATGGCCAAGGAGCACCGCGTGCCAAACATGACCCCAGGCCGCGCGGTGTTAATCGAACTGATGTCTCGCTATCTCGCAGCCGTAATGGACCCGTTCGTAACGCTCCTGGAGATCCATAAACTCATGTACTTCATGCAGGAAGCCGGTGAAAACCTGCGACTGAAGTACGAAAAGGGTTTGTATGGTCCATACGCAAAAAATCTCCGGCCAGTCCTGAACGTCATCGAAGGGCACTTCATCAGCGGGTACGGCGATGCGGAAGACGACCCCGAACGACCGATAGAACTTCTTCCAGGTGTGATCGAACTGGCATCGGAATTCATCGAGTCACATCCCGATACTCAAGCTCGTTTTGATCGAGTAAAGCAGCTTATCCATGGATTCGAGACACCCTTCGGGATGGAATTGCTCGCGACGGTTCACTGGGTGTGCACTCGCGAGGGCGCGAGCTCTGACGAGGACGCGATTCAACGGACTCACGCGTGGAATGATCGCAAGAAGGCTTTTGACCGCAAACAAATTACCCTTGCGCGGCAGGTTCTCGCCGAACAAGGTTGGATCGAAAAGACTCGCCAATAGCCGGACCATCCATATTCGGAGAAGCCATATGGGTGGTGTGAGGATGTGTGGGTCTCGCATCTCATTGGCCCAAGCCGGGGTGTAAGATTCACAGACAGGAACTCTCCGTGCGTGCTGGTCTCCTTGTATTTGCACTAATCTTCGTTCCGGCTCTCGGCGCAGACGAGTTTGGCGTCAGCAAGGACGGAATAGGGCCGTTCATTGTTTCCACCTCGATCACTTATGAGGGAAAGGGCGAGCGTCTTCGGGCTTCCGCGATGAATGGAAGTGGCGAAACGATCTTGCGCGCAAAATTCTGTGTCGTCACGGAAAAAGGTTGCCTGTTCACGTTCTGGACTACTGCCGAGTGGAAACCCGGAGAAAAGGTTGAATGGTCGGTAGCCTCGGACAAACACATTTCGAACCTCTCACACCACATCAAAGTTCTCAGTGTCCAGTCGGCGCGTACGGCAGCCGTATCATCGCGGAGAAGCCCATCGCTGGCGAAGGTTTTAGCTGCGGTCGCTGCGGCGTCGGTTGCACCGCCTTCTGGCGGCGTTGGAAACACCGCGCCGCCCCTCGGCCTGCCGGGAATCTCCAGTCAGCCTGAACTTGGCGGGACGCAGAAGCTCATGTTGTTTGGGGGGAGAGACCATAAAGCGTATCTCGGGTGTCTAAACTGCTCGAAGTTCGATACCGATTCCATCTTCAATGAATTCGGCCCTCACGGCAGCGCTTTCGAAACCGACAGCATTTTTAACAGATTCGGTGATTTCGGATCATCTTACTCCGATTACAGCCCGTGCAATCGCTTCGCCAGCGATCCGCCCGTCATCGTTGATCCGCAGGGGAATTTCTATGGCCGTCTAACTATAAATACCTCTCAGCCCGAGAGGACACGTAGCGAATACTGGTCCGCGTGGATCGCTGGAGTTTGCCAACGTCCCTGAAAAACGAAACCGCCCTTATCGTAGCTTCTGTTGATTTTGGCCTGATATTTTCTGGTAGTTACGAAACTCGATCACATTCCGGCTGCAGCGATTTGTTCCCCGTTCGCAGCTCAACGCTTCCGCGTGCACCGCCAGAAGAACCCTCTGATCACCTATAAGCACGTAGTCGTAATCGACCGCCGATTCCACCTGATCCAGCGGAAACGAGCGCGGAATATTGCGTGCCGCCATCTCATGTCGCAGCACGTGAGAGTTTTCTTTATCGATCCAAACCGATCCTGCGTACTCGGGCTGGTATGACTGGCCAGATGCGGTCACATGCCAATGCGAGTTCTCTTGTTCCACCGAAAAATCGTAGCGGTAGGCTGCGCGGTTAACGATGGTGGTCTCCCGTTTACCGTGGAAGTCCGCGGAGGTGCCCGGAGCAAAAAGGTCCGCAAGCGCGCTTACAAACTCACCTTCCGACCACCAACCCGAGGCGGTCTGAGACGCCGACAACCACTGCCCGTCGAATTGGCTCTCCTTTGCGGGCCTTCCGTTGACGAGGACGTTCTTGAATCGTTCGATGCCATTCTGAAAATGCACGTCTGCCGAAAAAGTATCCAGCCCTCTCCAAGAAGTCCCTCGGCCTTGGGCGGCTTCGGTCTGATAACGCGTAGTGACTTGCCTCGCGACGTAATTCGGCAACGTCGAAACGAACGCAGCCGTAGCTTCGCGCACTGCCTCAATTACAGGGTCCTGAGGTGCTCCCCGCCGCAAAATGGGTCTATCGGGGTCGCTTTCAGGCGCGCGTGCTGAGCCCGCACCACTGCCGTTCGCGTTGTTCAGCAGTTTGGCCAGCGGACCGTCTCCATTGTTCAGGTTCAATTGCGGCGCCGCAATCATCTGAGGTGCACTCCGGTCGTTAGCGCCAACCGATACTTTGTTCTCCGACTCCACGCATCGAAACCCGGTGGCACCGCCCCGGTATCCCGGCTTGAGCCCGTGACGGAATGAGACCCGGATCTCCCCGTAGATGTCGAACCACGCGCCCCCGCGAATCACCTTGGTATTCCCGTCGTAGTTGTCAGCAGTCCATTCCGCCACATTGCCGAGCATGTCGTACAGCCCCCATTTGTTGGGCATCTTTCGCTTAACTTCATGCGTCCGGTTCCCGCTGTTGTTGGCATTCCACGCCACAGCGTTTAGATCGCCGTAACGTGGTCCAGTGGTTCCCGCGCGCGCTGCATACTCCCACTCACTTTCCGTGGGCAGCCGCCCGCCGACGGCCTCACAGTAGTCCTTGGCGTCATCCCAACTTACGTTTTCGACGGGAAGGTTGTCACCTTTGAAGTGACTGGTATGCGGCTTACCCGTGACTCGCCGGTACGCCGCCTGGGTAACTTCCGTCTGTCCGATCCTGAAGCCTCTTTCGATCATGACTTGGTGCGCGGGTGGCCCGTCGTCGATACATAAATTGTCGCCGGGCGAGCAACCCATTATGAAAGACCCTGCCGGAATCCAGACATAGGTGAGCCCGTCCTTCGGGTTTTGCCATGGGTCGCCGACCTTCGGGAGCGTGGACTGCGATAGGGCGTTTGTCGGCACAGCGATCTGGCGCGCGTCAATCGCCGTCGGAGCCGACGCAGAAGACGCCAACTTTGATCCCGGCGAACGCGGCGCTGGCTCGTCTGGGACAAAGCTCCAAGGTGCCTGGCCTGGTGGAGCGGACGCCCTTCCCGGCGACCGCGGCTCGACTTTGTCACCGGAACGGGCAGCCTGATCGAAGATGTCCCCATTCGGCGCGATGCCCGTCTTTGGTTCGGTGCGCGCGGCCGGTAGAGAGTCGATCAGAGTACTGAGAGGGTCCCCGCTCGGCGCGGCGTGGGCCTTTGGTTCGCCTTTCTCTCCGGGTGTGGGGACGTAGTCTTTGCCGCCGAATTTGGCGGCAAGCGCATCGTAATCCACAAGTTTCGGGCTGCGCTGCCCAATCATTCTGATCCAGATAGCCAATCCAGCCAGCGCCGCCACGCAGACAACGCCTGCAATCGCTGCCTTTAGCATCCGTGAACTCCGGCCAGTAGGCATTGTGGTCCGGCGCGTGGCATCCGCGGGGTAGGGATTGCTGCTACCACGCAAAGCCTTGTCGAGGGCCGCCGCGAAGTCGCCGCACGTCTCGAAGCGATCACATTGCGCTTTCTTTAACGCACGCTGTAGTACTTCATCGAGCCGTCCTGGAAGCGACGGGTTCGCCCGGCTTGGTGGAGGCGGATCGGAGTGGAGGATGTTATAGTGCGCCAGTTCGTCCTGGCCATCGAAGGGCATTCTTCCGGTAAGGGCCCGATATGCAATCACGGCGAGAGAGAACTGGTCCGCGGGTCCGTTCACCTCGCTTCCCTTGATTTGTTCCGGCGACATGTACGCAGGCGTCCCCAATCGCGCACCAGTCGCGGTGAGGTTCTGCGACCCGACCCGAGCGATCCCGAAATCGATAATCTTGACCCGCCCGTTTGGCTGCACCAACACATTGCCGGGCTTGATATCGCGATGCACGATGCCTTTACCGTGGGCGTAATCCAGCGCACACGCTATTTGCCGAATGATCGGGAGCACATCATCCGGAAGCAGCGTCTTGCCGCCAGAAATCTTCTTGTCGAGCGACTCGCCGGGCACCAGTTCCATGGCGAAATAAGGGAAGCCTCCATCTTCCCCGAAGTGGTACAGAACCGGGATATTGTCGTGGGGAGAAAGGCGGCTGAGCGTTTGAACTTCATTCTCAAAACGGAGACGCGCTTCCGCTATTTCGCCTTCAGCCGCAGGAGACGGAATCCGGAGAACTTTGACTGCAAGGCTTCGCCCGACGACGGCGTCGAAGGCGCGATAGACCACCGCCATGTTCGAGGCACCCAGCTCTCCCTCCACCCGATACGGTCCGATTTGCCGCAGTCGGGCGGGTTCCTGGTTGGGCGAAGGTGACGGAGCACGCATGTGGAGCCAAGCCAGTGCTGATTATTCCATACATTCGAGACAGCCCAGCGACGGAACCTTGCGGCCTTCCGGGCTCCATGGTTTGTCTCAAGGAGCGCCCGGAGGCGGGCCGTCTTTACTTGGCAGGATCAAGCACCACTAACATTGTAGTCAGGCCGCCATAGCCGGGCCTCATGAACCCGGTGACAGGCTCCCGCCCCGTCTGCCTGCTGTCGGTGCGCCGCGGATCAGCATTGCCTCGCGGGCCATCTCCATGAGCGACAATCCGACGTACTCGCGCCCAAACTCATCGGCGCGCCGCTGATGATCCGGGCCGCATCCCGCCAGCGGTTCTCCGGTCTTCGGATGCTTTGCCAGGAAGAACTTCGGATCGTGGCGCAGCAACATGGCGCTCTGCATCGCGGCCAGCCGGGTTTCCCCGCCATCCCGGGGGATGCTCAGCTCGCCGCGAATGGGCCGGCCGATCTTCGCCGCCCGTGGTTTGTCCGGCCGAGATTGTTTAATTCACTTGCATGAATCGATCAAAACCGGAAGCGATATCGCATTAGATTGCGCCCCAGTCGCAACCGACTGCATCGACATCTGAATTTCGAGGTGAGCGCCCACAGAGCATCCCGACATCAGCGCGACTCCTCCTGGAAGGGTGAAGTTCACCTGGTCGAGGCCAGCGAAGGAAGTGTGGCCGCTGTATGTAACTACAGCTGACAGCGGCGCGCCGACAGCAGGCACGACAACGACCTTCGGGGCCGTTGGGTTTACACCCAAGCCGGTCAGCCACGCAACAATTGTCTGATTTGGGCGCGCTGGGTTTGACGACGACACCAATGCGTACGAGGCATCCGTGATGATGCCGCGTTCCAGCGTCCGCCCGCATCCCGCTGCGAAACTGCAGTCCGTCGTTGGGTTGACGAATATGCCCGGCGCCTGAGCTGCCACATTCATGGCCACGACATTCGTGGTTTGGGTGCCAAGGTTAGGAAACAGGGTAATCGCGAGGAGAGAGTTGGAGTCAGTCGCGGCGGGAAGCACGACGTTGATCTGCGACGGGCTCCAGTAAAGCAGCGGCACACGGTTTGTCTCGACAATCGGCGTCCCCGGCGTCCAGTTAAAAACGATGTAAAATCGCCCGTCGCTCAGCGATGTTGGCAACGGGAGCGAAACCGCCGCCCCGGTGGCGTTTTCCAGGTCCTCATAGATCGACACCAGAGAGCCCGGCGCCACCAGCGGCGAGTCACTGGCGGAGTTGACCGCCTGGGCATTCAAAGAGGCGGCAAGGGTCACGCAAACGCAGCAGACACTGAGAACCGTTCCCTCGATCCGAAGCGCTTTCCTCCGAATCTGTTTCCTCGCATTTAGTATTACGCGATCTTTTCGCGACACCATGCAGGCCGGGCGGAATCCCCCTTCGACAGCCAGGTTCATCGCGCCTTTCTCCTCCAAGCCACAATTGTAACGCGAGACGGACGGCGCATCTGCTCGAAGATACCGGGGAACCGTTGTGTTTCTGGAAGACACGGCTCGCTAAACTTGTAGTCAGGCCGCCATAGCCGGGCCTCATGAACCCGGTGACAGGCTCCCGCCCCGTGGCGGCCTGTTGAGTTTCGGCGGGCGTGAGGCGGGGAGCGATGGTTTGTTCTTCAGACGCGGGTATCGGCAACGACTCACCGGCCGAAGCCAACAACATTCCCGGACGGTTCGCCTACCTCAAGGCTCTCAACCGCCTTCGGCCGGAGGTACTGCAAAAACTTCGCGACGACGTTGCTCCGAAGTACGCCGATCTCTGGACAGATGTTCCGGAGTTCCAGTCGAACACCATTGGCTTGGACCGGATGTCCAGACTCGTCAGCTTAGAGGACGAAATGCGTACCCCCCGTTCGATGTCAATCCTGAGCGGTTGGGCGCGCGAATTCAAAGTTAGAGATAAATGGATCTTCGACGCGGCTGTCAACACCATTATCTGGAATTACAGTTACAGCAGCGTTAAGCGCCGGTGGTTCTGGTTGCCGCCCGACTCCCCGAATCCCCCATTCAGCCCAACGATTCGCGACGAGTGGTACCCGTCCGAACCATGGGGGAAATTCAAGGAACGAATCGGAGCGCAGATTAACAGTCAGCTGGCCCAATACCGAAGCGACTGCAAGAAGCGCAACAACACATCTAAGCCCGAGCTGAAGCGAGACGCGGAGTGGACGGTTCGCTACCAAAGGGGCGAGCGCGCAAAGGACATCGCCGCAGAATTGTCTCGACGGTACGAACAGCCAGCGCAGGCTGTTTATCGAGCGATTGACCGGTTCGCCAAGGAAATCGGGTTAACTCTGAGCAGTCGGCGCCGCAAACATCGATAGCGCTCTGCTGGTTAGTTACTGTACAGAGGCCACACGGCTTTCGTGGTACAACCATGCGCCCCGAATATCCGTGAGAGTAAACGTAGGGCAACTGGCCCAACAGAGAATCACGCATGGCAAAAGCTGACACAAGGTTTGAGGCACAACCGCACGAACGCGAAAGCGCTGCGAACGAACGGCTGCAAAGCCTCCTCAATGAACACGACGTGGCGCATGTAACCGGGCTTTCGGTGGCGAGCATTCGGCGCCGCAGACTTCTCAAACAACCTCCGATTTTCAGAAAGATCGGTGCGGCCGTCCGATACAGGCCGGAAGACGTGGCGGCATGGATAGAATCGTGCCCGTCAGGCGGCAGACACCGGGAGGAGTCCTGAATGCAGGAGGAACTCACTCTCGCCGCAGCGGCGGTTTGGTATGGCAGCCACGGCATTCCAGTGTTCCCCTGTAAGCGCGACAAGACCCCACGGACGCGGCGCGGATTCAAGGATGCAACAACCGATGAGGCCCGAATTGCGGAATGGTGGAACAAGTGGCCAGACGCCAACATTGGGGTACCTACTGGCCCCGCCTCGGGGCTACTGGCGGTCGACATCGACCCGCGCAACGGCGGGGATGATTCCCTGGATGAGCTGCTTGCGAAGCACGGTCGATTTCCAGAAACAGCAGAACAAATGACTGGCGGCGGCGGGCGGCACATTTTATTTCGGCATCCCGGTGTGGCTGTGCCCAAAGTGCTGGCTCCTGGAATCGACCTGAAAGGCGACGGCGGCTACATAGTGGTTGCGCCATCCATTCATCAGAGCGGGAATCGGTATCAGTGGGACGGCCTCGAAGGCTCGAAAGCCCTCCTGACGCCCGCAGCCTGCCCTGGTTGGCTGCTGGAGACTATCAGGAATGCTTCTGCCGCAGCACGGCAACAACAATCGCGGAAATCGGCGCAACCGCCAAGCGGCGGGGAGAAATGGCGAACCGGCGAGCGGAACAATCGGCTCACGTCTTTTGCCGGGGCGTTGCGGAGGTGGGGGGTGACGCCCTCAGCTATGGAAGCGGCGTTGTTAGAGGAAAACCGGCAGCGGTGTGCCCCGCCGCTTGGTGCGAGCGAGGTTCGTCGGATTGCCGCCAGCGTGGCGCGTTATCCCTCAGGCGCAGCAGCGCCGACGAGCAATCCGGGAGGATACATCCCGCCTGGCTACGCGAGCGCTCTCGACGCTCTTCTGGATGTGGTGAGGTTTGCTGCGGACTTTCCGGAGTTTCCGGTGCTTCTGTTTCACGTCGAGAGGTCGCTCGGCTTCGGCAAGCCTTCGGATTGCACAAGCATTTCTCAGATGGTTGACGGCGTGTTTTCCAAGAGGCTCAACACGTGGATTCGGAGAGGCTGCGGGTTAGGCAAGGCGGCCGTAGTCAGAGCGAACAAGGCGCTCGCCCGACCGGATCGCGAGTTTTTGATCGTTCGACGCCACCATAGCCCGGAGAATGGAAATGAGCCGACAGAATATCAGGTGAATTGGGAGCGACTGAGTCGGTACATTGCGGAAAAAAGACAGCAACCCCTTCCGGCCCTTGTATCGCAGGGAGACAAGCCCCTTGTCTCGCAGCGATACACACATAACCACTATCAGGAGAGAAGTACCGGGAACGTAATGCCTCAAATTGAGGCAAGTCTCCGTGTTTCGTCTCAGAGCAACCGCCCGAGAAGGCGACCGAAGTCGCTGCAAAGCGCTTTCGGCAGACTCAGGTCCACCATGCACAGGGAACGACAGGCGGCGCGGCGCGTGTCAACGTGTTTGAGACACCTCGAAGCATAATTTACTGAGTTTTATTCTCTGGAGTTGGTTGTGGTTTGTTGATCCAGACCTCCTTGGGCGCGGGCAGGGGTT
>Ga0302320_10028827_pt1 | contig 10641 bp, 14 predicted proteins | sample Bog_T0_3_FD_202130 | JGI IMG/M metagenome (GOLD analysis project Ga0302320, IMG submission 202130) | Peat permafrost microbial communities from Stordalen Mire near Abisko, Sweden - Bog_T0_3 | ecosystem: Environmental > Terrestrial > Soil > Wetlands > Peat | place: Sweden: Abisko, Stordalen Mire... | reverse complement strand
GCGGAGCGCCTTGGCTCTCCATGCGACGCCGGAAGTTCGCGCCCTTTCGCGACTTGTAGCCAACCCAACATGGCAGCCGGGAAGCGACGGACACGGCGTCCCGGAGGCCACATGACCGGGTCTCCGCAGGTTGCCATGCAGCGTTTCCAGCCTGGCGGGCTGACGGCGGAAAAGGTGCAACCGGTGACGACGGAAAGCGGAAGGGACGGTAAGCCATGACCCACCCACCGGCTGCGACCGATGACGAGGTGCGGGTGCTGCTTGAGCGCTACCGCTGCCCGGTGCCATTTCACGCGGTGCGAACCCGCTTCCTCGGCGGCATCGCCTCGCCCGACCTGGAGGCGGCGCCGCTCAAGACCGTAATGGCGCTGTGGGACGGCGAAATGCCGGTCTTCGAAAGCCTTGTTGCCGCCAACGAACTGATCGCCGCGCTGGTCATGGGGCTGTGGAACCGGCTGACGCGTCACCAGGAGCGGGCAGTGCCGTTCCGGCTGACCAGTGTCGATCTGGCCCCGACGCGCGAGGGACTGCGGCTGTACGCGCTGCGACGGCAGGAAGAACTTGAGGGATTCGCCGAAGGGCTGTTCGGCAGCCACGAAGCCCTCGATCTGCCTGAGCGCGCCAACGAGGCGCTCACCACTTTGGGCGAGCTTCGCGCGATGCTGGAGGGATTGCGAGAGGTCGCAGAAGATCCGGCGAAGCCGGCCGCGCCGGCCGACATCGCCATCAGTCTGGGCCCTCACGACTCCCCTCATTTTCTCTATCCCACATCTTGCGCCGATTCGGGACGATTCCCTACCAGATCCAGGATTGTTCTGGGATGGATAGGCGGCATGGACATGGCAACGGCGGACCTGCGCGATGGCGGACGGCTGAAGGACATCCACGCGTTCATTGACGACCTCTACGACCACGATCTGCACGCCAAGCGCGTGGACTCGCTGGCCGCGGCCACGCTCGGCGTGATGACCGGAGCGTCGCTTGCGGTGGCGATGATCGGGCAGGCATTGGCGCAGGCACGCGGCCTGCGGACCAAGCACGCGATCAAGCAGGTCGATCGATTGCTCAGCAACCGGGGCATCGACGTCTGGGGCAGCTTCGCCCGCTGGGTACCGCATCTGATCGGTACGCGCGAAGCGGTCACCGTTGCCATCGACTGGACTGACTTCGACGGCGACGACCAGGCCACCCTCGCGTTCAATCTGGTGACCGACCATGGCCGGGCGATGCCACTGATGTGGCTGTCGGTTTGGAAGGACGAGTTGAAGAATCAGCGCAACGCCTTCGAGGATGCGTGTCTGTTGCGATTGTCACAGCTCGTCCCGCCCGGCTGCCGTGTCACCATCCTGGCCGACCGCGGCTTCGGCGATCACAAACTGTTCGCCCATCTCGCTGATCTCGGCTTCGGCTATGTCATCCGCTTTCGTGGCAACATCCACGTCACCGATGCCTCCGGCGACTGTTGCTGATCAGCGCCTTCGCCATGGCGTTGCTCACCATGCTTGGGGCCGCCGGGGAGAGCCTGGGAATGGATCGGATGCTCAAGTCCAACACATCGAAGACACGCACGCATTCGCTGTTCCGCCAGGGATGCATGCTCTACGAACTGATCCCCAACATGCCTGAGCATCGGCTGCTGCCGCTGATGCAGCGGTTCGCCGAAATGCTGGCACGGAGCGGACTGTTTTGCAGGTTAGTCGCGGAAGTGCAATGAGGGGATGGGTGAGGTCTGGCCACCTCGGAGAGTTGACGCGGATTGCCGAGCGCGAACTGCACGAGGCGGTCCTATCCTGCACCCGCTTGAGGCGCCAGCTGATGCTGGCGGAGCCGCCGACCTGGTCGATCCACTGATGAGAATTGTCGAAAGTCACATCGTGCCGATGGAGCCCCGTGATGGGTAACACCGCCGCTGATTTCCCGCGGGATCGCCAGATGACCCGCGAGGAATTCCTTAGATGGGCTGAAACACAGCCGAGAGGTCGGTTCGAGCGCATTGATGGCAAGGTGGTTGCCATGGCCCCCGAGCGAGGCGCCCACCTTCGAATCAAGCGGGATGTTCTGCTCGCCTTACTCCGGGGCATCGCCGCCGCGGGACTGCCGTGTGAGGCGCTGCCAGATGGCGCCACGGTCGAGGTCGAGGCTGGGAATGACTACGAACCCGATGCAGTTGTCACCTGTGGCGAGCGAATGGCAGCAGAGGCAACCGTCGCGCCGAACCCTATCATTGTCGTGGAGGTGCTATCCCCCTCAACGCAGGGCGGTGATCTGACGCGGAAACTCATCGGCTATTTCAAGGTGCCGTCCGTCAGGCACTATCTGATCCTGTTTGCGGAGCGGCCCCAGGTCATCCACCACCGGCGGCGAGATGTCGGTGATGAGATCGAAACCCGGATGTTGGTGACCGGCGAGATCAAGCTTGATCCACCGGGGATCACCATCACGGTCGAGGAAATCTATCAAAGTGCTCCCCATTGATGGCTGCCTGTCCACGGGCATCTTGGTTGGCGGCTCCAACGCCGACCGTGAACCATCACACCGCCTGTGGCAACGCCTTGCGCCGGCGAGAGGCTTTCCCACGCCCGCGCTCCATCGTCGTGGCGGCTAAGGGCCTGAGCCCGAATAACCGCATCATCCGTCCGGACGCCTGGGAGCGATGGTGTAATTCCACTCGCCGTGAAAGTCGGCCAGCTTGATGTTGAGGGCGGCCATTTCAGCGTCGCTGACCTTGATGCCCTTCTCGTAGACATCGGCATCGAGCCGGCACGCGACGGTGAGGCCGGTTTTGGTGGTGGTGTTGGCGATCAGTTGGACGATGACCTCGTAGCTGACCAACGGCTTGCCGCGCCAGTTCTGGGTGATGAAGGCGAACAGCCGGTGCTCTATGCGGTTCCACTTGCTGGTGCCAGGCGGCAGATGGCAGACGGTGATCGCAATCCCGAGTTCATCGGCCAGGACTTGCAGTTCGCGCTTCCACAGGCGCACCCGCACGCCGTTGCTGCCGCCGCAATCGGCGTTGATCAGCAGCCGCGTCGCGTTGGGATAGCGGGCGACGCCGAGTTCGTGCCACCAGCGCCGGATGCTCTCGACGGCGAAAGCAGCGGTGTCGTGGCTGATGCCGAGATTGACCCATCCGGCATTGGCGGCAACGTCGTAGACGCCATAGGGCACGGCCTTGCCGAGTTCGGGAATGATGAAGTCGTGCACCCGAACCGGCTCGGGCTGGCCCTTCGGGCGCAGCTCACGGCCGCCATTCTTGAAGTCCCCAACAAGCTCCTTCTTCTTGGTGTCCACCGAGATGACCGGCTGGCCGGCGGCCTGGAAGGCCTTCACTTCGGCGTTGATGTGCTCGAACTGGGCGTTGCGATCGGGATGGCTGGCGCCTTCGCGCGTCTTCTGGTTGGCCTGCAGGCTGAAACCCAGGCGCTTCAGCAGGCGGCCGACCAGCTTCTGGCCTGCAATGAAGCCCTGCTTGGCCAGCTCCGCCGACAGATGGCGCTGGCTCTTGCTGACCCACAGCAAGGCGGCTTCGGGATCGCCCCGGATCGACGACTGCACGAGGTCGTTCAAGGCTTCGAGAAGTCCAGGCTGCGTCTCGGTCGCCGGCTTGCTCCCGCCGCCCTGCCGGCGAACCCGCGGGCTGCGCAGCACCGTGCCCGACTGCAGGTCTTCCAGGCCACGGCCGATGGTGCTGCGTGCAATCCCGGTCACCTGCGACACCGCTGCGATGCCGCCCCGACCCGCGGCGCGCGCTTCGTTGGCCGCGAACAGGCGGCGGCCTTTCTCGAACCGGGCTTTGATGGCGGCGGTGTTGATCACACCCCGCAGGGTAGACTCTTCGTCCTCCGCGTCACGCTGATTTCCGGATTCGTTCGTTGCGTATTTGCCGCGACTCCGATTCTTTTCTTCCGATTCGGATGTTCGGGCTCAGGCCCTAACGGCGCATACAGCCCCGCCCAGCCACGGCGTCCATCAGGTCCAGCATGTCCTGCGGCCTCCTTGGCAAGGGGTCCTCACCGCTCAGCCATCCAAAAGCGCGGGCTTTCAGGCCCAGTTCAAGGAGCAGCGGCGGGCGCATGTGCGCCCCCGCCAGCGCTTTGCCGTCGGCCAGCACGGTTTCAGCGGGACCATGGGCGATGACGGTGCCGCCGCTGAACAACACCACTTCGTCGGCAAGGGTGTAGGCCAGGTCGACATCATGGGTGGTGAACACCAGAGTCGTTCCGCCCGCGGACAGCTCGCCGAGGACGGAGAGGAGGTGCTCGTAGGCGTCATGGTCCAGCCCGGCCGTCGGCTCATCCAGCAAAAGCACATCCGGCCGCATAGCGACCGCTCCAGCGATGGCAACCCGCTTCTTCTGGCCGCCGGACAGCATGTGGGTCGCACGGTCCGCAAGGTCGGCAATCCGCAGGGCGGCGAGGGCATCGTTCACGCGCTTCCGGGCCTGCGGAGCACTCAGGCCAAGGTTCAGCGGCCCAAACGAAACGTCTTCGAACACCGATGCGGCAAAAAGCTGATCGTCGGGGTCCTGCAGCACCAACCCCACCCGCCGCCGCCACGCTGTCAGGGCCGCGCGGGAATAACCGGTCGCCTCACCATCCAGCAGCACCCGCCCGGAGGAGGGTCGCAATGTGCCGTTGAGGTGCAGCAGGAGCGTGGTTTTGCCCGCGCCGTTCGGCCCGAGAATGGCAAGGCGGCGGCCCCGGCTGATGGCCAGGCTCAGGCCCGACAAGGCCACGATGGCGCCGGGAAATGCGTAGCTCAGCGCGTCCGCCTGAAGGATCGTCATGACAGCCAGAGTCCCGCCGCCGCGGTCAGCAGCTCCGCGGCGACGATGACAGCAAGAACCGGCCAGGACAGTGCGGGCTGGGCGCTGAGGACCCGCATTTCGCCCTCCCAGCCGCGCGCCGCCAGCCCGGTTTCCAGTCGCCGCGCCCGGTCGAGCGCACGCGGCAGCAGCCTCGCCAGCAGCAGGCCGAGCGAGCGCAGCCGCAACCAACGGGTCGAATGGCCAAGCCGGGCGGCCTGGGCGGCATCCATCGCGAACGCCTCGTCGGCGATGAGAAAAATGAACCGGTACATCAGCAAGGCGATCTCGACGATCTCAGCGGGCACGCCGAGACGCCGCAGGCCGGCCATCAGGTCGGTTGCCGGCGTGGTGAGAGCGAGAAACAGCAGGCAGGCGAGGCCTGCCAGCGACCGGGCGATCAGGCCTCCCGCCGCCGCCAGACCGGCTGGCGACAGGCTGAAGCCATGCCCGTCAAACTGCACCACCAGCGCAACCGCTCCCGTCAGCATAAAGCCAGTGGGAGCGAGCGCGCAGCCCAGCCACACCCTAGCAGGCACCCGTGCGCCGATGAGGGCGACCGCCGTCATCCCCACGGCGATCAGCACCGCCGCCGGGAACGGCGGCAGTGAGACGGCCAGCCCCAGCATTCCAAACGTCAGCAGGGACTTCTCAAGCAGAGGACGGTGGCGCCAGCGGTTGAGGTGCGCGACCCTATCGACCGGAGACATCGTCATCGCGCTGCCTCGCGCCATGACGGCGGCCGATGACAAAGCCGATGACGCCGGCCCCGATGGCCGCTTGAAGGGCGAACAGCAAACTCTCGACCTCGTCGCTCGGCGGCTCCCAGATCGGGTGAATCCACCGCTGAAACCCAGGGGTTTGCGTGATGGCGTCGGAGCCGACGTCGTCCGAGCCCTTGAAGTCGCCGCCCAGGCCGGGGACGACCAGAGGAGCGACGATGATGGCGACGGCGGCGCCGCCGAGCCACCAGGATCGGTTGATCGCCATTATGCCACCTCCCCGGACAGTACCCGGAGCTCATCAGGACTGCCGGCGCGGCGCGATAGGGCGTTCATCACCACGACGGTCAGCAGGCCCTCGGCGATGGCGAGCGGAATCTGGGTGACCGCGTAGATGCTGCCGAACTTCAGTGCCGCCCCAACGAAGCCGGAGGCGGGATCAGGATAGGCCAGGGCAAGCTGGACCGAAGTGGTGGCATATGTTGCCAGGTCGCCCAGCGCCGCGCCGAGGAACACCGACACCGCAATGCCCGCGCCGAGCCGGCCGGCCAGGCACCACACCAGCCAACTGACCCAGGGGCCGACGATGGCCATGGAGAAGACATTGGCGCCAAGCGTGGTCAAACCGCCATGCGCCATCAGCAAGGCTTGGAACACCAGGACGATCGTCCCGAGCAACGCCATCACCGATGGCCCAAACACGATGGCGCCGAAGCCGGTCCCCGTCGGATGCGAACATGATCCGGTGACGCTTGGCATCTTCAGCGCGGAGAGGACGAAAGCAAAGGCGCCCGCCGCGGCCAGCGTCAGACGCGCCTGCGGGCGCTCGGCAACGATCTTTTTCACTTTCAAGGCGCCGACGACGACAAACGGCGCGGAAACGGCGAACCAGCCGACGCAATGTAAAGGAGGCAGATAGCCTTCCATGATATGCATAGCCAAGACCTTCCACTCGATCCGTCACGCGGACTATTGTCCTCGGGACACCCCGCCCCGAACACAGCGCGCGCACGACAGTGATGGCAGGTCTCCTGGCTCGCGGAGCCTGGGGTTTGGTTCGCCTTCCCGGCCTTTACGTCACCCGGTGGAAGGCGGGGTGACAGCCAGTGGCATCTTCGAACCGAACCCTAACCGCTTACAGTTGCGGGGGCAGCCGCGGCTTCGAACCGCGTTCCCTTTTCACCGGGGGAGTAAGCCCGGCACCATCAGCAGCGTGGCTATCAGTGCACCGGCGAAAGGTCAAGGATAAGCCGCATACGATACAGGGGAATCGCATTTGGAATGAGCTTGACATGGGCTGCGGGCTTGCCCGGCTCGGGCGTGATCGATTCTACCCACTGGCGTGTGAAACACGCCTTGGGGGGACGCTTTGGAACAGTTCGCCGCCCGCTGGGAGGGTCTGGAGGACCCGCGAACCGGCAATGCCGGTCTGCACGACTTCCATGAGCTTCTGATGATCGCCTTGTGCACCGTCCTGTGCGGCGGGCAGGGTGCGGTGGACATGGCGCTGTTCGCGAAGGCGAAGGAGCCTTTCCTGCGCGGCTTCCTCAAACTCAAGAAGGGCCTGCCCAGCCACGATACGTTCAGCCGGCTGTTCCGGCTGCTCGACCCGGACCAGTTCCGCGCCGCCTTCCAGCGGTTCATGACGACGTTTTCCGAACAATGTCAGGGTATTGTGGCAATTGATGGCAAAGTGCTCCGCCGCTCGTTCGATCGTGCCAGCGGCAAGTCGCCGTTGCACATGGTCAGTGCCTGGGGCTGTGAGCAACGCCTGGTGCTGGCGCAGATCGCCACCGACGCCCAAGTCCAATGAGATCACCGCCGTGCCGAAGTTGCTGGCAATGCTGTCGCTGAAGGGCACCATCGTGACCACCGATGCGATGAACTGCCAGCGCGAGATCGCCCAGCAGATTGTTGACCAGGGCGGCGACTTCGTCCTGGCACTGAAGGGCAACCAGGGCACGCTGCATGATGATGTCAGCCAGTTTTTGGACGACCCGGCGTCGACGGTCACCGCGAGCTATACGACGGTCGATGCCGATCACGGCCGCATCGAGACCCGCACGGCCACGGTCTCGACCGATATCGCCTGGTTGCAGGAGGGGCATCGCTGGCCGGGCCTGGCCGCCATCGGCAAGGTGGTCCGTGTCCGCGAAACCGCCGCCAACACCACGACCGAGGCCAAGACCACGACGGAGACGGCGTATTATCTGCTCAGCACGGCGCTATCCGGCGAACGCTTCAACGAGGTTGTCCGCTCGCACTGGGGCGTCGAAAACCAGCTGCACTGGCGGCTGGACGTCGTGATGAACGAGGACCAGGACAGGACACGGTTGGGCAACGGCCCCCACACTCTCGCTGTCCTGCGGCACTTGGCCCTGAACGTCATGCAAAAGGATGCCTCCAAGGGCTCTTTGTGTGGCAAGTTCAAGCGAGCCGCCTGGGACGACGCTTACCTGTCCCGCCTGCTCGCATCGTTCTGAAATGCGATTACCCTGGCATACGATATCCGGTACCTCGCGAACTCGGTTCTCCGCCTGTTCACAGACACAAACCGGAGAACAAGAGGCGATTGCGTCGCCGTCGTGCTTTCTACTCCCATAGCCGCAGAGGCTTCGGGCTCGCCTGCCGCGGAAGGCACCCCGATGGTCGGAGATCCAGCCGCGGTCGAGCGCGGCGACGTCTACACGCGCGACACCGCCGAGATCATCGCCGCCGATCTGGCCCTCGATGGCCGGACAACCGGCTCGTCGTGGGGGGTTGCGTGCCGTCAGGCAACTCGATAAACGTCTCGGTCAGATGCTGGTGCCCGAAAGGGCTAAACGGGAACGCGCGATAGACCGATTGCTCGGTTCTAGCCGCGGCTGCCCCCGCAACTGTAGGCGGCGAGCCCGTCCCCATTTTGCCATTGTCCCTGACGGGATGAGAAGGCGGGGGCTGGTCAGGACCCGCGAGCCAGGAGACCGGCCGGCATCGAGACTGCACGCGCGCGTTCGGGCGGGGAAGCCTGATCGCAGCGGGAGAGAGACCCGCAGGCGGCATTCGCCCTGTTGATCTGGTGCCAGCGGCCCTGCCGCATGTACCAGGCCCGGAGAGGAGCCGCGCGTGTTTGACGCCAATCAAGACCAGTCCGCCTCCAAAACGGAGGCCTCGAGAGATCGACCGGCATATGCTGGTCGCCTCCTGGCCGTTTCGTTCGAATGCTGGTCGCTAACAGCCGCGGCGTTCGTCGTCGCTGCTGTCCTGCTTGCCTCGGCCGGGACCGCCGTGGCGACGGACCGCGGCCCGACGCCGGAGCAGGGCAACAGCCCGCCCCCGGCGAGCAACGAGCCACCCCCGCCGGCCGCCGAACCGGCTACGTCCGACCAGGCCACGCCGCAAGCCTGGGCAGTTCACGGCCAGAGCACCTTGGTCTGGCAGCTTCAGCCGGCATTTCGTTCGCCGTATCAAGGGGCGCAAAGTCTACCGTCGCCGGCCAACGGCCGCGAAACATTCGACGCCACGATCTATGCCGGGTTGCGTCCCTGGAAGGGGGCCGAGATCTGGATCAATCCGGAGATCGACCAGGGGTTCGGGCTGGGCAACAGCTTCGGTGTCGCGGCTTATCTCAGCGGTGAGGCATACAAGCTCGGCAACAAAGACCCGTATTACCGCATGGCGCGCGCGTTCTTCCGCCAGACCATCGATCTGGGCGGCGCGACCGAAAAAGTCGATGCCGACCTGAACCAGCTTGGCGGGTCGCAGACGGCGAACCGCGTGGTGCTCACCGCGGGCAAGATCGCGGTCGTCGACATCTTCGATACCAACAAATACGCGCACGATCCGCGGGTCGACTTCCTGAACTGGGCGATTCTCGATCTCGGATCGTTCGACTACGCCGCCGACGCCTGGGGCGCGACCTACGGCGCCGCAGCCGAGTGGTACCAAGGCCGGTATGCCGCCCGGGTCGGCGTGTTCGATATGTCCGACGTCGCAAACGGCACGCAACTCAGCTTGCCGCTGTTCCACCAGACTCAGTTCGCCGCGGAGCTGGAAGAGCGGCACACGCTGTGGGATCAGCCCGGCAAGCTGAAGGTCCTGTACTGGCTGACGCGCGCCAACATGGGCACCTACATCGATGCACTCACCCAGGGCGCGGCGACCGGCCAGACGCCCTCGGTGGACAGCGTGGCCAACTATCGGAGCAAATACGGCGTCGGGTTCAACCTGGAGCAGCAGCTCACCCCCGACCTTGGCATGTTCGCGCGGGCCGGCTGGTCGCAGGGTGCCGTGCAGGAATATGATTTCACCGACATCAACCAGACCGTGTCGGGCGGCTTCTCGCTGGCCGGCACGCGCTGGGGGCGGCCGGACGACACGATGGGCCTGGCAGGCGTGATCAGCCAGATATCACCGGCCGGTCGGCAGTATCTGGCGGCAGGCGGGCTCGGCGGAATCATCGGCGACGGACAGTTGCCGAAGGCCGGGCCGGAGGAGGTGCTGGAGACCTACTACAGCGCGGCAGTGTTCAGCTTTGCCCATGTTACGGCCGACTATCAGTTCGTCAACAACCCGGCGTACAACCTGCAGCGCGGACCGGTCTCGGTCTTCGCACTGCGTCTGCACGCGGAATTTTGACGTATGAGATCGAGTGACGGCCACGGTGCGGCGTCGCTGATCGACACACTGCGCGGACCGAACGAGGAGTCTTCGCGCGCCCATGTCGGTCGAGGTGTTATCGGCGAGCTGCAACCATGGATGATATAGTTGGAGAATCCGTTCGCAGGATAACCGACCACGAGACGCTGGACGACTTCCACGATCTGGAGATGCCGTCGGCGCATCACCTGTCCCTCAAGGCGCAGCTCGGGCTTCTGGCCGTACTGGGCGTATTGCTGATGATCGGAGTCTTTGTTGGCCCGGCGCTGTTCCAGCAAACCACCACCAACACGGCGGAGCAGGCGAACCAGACCTCGCCCGACAACGGCTTCAAGGCGACCCCGCAGCAATGCTAGGGTATGCTCACATCTCGTGTCGTATGCGGATTGGTCTCGGAAAACCTTTGCGCGCATACGACGCGGTACGATTCGGTGCTCTCCGGCAACCGGAGAACACCAACCGCAATGGACTGGTCGC
>Ga0302320_10028823_pt1 | contig 10642 bp, 9 predicted proteins | sample Bog_T0_3_FD_202130 | JGI IMG/M metagenome (GOLD analysis project Ga0302320, IMG submission 202130) | Peat permafrost microbial communities from Stordalen Mire near Abisko, Sweden - Bog_T0_3 | ecosystem: Environmental > Terrestrial > Soil > Wetlands > Peat | place: Sweden: Abisko, Stordalen Mire... | reverse complement strand
GGGAATCGCCTGTTGTCTTGCCGATGCACGTCGGAAGACCACCGGCCGAATATTCTTTTGCCCTGTCGGGTCGCCTCTCATGGCTGGTCCTTGGCCTCGTCGCCCTGCTCTATGTCGGCACGTGCTTCGCCCCGGTGATTTTTGACGATAACGAAGGCCTTTACGCCGGGGCGGTGCGCGAGATGCAGCAACGCGGCGACTGGCTGGTGCCGACGGTCAATGGTTTTCCACGTGTGCAAAAGCCGCCCCTGGTCTACTGGACCATGCTGGTTTCGACGGCACTTTTCGGTGAAAACGAATTCGCGTTGCGGCTGCCCAATGCGCTGGCGACGGTGGGCTGGATCGTGGCGACTTACCTGATCACGCGCCGCCTCGGGGGGGAGCGCTTCGGCCTGGCTTCGGCCCTGGTGCTTGCCTCGATGTTGGGCGTCTGGGTCTTCACCCATCTGATTCAGCCTGAACCCTTCCTTGCCTGTTTTATCTCGCTGAGCTTCTGGTGCCTGATCGAGGCCCGCCTCTTTGCCAGACCCGATGAATCGGTTCTTTCGGAAAATCCATCTCCGCAGCGCACCCTTTTCCGATGGCGATTCCCGGGTGAACCCTGGTATCTCGCGTTTTGGATTTTTCTCGCCCTGGGCACCTTGAGCAAGGGTCTGCACGGTGCGCTGTGGCCGTTGAGTGTTGCGCTGCTCACGGCAATATTTGTTCCGAGTTGGCGGACGTGGCTTCGTCCGGTGCTGACTTTGCGCGGGTTGCTGGTCTTCCTTTTGCTCGTGGTGCCCTGGTACGCCTACATGGCCACCCGTTTTCCCGGCTTCTTGTCCGCCCACTTTGTCAACGAGCAATTGGGCGCGTGCCTGAACACCCGCTATCCCGCCGATGCCCGTCAGCTACCGCCCGGGCAATTTTACGCACAACATCTCCTCTTCTGGATGCCTTGGACGCTGCTGCTGCCCGCGTCCATTTACGCGGTGGTCCAGGCAAGGCAGGCAGCCCGCCGGCGACCGCATGTCTTTCTTCCGCAGGCAGTCGATCTTGTCAAGCTACTGGGCATCTGGGTCGCGCTGACCATGGTTTCGGTCGCGTTTTCGACGCGGCAGGATTACTACAGCATGACGTGCTGGGGCGTGGTCTCTGCATTCCTGGCTGTGCCCTGGATGAGTCATCATTTCGCCTTTTTGCGTCTGGGCCGGCCTTGGTTGTTCGCGCCCTGCCTGTTCCTGGCGGTGACCGGCGCTTTCGCGCTGGGTTTTGCACTCTGGCTGCGCCCTCATCTCGCTGCCTTGGGCGAAGCCACGGCTGCGCCCATCCGGGATCGCGATACGTTCATGGACGCCATCGAGGGCATTTCCCCGGCTTTGTGGGGTCGATTCGTCACGCTGCTGGTGGTTTTCGGGGCTACGCTTCTGATCGGCGGCGGGGTCGCTGCCTTGCTGTCCTGGAAACGGCGCGCGTGGGAGGCTCTGTTGGTCCTTGCGGGTGCCATGACGGTGCCTGTTTGTCTGGCGACGCTTGGTTTCACGATGATGAGTCCCTATTTCTCGCTCGCGCAAGAGGCCCGTGCCATCAACCGCGAGATCGTGGACGAGCCGGAAGCCATCGTTGCTTGCGAAGCCCTGCCCCACACGGCGTCGAGCCTCTATTATTATCTCAACGCCCGCGTTCATTGGGTCAATGCGCCGTTCGACGAGCAATACCCCCAGCGCGTCCTGGGTCTGGGCCGCGATTATTATTGGGATGAAGCGGGGTTGCGGCAGGCATGGAGTTCATCCGAACCCGTTTACCTGATTCTCGAACAGAGTCGGCTGGGCTACTGGCGGGGGTTGCTGCCTTCCGGCGCGCGGGTGGTGAGCCAAAGCGGCACGCGGATGGTGCTTTGCAACCGGTGAGTTAGGGCCTGTTAAGGTCAAAAGCGCCATCCCGCACTTTTTGCCTTAACACGCCCTAGTCGCCCACGCGTTCGATTTCGATTCCGACGAGGCAGACATCGTCGAGGAAATGGTCCTGGCCGGAGAACTGCAGGGCCTGGGTCAGCACCGCATCGAGAAACGCTTCCCCCTGCTGACGGGCGCAGTTCTGGATCAGGGAAAGGAATTTCGGGTCGTCCGGCGTCAGGTTCTTGTCGTCGCCGAGGTCGCAGAGGCCGTCGGTGTAGAGGAAAAGAAGATCGCCGGCCTTCACCGAGTCTTCCTCGGTCGGATAAATCGAATCAGCCGCCACGCCGAGGGCAAAGGGAGGTCGCGTCGGCGTGGCGCCGAGGGTGCGCACTTCATGGCGCATCCGGTTGAGGTGAAGCGGGTGGGGATGTGCCGCATTGGCCCACCGTACCGCGCCGCTGGCAGTGTCGATCACCACATAGAGCGCGGTGACGAACATGGAAGTCGGCAATGGCTCGAAGAAGTGATGCAGGCGGCGGTTGAGTTCGCCCAGGAAGAGGCCCGGGTCACCTGCAAATAGTTGCACTTCCTCAACGAGGACGCGCTGGACGGCGGTGACAAGCGCCGCATGGACGCCGTGGCCCATGACATCGCAGATGAGCACTCCGGCCTGGGTGTCAGAGACCGGGAAGAGGGTGAAAAAATCGCCGCCGACGCGGCCTTCCGGCAGATAGCGGTGCGCGAAACGGAGCGCGCTTTTCTCCACGGTCGTGCCCCGGGGAAAGGAGGGATAGCTTTGAGGCAGCAAGGCCTGCTGCACTTCGCGGGCCAGCGCGAGTTCCTCCTCCATTTGCGCCTGCTTGTCGGCAAGGGCCTGCGTGTATTCGGCGAGCTGCTCGGCCTTTTGATGTTCCTCGGTTACGTCGCGGGAGATGCCGCAGGTGCCGATGACGGCGCCCTGCTCGTCCCGCATGGGAACCTTGGTGGTGGAGACCCAGGTGATGCGGCCATCGGGCAGGATCTCCTGTTCCAGTTTGCCGACAATCGGCTCGCCCGTGGCAATGACCTGCTGCTCGTCGTCCTTCGCTTCCCGGGCATGTTCGGGCAGAAAGAAATCGAAATCGGTCCGGCCCCTTATGGCGTCTTCATCGGCTGCCTGGAGGAATTCCCGCATGGCCCGATTGACGGAGAGAAAACGGCCTTCCCGGTCCTTGAAGTAGATCCGGTCGGGAATGGTGTCCATGAGCGCCATGAGCAAATGATGGTCAATCTGGGCCATAAGAGCGACGTGTGGTGGGGTCAGAAAGGCGAATCAAATGCGGCGACAGCCGACAGTACGAATGAAAGCCATCAGGTTGTAATAGTATCCTCCGCGAGTTTGGCGATGAAAATATTTGTCAGGTGATGCAAACGTATAATCAATCTTACAGGCCGGCGGGCCAAGGCTGAAGCTAATGGTGCTTTAAGGCGACGTCCTGGGTGCCCCGACGGCGGGTCCGGACGGGACAGCCGCGGGCGGATTGGTGGCCGGCAGGGACGTGACAGAGGTTGAGGTGGCGGGCCTCGAGAGAGAAGAGAGTGGGGCATTGGTTGCGGCGGAAGACCCACTGGCGGCCGGCAAGATCGGGGGATGAGCAACTCCAGGTCCGGCGGGTTCATAGTTAAAATGCCAGTTGGCCACCATGATCTGTCCGGTGTCGGCATCCCTGACCCGGAGATTAACTTTAACGACGGGCTGGATCAGATCGCGAGGCAGGTAGAGCCGGATGGTCGAGGTTTTGGGATCGTAGTCATGGCGTACGGTCCCGAAGTCAAGCACATCGGTCTCGATGTCATTGGGATTGATATTTCCCATGTAGCCCAGCACGGCAGTGATGACGGGCCGGGGATTGCTGATGGTGGCGCCGGGAGCCGGGTCGGCCTCGGTTACGCCCAGTGCGCCCTGATGCAGGTAGGCGGCAAAGTTTTTTACCACCGACTGGGTGATCGTATATCGCCCGATGCTGTGTAGGTCCGTGGTGCTGTGCACCGGATTGTCGGCGACGGTGAAAATGGCCTCGTAGCCGGCCGCGATGGCTTTGGCTTCGACTTCCTTGTTGTAGTCGCCATAAGGATAGGCGAAGCAGGTGACGGGCCTGCCCAGTTTTTGTTCGAGGAGAGCCTTGGCGCCGGCGGTTTCGTTCGTGAGCCATTGATCGTATTCTGCCGGGGAGAAATCATGCCAGACGCCTTTGACTTTCTGGTGATGCCTGGTCAGTTGCGGATGGGTCATTGAATGCGATTCGATGTCGACTCCCTCGGCTTGCAAAGCGAGCAGATCGTTCCAGCTTGCCGCGCCCGTACCCTCGTTGACGGTAATGAACTCAGGATAGATGAAAAAGGTCCACGGATAGCCGTACTTTTTCAGGATCGGTGCGGCGTAAACAATGGCGCTTTTGTACCCGTCGTCGATGGTGATTACCACCGAATTGGGCGGCAGACCTTTCTCGTGCTTAAGGAACTTTAGCAAATCGGACATGGGCACAACATTGTAGCCATTGTCATGGATGTATTTCATCTCTGACTCGAAGACGTCCTGATTCAAAGTCCATTGGAATTTGGGGGAGACATGGGCGCCCGGCGGGACAAATTGGTGGTAGAGCAGGACAATGACGCTTGCCTCAATGGGGGCGGCCCGGGGTGCACCCGACTCAGTGCCTGAGAGCGCGTAGGGCGCGGTGTTCGTTGACGGGGAGCCAGAACTTGATGAGGACGGCCCCGCATTCGTCGTGGGGGCGGGGGCAGGAGGCGCCGGTACTGCAGGTATTGGTGGTACTGTATTCCGGGGTGCTTCAAATCCGGGTGATTGAACCATCTCTTCGGATGGATTGTAGGCGGCGAGACGAAACGGAGAATCATTCCCGCGCGGTTCGTCCATGGTTGAGGATGGTGCCACCGGGGCGGAATTGGAGTCGGGAGTCGTCGAGGCGGGAGATGCCGGGGCACTGGGGGGCGGGACCGGGCCGATGAGGGGAGTGGCATCCGGTACGGCGTTGGAAGTCGCGGGAGAGGCGGGTGCGGAAGCCGGGGTGGAATCAGGTGCGATGGGCGCGGAGCCCGGGGTGGCTGGTACGGAAGAAATCGGGGCCGCTGTGCTCGCCGTATTAGCGGTCAGGTTAACACCATCCACGCCAAATTTGACCCGTTCGGCCCGGAAACGGGCTTCCCGGTCGGAACTCCAGTACGCAAAACAGCCAATGTAGATGGTAATGAAGAGCAAAACGCCCGCCGCGAGGACAAGATACCGCTTAAGAAGCATAAAGGGGCGAAATCGTATCAGGTCAGGAGGCGAGCTTCAACTACTTCCAGAATCACGTGGAGGGCCCAGCCATGAAGCTCCTGGACCCTCGCACCAATCGCTGAAGGGACGATCCATTCCGCATCGGTGAGGCCCTTGAGTTTGCCGCCGCCGCGCCCGTTCAGGGCGATGGTAACCAGGCCCCGCGCCCGCGCCGCTGCCACGGCCAGAAGCAGATTGGGCGAATTGCCGCTCGAAGTGAAGAGGACGAGGACATCGCCGGGAGCCCCCAACGCCTCTACCTGGCGGGCAAAAATCTGGTCAAAACCGAAATCGTTGCCGATGCAGGTCAGCGCAGTTCCGTCCGCCGTCAGGGAGATGGCGGGAAGGGCTCGCCGGTTGTTTTTGTAACGACCGACCAGTTCCTCGCATAAATGGAGGGCGTCGGCAGCGCTTCCCCCATTGCCCGCAGCGAGGACCTTTTTGCCGGCTATGAGAGCGTCGGCGATGATTTGCGCACACTGGTCCACGCCTCCTAGCGCGGTTTTCGCTTCGGCGACAGACTGGACCAGTTCGTTGTATTGCTGCTGGACGATGGGATTCATGTAATGAGAGGATGCGGCAGAAGACATTGCCCTGTCATGAAAATTTTCTTTCGGTACTTATTTGTCCGGCTGCTGGTGCCGTTCCTCATCGTCTTCTGCGCCTGTGCCCTGATCTGGATCATGGTGGATCTCTACGGCAACATTAATGACTTTATCGAACACAAGACGGGCTTCAAAAAAATCCTCTATTTTTACGCGCTTCAGGTTCCCGGGATTGTCGTGCAGGTGCTTCCGGCTTCGCTGCTTTTTTCCACGCTCTGGACGTTGTTGAACCTGAACCGGCGCAGTGAACTGGTCGCGTTTCTTTCCGGCGGCATGTCGCCGATCTGGCTCTTCTCGCCATTCTTTTTGTTTGCCGCGATCTGCGTCCTTGTGCTGGGGGTTGACCTGAGTGGGCCCGCCGCCTATGCGCAAGTAACACGCGAGCGGGTTTTGCTGCAGGTCAAGGGACAGGATGCCAAGAGCAATGTTTTCCGCAATCTTGCCTATGTGGACCGCGTGAACCAACGGACCTGGTTTTTTCAGAGCCTGGACACGAATCAGAACAGCGCAAAAGGCCTGGCGATTGTCCAGCGGGACGCTGACGGACATGATCTTTATCAATATATCGCCAACAACGCCAAGTGGAGCAACGGCACATGGCGATTGAGCGGGGTTAAAGAGATCATCTATGCGCCCGACGGTTCCGCGCAGGACCAGAAAATTTTCGAGGAAAAGGACCTGGACATCACCACGCCTCCCGGTCAGATGTCGCTCATTATCTCCCAACCGGAACAATTGTCCGTCCCGGAACTCTCTTCCTATATCGCGACAAGCACCTCCAGCCGGGCCCAACTGGCCAAGTACCGCACGGAATGGTGGGACCGGTTGATTCATCCCCTGGGCTTGTTGGCTTTGGTGCTCTACGCCCTGGTGCTGGGCACGCGCACCGACCGGCGCAGTAACGCGGGCGTGGCTGTGGGCTCCGCCATTATCGTTCTGGTGCTCTATTGGGTTTTCCGGTCCATCTTCCTGACGGCGGGTGTTAATGACCGTCTCCCGCCTTACGTTGCCGTGATGGCCACGGAGTTCATCTTCGGCGCAGTCGGCTTGCAACTCCTGGCTGTCAACCTCGGCTGGTGGTCGTCATTGTGGGAATACCGGCAACAATGGCGGGCGCCACGGCCTGTCGCCCGAAACGTGGAGGTGTGATGGGGAGCTATTTATCCGGACTTTGCGCCATGTTGAAAAGGCCCTGGCCCGATAATCGCACGTTGAATATCGTGTGTCATGGGCACAGCGTGCCCGCCGGCTATTTCCAAACGCCAACGGTGGACACGATGAACGCCTACCCGCACCTGCTTCATGCCCAATTGGCGAAGCGCTTTCCGCAGGCGGTTATCAATGTCATCGTGACGGCCATCGGCGGGGAAACTTCGGAAAGCGGTGCGGCCCGTTTTGAGGTGGAGGTGTTGACGCATCGACCGGACCTCATCACCATCGATTACGGGTTGAACGATCGCCGCATCGGCCTGGAAATGGCTCGTTCATCCTGGGTCAGCATGATTGAAAAGGCATTGTCGAAGGATATTAAGATCATCCTTCTGACTCCGACCGGCGATATGAGTGCCAGCCTGGAAGATGCCAGCGACCCGTTGAATCAGCACGCAGAGCTCATCCGGGCCCTCGCCAGAGAGTACGGCGTCGGGTTGGTGGACAGCCTGGCTGCGTTCCAGGGTTACCTGCGCGAGGGTGGTTCGTTGCCGGCGTTGATGTCCCAGGGTAATCATCCCAATCGTGCGGGGCATGATCTCGTCGTGCGGGAACTCCTGGCTTGGTTTCCGCCGGAGGCTTAAATCTCCACGCTTAGCCCGGCAACAATTCCTGCCCTTTGGCGGTATCCTTGACTTTCCAGTCGAGAGCTTCAATTGCTTTGCGTAACTCGTCGCTTTTAGCAAAGTCCTTGGCCTTGCGGGCGGCGGCGCGCTGATCGGCGAGAGCCTGCACCTCGGCGGGGATGGTGACGGTGGCGTCGCCGAGACCGAGGACGGCGTCGAGTTTTGTCCAGGCGGTATCGAGTTCGCTTGCTTGCGTGGCGGATAGCTGGCCCGCATCGAGGGCTTTGTTGGTTTCGCGGATGAGCTGGAATAGATGGCCGAGTGCGTCGTTGATATTTAAATCGTGAGACAGGGCCTGATCCACTTGTTGGAGAAATTCGGCAGCGAATGCAAAAGATTCCGCCTTTCCGGATGCCGGCCCTGGAGCAACCGCATCGCGGACGCGCTTTCTCCACTCATCAATTCGCGCGAGCGCTGTCTTGGCATCATCCATGCCCTGCCAGGTGAAGTTGAGGTTCTTGCTGTAGTGCGCGCCGGAGAGGAGCGCGTAACGCAATTCCCGGCCTGTGTAGCCGCGCGCGATCACGTCGCGGACGGTGTACATGTTATTGAGCGACTTCGACATTTTTTGTCCATCGACGAGCAGGTGCTCACCGTGGAACCAATGACGAACAAAAGTAAGCCCGGTCGCAGCCTCGCTTTGGGCGATTTCGTTTTCGTGGTGCGGGAAGCGCAGGTCGGTGCCGCCGCCGTGAATGTCGATTTGCTCGCCGAGATGTTTCATGCTCAGCGCGGAACACTCGATGTGCCAGCCCGGCCGCCCCTTGCCCCACGGGGAATCCCAGCCGACGTCGCCGTCGGCGGGCAGCCATTTTTTCCAGAGGACGAAATCGCCGATGCCTTCCTTTTCGTACTCGTCCTGGTTGACCCGCGCGCCGGAAATGAGACTGCTCAGGTCGAGATGGCAGAGACAGCCATACTTTGGAAACGAGGCGATGCGGAAATAGACCGAACCGTCGTCCGACAGGTAAGCCGACTTCCTGTCCACCAGCTTCTGGATCAGCGCGATCATCTCCGGGATGAAATCGGTCGCGTTAGGCGTCCGCTCGGGAATCTCGATGTTCAGCGTCTTCGCGTCCTCCAGGAAGGCCTGGCGGTAAATGGAAGTGAATTCCGTTAGCGGCAGATTTTTCTCGCGCGAGCCGCGGATCGTCTTGTCATCGACATCTGTGAACTGCATGACGTGATCAACCTGATAGCCAAAATGCTTCAGCGTGCGTCGCAGTAAATCGACGGTAACGTAGGTGCGGAAATTGCCAATGTGCCCGTAATTGTAGATGGTTGGGCCGCACACATAGAGGCTGACGCGAGGCGGAGCGAGCGGTTTAAGCTCCTCGACCGCGCGGGTCATCGAGTTGTAAAGCTGGAGGGCGGGGCGGGACATGGCGGATCAACTTGTCGAATGGTACATGATGGGTAAGGATGGATGAAACGCAACCAGAGAAATGGCCACGCCGGAATACAAATACACGCTCGAAATTCGTCCTACCGCCTTCAAAAGCCTGGAAGCTCTTCCCCGAAGCGTGCAAAGGCAGATTGGGTATGCGATCGATTTGTTGCAGCGCGATTTAACGGGCGACATCAAGAAATTGAAGGGATACAAATTCGAATACCGGCTGCGGGTGGGCTCCTATCGTGTTCGCTTTGAGTTGATGGGAAGGCACCTGATCGTTTACGATATTGGAGATCGAAAGGACATCTATGGCCGCTAAGACACTCGCTCGCACCAAAGGTCGCAAATCAGTCCGCACCATGTCCTACGGGCTGAAGCTACAGGTTCTTCTGGAAGAGCAGCGCAGTTTGACGAATCGTCTCGCCCGGCTCATCGAAGACATGGAGGACGAGGAAGATCACCGGGCCATCGAACGGGCAAAGAAGAGAGACGCCGGCAAGCCCGGTATTCCTTGGGAAGAAGCCAGGAAGCGACTCGGTCTCAGGTTCGATTAATCCGGCAAGGTCACGCAGGCCACGGCCATCGCCGCGATACCTTCACCGCGACCGGCGAAGCCGAGTTTCTCGTTCGTGGTCGCCTTCAGATTGACCCGGTCCGTCGTAATCCCGAGCGCTTCGCCGAGTTTCGCCTTCATTTTTTCTAAATGCGGCGCGATTTTTGGCGCCTCGGCGATGACGGAGGCGTCGATGTTCTCCAGCACGGCGCCGCGCTTTTCCAGCATGGTGCGGATTTCGCGCAGGAAGACGAGGCTGCTCACGCCGCGCCAGCGTTCATCGGTATTGGGGAAGTGATGGCCGATATCCCCCGCGCCAAGGGCACCGAGTATGGCGTCGGCCAGGGCATGGATAAGCACATCGGCGTCCGAATGTCCCTCAAGGCCCTTGGCGTGAGCCAGTTCGATGCCGCCCAGAAACAGCTTGCGGCCCTCAACGAGGGGGTGAACGTCATAACCAATGCCAACGCGATTCATAAGAACCGTCTAGCATGTCTTGAAAGCGTGCCAACAACAAGCCAGTAAGCAACGATGAGGCAACAGGGGCGTTACTCCGATGCGACTTCTATTTTCGAGTTGAAAGCGCCAGCGGACACGTTCCGGGTGGTTTTTCCGCGATTCTTCCCCCAATGGGTGTTGAGGTGTCGTCGTGCCGGTTGCTCCACCAAATAAAAGCTCGCCAAGGTGCAGATAATGAGCGCAGGCAAGGCGAAATAGGGGTGGGAAATTCCATAGAACATTGCAAACGGCTGCTGCCATAAATAGAGCGAGAAGGACCACAACCCGAGTCGAATCAGGATGGTCTGGCTTAGAATATTCAATATCCCGGCGGGCGCCTTATCGATTAAACAAACTGCAAAAGCGAGACAGGTTGAACCGAGACTGTATTTCAGGACATCGGGAACCGGATCCAGATTAAGCAAAAAACCGATGAAACCCATCACCACGGGTACGAAGGACAGGTGGAAACCTTGTTTTTTTTGGAAAGCGAGAAAAAGGCCGCACGATAGCAGAATGGACGAAGCACGCGCGTCCGTCCGCCAATAAACCGCATAGTAGT
>Ga0302320_10028819_pt1 | contig 10643 bp, 7 predicted proteins | sample Bog_T0_3_FD_202130 | JGI IMG/M metagenome (GOLD analysis project Ga0302320, IMG submission 202130) | Peat permafrost microbial communities from Stordalen Mire near Abisko, Sweden - Bog_T0_3 | ecosystem: Environmental > Terrestrial > Soil > Wetlands > Peat | place: Sweden: Abisko, Stordalen Mire... | reverse complement strand
CGGTAGGCTCAGGCCAGTTCCACGAGTCACCGCGTCCATATCGGAAGAACATCTTGGCTACCCTGCAGAGTTATTGATTTGACAAGAATGCAGGAGTAAGATTCCGGTGACTTTCATTCGCATTCAAAACGGAGCTTCCATGCACGCCCTCCGGACCAGCTTTCTTTTCGCACTCGTACTCTTCTTTGCTTCCTCTGTTGCTCCAGCCCAGGCCGGTTCTGCGCCCAAGCCGGATGCGGCGCCCTCTTCGAGCATTCCGACCGGCATCCTTTCAATCGTCGCCGGAAACCGGCAAGGCTACTCAGGGGACGGCGGCCCGGCTACAAGCGCCGATATGAACGCCCCGACGAGCGTTGCGGTCGATAGCTCCGGAAATCTCTACATCGCGGACACCGGTAACAACGTCATCCGCCTCGTCACCAGTTCGACTGGTGTGATCTCCACCTTCGCAGGCATTGGGCAAACCTCCGGGTACTCTGGGGACGGCCAACTCGCCACTGAGGCAAAACTGTATGGCCCCGCCGGAGTAGCGTTGGACTCCTCCGGCAACCTGTACATTGCCGATCAACGAAACTGTGCCATCCGCCGCGTCGACGCGAAGTCTCTCGTCATCTCCACGGTTGTAGGACGAGAGGGCGGTTACGTGGACTGTGAAGAAAGCGGCGACGGCGGGCCTGCGACCTCTGCGCGCCTCAAATATCCGCTAGGCATAGCGTTTGACGCTGCGGGAAACCTCTACATCGCCGATAGAGGCAATTCGCTCGTCCGGAAAGTCGATGCGCAAACACAAATCATCACCATCTTTGCCGGAAGCTGCGCCACCCCCCTGGCCTTTTGCACCGGCGGATTCAGCGGCGATGGAGGCCTTGCCACTGCTGCCAGCCTGAACCAGCCGGAAGCCATTGCATTCGACACTGCAGGCAACCTCTATATCGCAGATACGGGCAACAATCTCATTCGCCGCGTCGATGCGCAAACCGGCATGATTACCACAGTGGCGGGGCGTTGCGCCGGCGGAGAGTGCAATTGGGGCTTCACGCCCGATGGCGGATTGGCCACCGAAGCAACCCTTTTCGGTCCCCAAGGGGTTGGGGTGGATCCCTTCGGCAACATCGTCTTCTCCGATTCGCGGAATGACCTGATGCGCGAGGTGAATGCAACCACCGGTATCTTGACCACGATTGCGGGAAACAACAACGCTGCATACCTGTCCGGCAATGGAGGCCCAGCCATCGCCGCATCGCTTCAGAATCCCGTGCAGTTGGCGTTTGACGCTTCAGGCAATCTCTACTTTGCCAACTTCATGGTCAGCGTCATTCATCAAGTCACTGGCTCAACAGCCCCAACCGCACTGGCGCCCGTCATCTCCCCCGCAGGCGCAACCATCACGGCGCCGGAGTCTGTCACCATTGCAGACGCTTCACCAAACTCCACCATCTACTACACCCTCGACGGCACTCTGCCCTCCACCAGTTCTGCCGTCTACAGCGCACCCATCGGCATCGCCGGTACCGCAACGCTAACGGCCTTTGCCACCGCCCCGGGATTGGTCAACAGCCCTGCTTCCGTGCAGACCTACACCTATGAATCACCCACTCCACTGCCGGTCTTTAGTCCTCCTCCCGGCACCATTAAGTGGCCGTATGTCGTCACATTCACTGACAAGGTTCCTGCCTTTATCTACTCCACAATCGACGGGTCTACGCCCACCACCAACTCCCTTGAGGGCAACGCCCAAGCCCTGCCCGCCGTCCCCACAGTCACAGTAAAGGCCTTTGCCCAGGGCCTGCAGGGCAACTATGCGCCCAGCGCGGTTGTTACTGCGGTCTACAATCTCGCCCTGCCGCAGGCCGGCACCCCAACTTTTTCACCCAAGGCTGGAACCTACACTTCTATCCAGAACGTGACGATTGCCACCTCGGCCTATAAGCCCACCATCTACTACACACTCGACGGAACTACGCCTACCACCCAATCCACGGTCTACACCGGTCCCATCTCCATCGCGAAAACCACAACAGTCAAGGCCCTCGCCACCGCCCCCGCCTCGGGATTGGCGAACAGTGCGGTGGGCTCTGCCACCTACACCATCAACCTGCCCGTGTTGGCCTCGCCCACCTTTACGCCCAAAGCAGGAACCTATACCGGAACTCAATCCGTTACCCTCGCCGATGTAACCTCTGGCGCCGCCATCTACTACACACTCGACGGCGCCACGCCCACTCCGCAATCCGCCGCCTACAGCAAACCTGTTTCGATCGCCGCGAACACGACAATCAAAGCGATGGCCAGCAAGACCGGCTTTACCAACAGCCCGGCAGCCACTGCCGCCTACGTCATCAGCCTGCCCACGCCAACCATCTCCCCCAAAGCAGGAACCTATACCGCAATCCAGACCGTCGCCATTGCAGATGCAGCGGCAGACGCCACCCTCTACTTCACACTCGACGGCACAACACCCACCACCAAATCCGCGCTCTACAGCGGTCCTATCTCCATCGCAAAAACCACAACAGTCAAGGCCATTGCCGCAGCCGCCGGCTATGCCAACAGCGGCGTTGCAACTGCCGCCTACACCGTCAACCTGCCCATTCTGCCCACCCCCACATTCTCCCCCGCAGCGGGAACCTTCCACAGTGCTCCAACCGTCACCATCGCCAACACCAACAGCACCGCGTCCATCTACTACACCTACGACGGTTCGACCCCCACTACCAGTTCAACGCCCTTCAGCGGTCCCATCGTCCTCATCAAAACCACCACCCTCAAGGCCATCGCCGTTGCCGCCGGCTACCAGAGCAGCCCGGTCGCAACCGCAGCTTACTCCATCGTCACCGCGCCCGCGGTCGGCATCGCCGCCGCCACCAGCGTCACCTCCAACTCCGCCACTCTCAACGGGCTGTTGAATCCCTGCTACCAGTCCAGTACCTACTGGTTTAACTACGGAACCAGCATGACCGCGCTCCGCACCAAGACCGCTTCACAATCGATAACTGCAAATTCCAGTTGCTCCAATTACATCGACGTGGGCGTTCCTGTCAGCAAACTGGCATCCAAGACCACCTACTACTTCCAGCTTGTTGGGCAAACCGCCGGAGGCTCAAACTCCAGCCAGATCCAATCGTTTACCACAGAATAGCCGCGCCCGAGGAAATATTCCACACCCCCTCCGGCATGGCTTTCCGCTGTACAATCCCAACATGAGCCACACCATCAGCCCTGCATCCAAGGCTGGCTTCCCGCATCTAACTCTCATGGGGGCAATATGACCGCAAAGAACGAACCAATCAAGCTGCCCATGATGCCCATCCGGGACATGGTAATTTTTCCCCACATGATGCCCGCCTTCGTGGTGGGCCGCGAGTCCAGCGTCCGCGCGCTCGAAGAAGCCCTCAGCGGCGATCGCCGTATCTTCCTCGTCACCCAGCACGACGCCAACATCGAAGAGCCCAGCGCCAAAGATGTCTACCAGGTCGGCTCCATCTGCAACATCGTGCAGAGCGTCAAAATGCCCGACGGCAACATCAAGGTTCTCGTCGAGGGCATCGAGCGCGCCAAGTCCATCGAGGTCAATGATCGCGACGGCTTCTTTGTCGCCACCGTGCGCGTCGCCAAATCGCAATTTGAAATGACGCCTGCCGCCGAGCAGCTCATGCAGCGCGTCACCTCGCTCTTCGAGCAGTACGTCAAGCTACAGCAGTCGCTCAACTACGAGACCATCATCGCCACCGTCCGCATGGACGAGCCCGCACGCCTCTCCGATATCATCGCCGCCAACCTGCAACTCGGCATCGAAGAGAAGCAGGAGCTGCTCGCCATCTTCGACCCCGCCGCCCGCCTGGCCCGCATCGCCGACGTCCTCGACATCGAGATCGAAAAGCTCGACCTCGACCGCAACATCCAGTCCCGCGTCAAGCGCCAGATGGAGCGCGCCCAAAAAGAGTACTACCTCAACGAAAAAATCAAGGCCATCCAGAAGGAACTGGGCCGCGGCGAAAAGAGCGAGTTCGACGAACTGCGCAAAAAGATCGAAACCGCCGGCATGCCCAAGGAAGTCCTCGACAAGGCCATCCAGGAACTCAAGAAGCTCGAAGCCATGCCCCCCATGTCCGCCGAGTCCACCGTCAGCCGCAACTACATTGACTGGCTCCTCGCCGTGCCATGGAAGAAAAAGTCCAAGGAAACCCGCTCCATCGACTACGCGGAAAAGGTCCTCAACACCGATCACTACGGCCTGGAAAAAATCAAGGAGCGCATTCTCGAATTCCTCGCCGTACGCCAGCTCGTCAAGAACCCGAAGGGCTCCATCCTCTGCTTTGCCGGGCCTCCCGGCGTGGGCAAGACCTCCCTCGGCATGTCCATCGCCAAGGCTACAGGCCGCAAGTTCGTTCGCCTCTCTCTCGGCGGCGTGCGCGACGAAGCCGAAATTCGCGGGCACCGCCGTACCTACATCGGCGCCATGCCCGGCCAGATCATTCAGCATATGAAGCGCGCCGGCACCAAGAACCCCGTCTTCCTCCTCGACGAGGTTGACAAGATGGCCTCCGACTTCCGCGGCGACCCCGCCTCCGCGCTCCTTGAGGTCCTCGACCCCGAGCAGAACACCACCTTCCAGGATCACTATCTCGACGTGGACTACGATCTCTCCCAGGTCCTCTTCGTCGCCACCGCCAACGTCATGCACACCATCCCCGCCGCGCTCCAGGACCGCATGGAAGTCCTCCGCCTCCAGGGATACACTGAGCAGGAAAAGCTCGAAATCGCCAAGCAATACCTCGTCAAGAAGCAGCGCGAGCAAACCGGCCTCAGCGAAAAGAACATCGTCTTCAAAGACGACGCCATCCTCGAAATCATCCGCTACTACACCCGTGAAGCCGGCGTCCGCAACCTCGAACGCGAAATCGGCAACCTCTGCCGCAAGGTCGCCCGCAAGGTCGTCAAGAGCGGCGCAAAACACAAGGAAGAACTCACCGCCCAGAACATCCATGAGTTCCTGGGCGTCGCCCGCTTTCGCGACTCAGAAGTCCACGAGAAGAGCGAGATCGGCCTCGTCACCGGCCTTGCCTGGACCGAAGTCGGCGGCAGCATCCTCACCATCGAGGTGCAGGTGCTCGACGGCAAGGGCACGCTCACCATCACCGGCCAGCTTGGCGACGTCATGCAGGAATCCGCACAAGCCGCGCTCAGCTACATTCGCGGCCGTGCCCAGGCGCTCGGCCTCACGCGCGAGTTCTACCGCAACGTCGATCTGCATGTGCACGTCCCCGAGGGCGCAATCCCCAAGGACGGCCCTTCCGCCGGCATCACCATGGCCACCGCGCTCGCCAGCGCGCTCGCCAAAATTCCCGTCCGCCGCGACATCGCCATGACCGGCGAAATCACTCTCCGCGGAAAAGTCCTCGCCATCGGCGGCCTCAAAGAGAAGCTCCTCGCCGCCCTCCGCGCCGGCATCTTCGAGGTCATCCTCCCCCGCGCCAACGAGAAAGACATCGCCGAGCTGCCCGACAACATCAAGAAGTCCATGAAGATGCACTTCGTCGACCAGATGGACGAGGTCCTCGCCCTCGCCCTCGAAAGCCCGCTCCCCTCACTGCCCGCGGAAACCGACGTGCTGGCCACGGTCCCCTCACCGGAAATCCCCGCCAACCTACCCGCAAGGCAATAAACCGGATCGAACAAAGGTACGACGATGTTCGAACGCTACACCGGGCAAGCAAGGCGAGCGATCTTCTTCGCTCGCTTTGAGGCTACCCTTCAAGCCGCCGACACGATTTCGACGGCACATTTGCCCCTGGGCATCGCGCGGGAAGGATGCCAGAGTTCGGCTGTGGTGCGATTGCTCAAGAGGCGCCAGAAACAGATTCGAACAAATCTCGGGATACCGCATTCCAACAACAGGCCGCCCAAAGCTGCTTTTCAATGGGATATGCCCCTCGATGACAACGCCAAACTTGCCCTCGCCTACGCCGCCCAGGAGGCCGACCTCGACGAGCACCCTTGGATCGATACGGACCATCTCCTCCGCGGCCTTCTCCGTTTCCCCAACCATGCCTCCGGGGTACTTCAATCCATCGGGTTGGATCTGGCCAAGGTCCAAACCGAATCCAAGCTACTCCGGGCCAAACTCTGGCCCCTCCGAATTCAGTCAGCGTGGATTCTTGGCGCCTTACTTCGAAGGCACAGAGCCGCACTCGCCGCTCTGGCGTTCTTGATCCTCTCTCTACTGCTAGCACGCATCTTCGGCTAACCCCGCCCAAGGCCCCAAACGAACAGCCGCAGACGCATGTTTCAGTATCCTGTATTCTCAAGACAGATGGCTCTGCCCGTGCGCCAGCTCGCTCGCTGACTCGCTATCCCCAATGAATCTATGCGCTATACAACACAATTCCTGCTCTCAGCCATGGCGGCCACCCAGTTTCCCGCGCCGGATGTGCCGGAGATCGCCTTCCTCGGCCGCTCCAACGTCGGCAAGTCCAGCCTGCTCAACGCTCTCGTCGGCGAAAAGACCGCCAAGGTCTCGCAGACACCCGGCCGCACCCGCGCCATCAACTTCTTCGCGCTTCTCGACCCCAGCCAGCGCCGTCAGCTCGTCTTTGCCGACCTTCCCGGCTACGGCTACGCCAAGATCTCCAAATCCATCTCCGCCGGCTGGCCCGCGTTCATCGAGCCGTATCTCGCCATCCGCTCCACGCTCCGCTTGTGCATCTGCCTGGTGGACTCCAACGTCTCCCCGCAGCAGAGCGACCTGCAGTTGATCGACTGGCTGCGCGCCGCGGGCCGCGACTTCGCCGTCGTCGCCACCAAGATTGACCGCCTCAGCGGCAACGAGCGAACCCGCAACCTGCTCGCGCTCAAGAAGGGCCTCGCGCTCGACGAAGTCCTCCCCATCTCCGCCAAAACCGGCTACGGCGTCAAGGAACTCTGGAGCCGCATTGAAGCCGCCGGCGGCGCCAGGGACTGAAGCTCCACCGCAACCGCAATCTCCCCGCTCTCCACGCGCTCCTGCAGCCCCGCAATAAACTTCGCAGCGCATTCGCTCTCGCACCGCAGCAGCCGAAAGCCCTGCGCCAGCCTGCCCATGTAGCGCGGCGCCAGCCGCAGCCACCGCCGCGCCGCCCACGCGTCCGCGTTCATGCACTCCATCGCCAAAGCGTCAATCCTTGGCAACCACACCATCGGCGCAGACTCCACCCTCCACGCCAACACGGTCTCGCCAACTGAAGGCTCAACCGCATCCACCTTCCGCGCACCACGGCTCAGAAACCACGCATCCTCTGGCCCGGAAAAATCGTCCCGCAACAAATCCGGCAACACGCCACGCTCCACCATCTCGCTGGCCACTGCCTCCGGAGCCAGCGCCACGCACACCGCCACCGTCTCGCGCTTGCGAACCTCGTTCTTCAGGATGCGCAGCGCCTCATCCAGCGAAGTCACCACAAAATCCACCACGCCCTCGCGATTGGCCTGCCTCTGCGCCCCTGCGTCCGCCGTTGCCGCCAACGTTGCCGCCCCCGCCACGTTTGCGGCCACCGCCAGAGCGCGCCCCTGCGCATCCAGTTCCCCCGCCCACAGCAGCTTTCCGCCCAAACCACAATCGCGTTCCGCGCACTGCGTCACCCCGGCATAATACCGGTCCACCTCTGCGGCAAAGCGCGAATCGTTTTCCAATTGGTTCATCGAGGGAAGGGCCAAAGGCCCCAATTACCAGGTCGAATACGGCTGCCCGTCCGTCCCCGTCTCCTGCGAGCCGGAGTGAACATCGTCAATGCCTGGGTCCGTCTGGTCCACCGAGTGCAGCGAGTCGCTCGTGTCCGTCACCCACGTGTCCTTGCTGTGCGTCATCGGGTCTTCCGGAACCGCTTTCAAATAGCCATCCGTGATCAGGTCGTCCAGCGACTGAGGAGCCTTCTGCTTGTCCATCGTGTACGAATCGATCGCCGTGCGCAGCACATGCAGGTCTTCCTTCAGCACCGCTTCCCTGGCCTGCTGCAGCGCTGCCGTAAACCGCGGAATTGCAAGCGTCGCCAGCACCCCGATGATCGCCATCACGATCAGCAGTTCCACCAGCGTAAATCCCGCGTCCTGTCTCCGATTCCTGCGCACTCGAACCTCACCGCCTACCACTCCGAATACTTCGTCCCGTCCAGCGCCGTTCCCTGCGACTTCGAATACACGTCGAACACGCTCTGCCCGCCGTAGGAGTCCGACTTCGGATCGTCCTGCATCGACCGCATTCCCCACTCCGCCTTCCCCGTCATCGGGTCCACCGGAATGCGCCGCAGAAACTTCACCTTCTTGGTCTGAACCTCAACCCCGTTCACCAGCGTCTCCAGGTCAGGCGGATAGTTCTGGCTGTCTACCTTGGTCTGGAATGCGCCCTTGTCCGCCGCGTCCTTGTAGTGGTCAATCGCGTCGCGCATCTCCCACAGGTCGCGCCGCAGCTCGCGTTCCTTCTCCCGCTTCACCTTGAACCGCGCAATCGGAATCGCCGCCGAAGCCAGAATCGCCAGAATCGTCACGGTCACAATCAGCTCAACCAGCGTGAGTCCCCGCTCACCTCTGTGCCGCATTCGAGTTGAGGCTTTCACGCTCATCGGCACGTCTCCCTACTTCACTTGAATGTTGATCCGTGCGCCGTTGGCAGGCAAAGGCTGCTGCTGGCTGTTCACCGCCGCCGGGCGAGTGATGATCAATGCGCTCTCCCCGGCCGCCTTGGCCTGGAAGCTCAAAATACATACCACTCCGCCGCCTGTCACTCCGCTCGCCCCCGGCGGACGCGATGCATTGATCGTGATCGCTCCCGGACCGTCGTCGCGGTGCACCAGCGCAACGGCCTGCCCGTCCCGCGCCAGAAAATCCCCGCTGTCCACGTTCACCAGCGAAAGCTGCGCCGCGTCGTATTGGATCTGCACCGGAATCGATGCGATATCCACCCCGCCCGAGAGCATCAACGGGACTTTGAAGATCGATCCGCTCTGCACCGGAGCCCCCGGCCCCACCAGCGCAAAATTCACGGGAGAAGGTGGCTGTGGCGCGGGCGCAGTTGTTGCTGCCGGAGCCGCTGGGGCAACCGCAACCGGAGCCGCAACCGGAGCGCGCGGCGGCATGTTGACGTTGGGTTCCGCGGCCCCCCGCAGTTGCGCCAGCGCCGCCGGACCCGCTGCCTGCGCGCTCTGTCCCGGCACCGTGCCGATATTCGACTGCGGCGCGGGCGCCGGACGCACCGGCGGCACCGCTGGCGTCGGCGTCGTCGCGCCCTCCGGCGCCACGTGCCTCAGCTCAATCGACTGGCCCACGCCCGTATCGATCGTGCGCAGGTTCGCCGCATCGAGTACCTGCGAGCGAACAATGTGCGGCACCATCAGAAACACAATCTCGTCGTCCTGCGTCGTGTGGTCCTTCGAGCCAAAAAGATACTTCAGAATCGGAATCGAACTCAGCCCCGGAATCCCGCTCCAGCTCACCTGATCCTGCTTGTCCAGAATGCCGCCCAGAATGTTCGCCTCGCCCTCGCGCAGCCGTACCGTTTGCTCGCTGGTTTTCTGTGCAATGATCGGTTCGGTCACGCCGCTGATCGTCGTAGCGCCGCTCTGCGAGGTCACTTCGATCTTGATCTTCAGCGTCACGTCGTGGTCAAAGTGAACCGTCGGCGTCACTTCGATATTCACGCCCACATCCAGGTATTGGAACTGCGTGTTCACCAGCGAGCTCACCATCGCCGTCGCCGCGCCCGTCTGGTACGAGCCGGTCGCGATCGGAATGCGCGAACCGATCTTCATCGTCGCCTTCTGCGAGTCCGTCGCGCGAATGCGCGGATTCTGCAGAATCTTCGTGTTCGAGTCGGTCAGCAGCATGTTCGCCGTTGCCGAACCAATCGTCATCGCAAAGTTCGACGCCTTCAGATGCGCCAGCTCATACAGCGTCGGCGCCGTGCTCGAAGCCGTCGTCGTGGTCGTCGTCGACGACGAAGAGGAGGAGCTCGAGCTCGCCGTCGTCGACACCAGCGAAGCGCCCACGCTGCTCGGCCAGCTCAGCCCGATGTTCCGCTCCCAGTTCTTGTTCACTTCCAACACGGCAATGTCGATCACCACTTCGGGCCGCGCCTTGTCCAGATCGTTCACCAGCTTCTGCGCCAGCAGCAGCTCGTCCGGCGTGCCCCGCATCACAATCGCGTTCTGGCTGGCCACCCCGTACACCTTCGCGTTCGGCAGCACATTGCGCAGCGCCGTCTGCACGTCGTTCAGGTCGTTCTGTTGCCAGGCGTTGGTCAGGTAAAACGTCTCCACCGCCTGCTCATCCAGCTCGGTCCGCTTGGCGCGCGTGTTCTGCGCAACAAACAGCGTATTGCCCGTCACCGGACGCCAGAACGTATTCGACATCGTGCCCACAATCCGCAGCGCGTCCAGCAGGCTTACGTTGTTAAGGTCCACCTGGATGCGCTTCGACGTGTAGTCCGGATCGAACAGAATGTTCACGCCCGCTGCCTTGCCCACCGCCTGGTACACCACCTTGGCGTCTTCGGTCATGTGCAGCGTCACCGGCTCGTTCGATACCGGCTTCAGCGCCGCCGGCGATCCCATCGAGTCAATCTCTTCCTGCTTGCCTTCCTCCTGCGGAAGGCTTGTCTCTGCCACCGGCGCCTC
>Ga0302320_10028817_pt1 | contig 10643 bp, 7 predicted proteins | sample Bog_T0_3_FD_202130 | JGI IMG/M metagenome (GOLD analysis project Ga0302320, IMG submission 202130) | Peat permafrost microbial communities from Stordalen Mire near Abisko, Sweden - Bog_T0_3 | ecosystem: Environmental > Terrestrial > Soil > Wetlands > Peat | place: Sweden: Abisko, Stordalen Mire... | reverse complement strand
TTATTAAGGAATTTTTCGACAGATGAATCCGGTGCGGCCATTGTCTCATCTTCAAGCACATCCAGCATCTGGCCTTCGCCATCTTCCCCTAATGGGGCATCAAGGCTCGACATCTTGGAGATCGCCCCTTCCAACTCCCTGACCTTATCCATGGAAACTCTGAGTTTCTTGGCGACTTCCGCGGTGCTGGGACGCCGGTGCAGGGCCTGGGTCAATTTGTCGACCATCTTACGGTACTTAAATATCTCTTCATTCAAATACACCGGAACACGGATCATCTTACCTTGATCGATGATCGCCCGGGATATCCCCTGCTTGATCCACCAGGCGGCATAGGTCGAGAACCGAAACCCTTTTTCCGGATCAAATTTATCCACCCCGCGCATGAGACCGATATTGCCTTCCTCGATGAGATCACTTAAAGAGATGCCCAGATTGGTATAGCGCTTGGCAATACTGATCACCAGACGCAAATTAGCCCGGATCATCTGCTCCCGGGCTTTTTTATCTCCCTTTTGAATGCGGCGTGCCAAGGTCACTTCCTGCTCAGCCGTCAGAAGGGAAATATTCTTGATCTCATTTAAATAGGACTTTATTGGGTCCATGGGCTCCTGGTATTTATTAAAATATATGGAAATAATTGGTGACGTCTACCAATTATTTTAATTGGTAGACGTCACCAATTATTTATTTCTTCTTCTTTGTCGCTTTACCTTTAACATCGCTTAAGGCTGCTTGTGCTGCCGCTAGACGTGCTATTGGCACGCGGTACGGTGAACAGGACACATAATTCATGCCGGCCTTATGGCAGAACTTGACGCTCTGCGCTTCCCCGCCGTGCTCGCCGCAAATACCAATTTTCAGATCTTTGCGTGTGGAACGGCCAAGCTGAATACCTAATTTAACTAAGGCGCCTACACCCTGCTGATCCAGACTTTGGAAGGGGTCATCCTTGAAAATACCCTTCCCGCCCTCTTTCTCGGTGGCTACATATACCGGCAGGAAACGTCCGGCATCGTCGCGTGAAAGGCCTAAGGTCATCTGGGTCAAATCGTTGGTCCCGAAGCTGAAGAATTCGGCATCTTCGGCGATCTGATCGGCTAACAGCGCCGCGCGCGGGATCTCGATCATGGTCCCTACCATGTACGGCAGCTTAACGCCGGCCTTCTTGATCAGACTATCGGCAACGCCGCGGGTTTGCACTTCTAAGATCTTAAACTCTTTTTTATCCATGGTCAACGGGATCATGATCTCCGGATAGACCTTGACGCCTTCTTTGCGGCACTTGATCGCCGCAGCAATGACAGCTGTCACCTGCATATCGAGGATCTCCGGATACGTGATGCACAAACGGCATCCTCTATGACCTAACATCGGATTGGACTCATGCAGTTGTTCGCAGCGATGTTTGATCTTATCGTGTGAAAGTCCGGTGATCTTGCTGAGCTTATCGATACCGGCATCATCTTTAGGGGTAAACTCATGCAGCGGAGGATCGATCAAACGGATAGTTACCGGTTTACCGTCCATGGCCTTGAAAATACCGTAAAAGTCATTGGTCTGAAAAGGCAGCAATTTCGCCAAAGCGGCCTTGCGGGTTTCCAGGGTTTCGGCTACGATCATTTCCTGAATAGCCAGACGACGCTCTTCGGTATCAAAGAACATATGCTCGGTACGGCAAAGACCGATACCTTCAGCGCCCATCTTCACGGCATTGACCGCATCATACGGGGTATCTGCGTTGGTACGAACATTGATGGTACGGAAGCTGTCCGCCCATTTTAGAATAGTGTAATACGCCCCAGGAAGTTCCGGCTCTTTGAGCGGAAGATCCCCTGAATATATCTCACCGGCTGATCCGTCAAGGGTCAAATAATCACCCTGCTTGATCGTTTGTCCGTTGACGACCATGCTCTTGGCTTCATAATTAATATCGATCGCTTCACAGCCGACGATACAGCATTTTCCCCAACCGCGGGCAACAACGGCCGCGTGTGAGGTCTTGCCGCCCGTGGCGGTCAAGATACCTTTAGCCGCGTGCATACCGCCCACATCTTCAGGGCTGGTTTCCTTGCGGACTAAAATAACTCTGTCGCCGTTATGGGCCATCTCTTCGGCTTCTGCCGCGGTAAAAACCACCTTACCGGCAGCCGCACCCGGAACAGCATTGATACCGCCGCCTAAACGGATCTTCTTTAACTGATCAATACCGGTTTTCTTGGTATCGATGACCGGATAAAAAAGACGCTCGATATCATCGGAAGAAATACGATTGACCGCATCCTGCTTGGAAATAACCGGCTTGACTGCGGCTTCGGCAAATTTCTTAGGCAGAAAACCTTTTTTGACCAGATCATTGGCCTGAGCCTTGGTCAGTAATGGTTGGGTAGCGTGGTCCAAAGCGATCTGGAAGGCAGCCGCCGGTGAACGCTTACCCGTACGGCATTGCAGCATGAATAAAGTCTCGTCTTCGATGGTGAATTCCAAATCCTGCATTTCCTTATAATAGGATTCCAGGATCGCACGCACCGCGCAAAGCTGATCATACGCTTTGGGCATTTGATCTTTTAAGGTGGACAGTTTAAGCGGTGTACGGATACCGGCTACCACGTCTTCACCTTGCGCGTTGATCAAATAATCGCCGTAGAATGTATTCTCTCCGGTATTAGGATCGCGGGTAAAGCAAACGCCTGTACCACTCTTGTCACCCTTATTACCAAATACCATCTGAACCACGTTAACCGCGGTCCCTTCAAGGTCCGTGATCTTCTCAACACGACGGTAGGTCTGGGCCTTTTCAGCTTCCCAGCTGCCAAAAACCGCCATGACCGCACCCATCAGCTGTTTCCAGGGATCTTGCGGGAAATCTTCGCCCTTGTTCTTCTTATAGAATGCTTTGAATTGATCGCAAAGCTCTTTGAGACTTTCTGCAGGGATCTCGGGATCGTTCTTGATGCCCAATTTATGCTTCATCTCATGCAGCATGTCTTCCATCGGCTGCTTGGAAAGGCCCATGGCCGTCGAGGCATACATTTGGATGAAACGACGGTAGGAATCATACGCGAAACGCGCATTGTTGGTCTTCTTGGCTAAGCCTTCGACGGATCTGTCATTCAAGCCTAAATTCAAAATAGTTTCAAGCATACCCGGCATGGAACGGGCCGCACCGGAACGCACAGAAACTAAGAGAGGGTCATTCGCATCGCCCAATTTTTTACCGGTGACTTTTTCAAGCTTCTTTAAGGCGTCACGTAATTCAACTTCCAGGCTGGCAGGCAATTTCTTGCCTAATTTATAATACTCCGCACAGGTCTGGATACTGACGGTAAAACCGGCCGGCACATTGATGCCGATCGAGGTCATTTCCATAAGACCGATACCCTTACCGCCTAAAACATTTTTGGTTAAGTCCGCGCCCTTTGCTTCTGCCTTACCGGCGCCGTAAGAAAACACATGCTTTTTTGCCATTGCTCGACTACCTTTCTTTAATTGATCATTTGTGCCTTGCGACACTATTAACTAAGTTTTTCTTTTAAATATCCCGACAGGTTTTCCAGCCCAATGCGTTCCTGTTGCATGGTATCCCTGAAACGCACCGTGACCTGTTTATCTTCCAGAGATTGCACATCCACGGTAACACAAAATACAGTACCCACCTCATCCTGACGGCGGTAGAGTTTTCCAATGGCAGCTGTATCATCATACACGCAAACCATGTCTTTTTGAAGCTCAGATTTTATTTTCTTGGCCAGGCTCACAATACCCTCATTTTTCTTCAATAACGGTAAAACTGCTACCTTGATCGGAGCTAATTTTGGGTGGAACTTCATCACCACGCGCAGGGTATCATTGACGGTCTCTTCATGATAAGCGTCCACCAGGAAGGCCAAGGTGCCCCGGTCGCAACCGCCGGAGGGCTCGATCACATAAGGATAGATCTTTTCATTGGTGACCGGGTCCTGGTATTGCAGGTCCTTGCCGGAAAACTGGGCATGCTGTTTTAAATCATAATCAGTCCGGTTGGCAATGCCTTCCAATTCCGACCACCCGAAAGGAAATTGATATTCCACATCAGTACAGCCTGCCGCATAATGCGCTAGCTCATCTTTGTCATGCACCCGCAGCTTTAAATTTTCCGGTCTGATGCCCAGATCCGTATACCATTTGAACCGGGCCTGGATCCATTCCTCATATTTTGCATTAGCCTGTTCGGGACGACAAAAATATTCAATCTCCATCTGCTCGAACTCGCGGGTACGAAAAGTGAAATTCCCCGGAGTAATTTCATTACGGAATGATTTGCCGATCTGGGCTATCCCAAAGGGAAGCTTACGATGGGTCGAGTCAACGACATTAGCAAAGTTAACAAATATCCCCTGCGCGGTCTCGGGCCTTAAATAAACCACAGACGAGGAATCCTCCATCGCCCCCAGGCTGGTTCTTAACATCAAATTAAAAGAACGGGGTTCGGAAAATTCTGTATGGCCGCATTGCGGGCACTTATTGTTGTGAATATGATCCGGGCGCAGGCGTTTGTTGCACTTCTTGCATTCGACAAGCATATCCGCAAAATTGTCAGTGTGGCCGGAAGCTTTCCAGGTCATCGGATGCATCAAAATACTCGCATCTAAACCCACGACATCGTCACGAAAATGCACGACCGCCTGCCACCAGGCATTTTTGACGTTACGCTTAAGTTCAGCACCCAGGGGACCGTAATCCCAGGCACCGTTAAGCCCGCCATAAATTTCTGAAGACTGGAAAATAAAACCCCGGCGTTTGGCCAAGGCCACAATTTTATCCATTAGATCCGGTTGAGCCATAAGAGTTAATTATTCTAACAAAAGTTATTTAAAAAGCAACTTTAAAACAATTTCCCCACTACGAAAGGCAAAACAGCCTCGGTTCTTAATATTCGGGGCCCCAGGTCTATGAGTTGACAGCCGGCAGATCTTAGTTGTGCTATCTCGTAGTCTATGATGCCGCCTTCGGGGCCGATGATCAAGGTTATGGGGCCGGACGCAAGATTAGGGGACAGCGCCCTATTTTGGTCGACATGCTCACTATTCAAAATAGGGCGCTGTCCCCTAATTTCGGGATGGGCTACCAGGGCTTGGGTTCCTTTTATCAGACCCGGCAGCTCATCTTCCACAAAGGGTTTAAAACCCTTTTTGATGATAATTTCCGGCATTACAGTATCTTTGGATTGTTCTAAGCCTAAAACCAATTGTTCGGCTATCGCATCGGGCCTTAAAGACGAGGAGTTCCACAAACTTTTTTCCACCCGGTTAAAGTTCAAAATGATCATTTTCTTGACCCCCAGCATCGCCGCCGAGAATAAAATTCGCTTTAGCATCGGGGGTCTGGGCAAAGCCAGGATCAACGTCAACGCTATGGGCCGGGGCGGCTTTTGATCAAGAACGACGTCAAGCTCAACAGCGTCAGATCCTTCGCACACCAGCGTTCCTTTGCCCATCAGGCCGTTAACTTTGCCGACGGTCAGGCTTTGGCCCAACTTCGCTTTGAGGATATCCTGAATATGAACCTGCCGGCGGCCGCTTAAGCGCACACGATTTGGAGTAATAAAATCGGGATCGAAAAGTAAAATAAGATTCATGGTTTAGGAAGGACCGTTTAATTTCCTAAGCTCTTCTTCGGATAAATGGAAAGAATGCGCGTCGTCTGGGAATTGACCGCTGATGACTTCCTTTTTATACTGCTTGACCGCCTTGATGATCTCCCCTCCCAGATCTGCGTATTTTTTGCTAAACTTGGGGCTATAGCGGTTAAAAAGTCCCAACAGGTCATGGATCACCAACACCTGCCCGTCGCAATACGGGCCGGCGCCGATACCGATGGTGGGGATCTTCAGCTGTCGAGTAATGATCCGGGCAATTTCCTTCGGGATACATTCCAGGACTATGCTGAAACATCCGGCTTTCTGTAAAGCCAGGGCATTCTCGATGATCGCCTGAGCCGACACGCTGTCGCGTCCCTGCACCTTCATGCCGCCCAACTTTTGCGCCGTCTGCGGGGTCAGCCCCACATGCCCCATGACCGCGATACCTCCCTTGGTCATTTGGGACACCACCTGCGGACAATTTTCAAACCATTCCAGTTTAACCGCCTGACAACCGGCATCAATAAATTGACGGGCATTGGCCCGTGCCTGGGCCCCATCGACCTGATAAGACTCGAAAGGCATGTCACCGACGACCACGGCATGCTTGACCGCCCGCACTACCGCCCTGGCAGATGTAAGCATTTCCGCCATGCCTACCTGGGTGGTGGACTCTAAGCCCAACACCACATTCGCCAGAGAATCCCCGACTAATATCATGTCTATACCGGCCTCATCCACAAAAGACGCGAAGGGGTAATCATACGCCGTCAGCATGGTGATGGGCTGTTGTTGCGCTTTTTGAGCTATTATTTGTTCAATAGTTTTCATAGTAGAAAAATAGGGCGCTGTCCCCTATTTTAAACCCTATTTTAAATATGCAATGATTTTTTGTGCCGCGGCTTTACCGCTGGCTATAACTTCTGCTACAGATCCTGCTTTCACCACGCTGCCGCAGGCAAACACTTTTTCCCTGTTTGTCGCCAGAGGCTCGCAGCGGTGACCATTGCTTATAATAACGCACTGGGCCTCTACGATCACGGGCTCTTGGGACAACACTTGAAGTTCCAAGCCCTGCTGGCCCTCGACCATATCTAATTTAAAGCATTTGACGCCGCGCACAAAACCGTTGTCATCCCCCAGTATCTCAACGGCCTGCAGGCAATGCACACTAACACCTTCCTCTGCCGACTCTTTTAAGATCTCCTCGCTGACGCCTAACTGTTCTTCTAATCCCGCAAAGACCAGGTCCACCTGACTGCCCAAACGCACACTCAGGCGCGCCGCATCAAAAGCCGCAGGCCCCTGCCCCAGAACCACTGTCCTGGCCGGTGCCCCCTTGTGTTTGACCTCTCGCGCTAAAGCGTCATCCTTATTGATATCCTGCAGTCGACTTAAGAATTCCACATCATAATAAACATGGCTCAGATCACTGCCGGGAAGATCACTAAAGCAGGGCAGACCGGCGCCGGTTGCCTGCAGTATTGCCGAGAACCCCTGCATCAAAAGCTCATCGATCGAAAAAGTCCGCCCCAAAATCTCATTGGTGCGGATCTGGACGCCTAAGGCCCTTAGCCGGGCTATCTGCTCATCCAATATTTTCTGCGGCAGGCGGAACTCGGGAATAACGTACCGCAGCACACCGCCGGGTTCATGCGCCGCTTCAAACACCGTTACACTTAAATTGGCCCGGGCCATATAATAAGCCGCACTCATTCCTGCAGCGCCACAGCCGATAATGGCTACCTTTTTAGCGCCGGCAGCAAAGGGAATCAGCTTTTCTGGTCTTAACGCTCCGGCATCCGCGGCGAATCGTTCTAATTCCCGGATCGCAATGGATGAACCCTCCGCATTAAAAACACAAGATCGCTCGCAGGGGGCCGGACATATCCGTCCGCAAATCTCCGGAAAAGGATTGTCTTTTTTGATCCTTTCCAAGGCTGAAAGGGGGTCTCCATCGCGTAAAAAACGGATAAATCCGATAATATCAATACCCAACGGACAAGCCTCCAGGCAGGTCGGCTCGGCGCACTGCGGACAGCGGCGGGCTTCAGCCTGAGCTATTTTTTTACTGAACCCCAAAGAGACTTCACGAAGGTTTTGAACCCTGGTTTCTTTGGACTGATAAGATGGGGCTGGTCTGCCCATTTCGACTCCAATTCATTCATGCGCCTTGACAGGTCCCGGAAATCCACCAAATGCCCGTCAAATTCGGGACCGTCCGTACAGGCTATGCGATATTCCCCGTTTATTTTTATCCGGCCTGTGCCGTATAAGCCCAAACCATTCATCATCGCCGGGCTGACCGTGACCCTTACCGGAATATTTTTGTCCCGGGCCATCCGACAGGCGGCCTGCATCATCTCTAGCGATCCAATGGCATAAATGCGGCTGACCGGGTATTTATTCAATAATTCCTTCAACAGTTCACTGGCCAATCCTTTGCGCTCATAGGAGCCGTCGTTGGTGGCAATAAAGATCTCGTCGCACACCACCCTCATCTGGGATTCCAGCATCAGCACCTTTTTGGACTTTGCCCCGATGACCCCGATGATCTTATTGCCTTTCTTCTTTAACCCGCGGCAAACCGGCAGGATCTGGGATGCCCCGATACCGGTGGCGACACAAACCACCAGACCGTATTTATCGATCTCGGCTCCCTTTCCCAGAGGCCCGAGAACCTGATAGGGGCCTTCACCGATAGGAATATCAGCAAGCTTGCGGCTGGCCTGATCTGTTTCGTGGACTATCAAAGAAATGCTGCCGCGCCGCGGGTCATGATCAACGATGGTCAGAGGGATATCCGGATCACCCAAAGCCGGGGTGACCATCACAAACTGTCCGGGAAGGCAACGCTGGGCGATTGCCTCTGCCAGCATATCGATCTTCTTGATATCCTGAGCGATCACTTGTTTGTGAATGATCTTGATCATTTAACCAGGATCTCCGTTTCCAGGATCTTATCGGCAAACCGCACCGTGACCGCCTGGGCATCGATCGACTCAAAACCCTTGACCAAGGGCAACACCACATTATCCATATTGAACATGGTCAATTTATCCGCTTGTGCACCTCTGGCGTATTTGGCCAGAACCCCGGAAAGATCCGCTTTTTGCTCCTTGTACGTCACGAGGTCAGTGCGGATAGCCTCTTCTTCACGGCTTAAATTCCCGATGGCCCCGGTTATCAGCAGAGAATCATCGTCGGATAAATTGACCAAAGGTTTGGACTTTAGTTGAAATAATTTACTTTCGGCTAATTTCAGCTCTTCCTTCTTATCGGCAATGGCCTGGTCTAACTCTAAGGCTTTATTGACCCCATCCTGCTTGGCCGCTGCCGCCATGGAAACCTGGGAAGACAAATACTTATCGATCCATCCCAGGAAATCCTGGACCCTTCGGGACAATTCAGCGGTCTTCATCAGGGTGACGGAGTGAACTTTCTCACCGTCATCCAAACTGAACTCTTTAATGACATCATCCGAAGTGATGGAGCGCAGGGAGTCATGATATGCATCAATGGAGATCTTCAGCAGCTGGCGCGTCGAGGAAACCAATAAATAATCACCGACAAAGGCGTAGCCCGGGTCCATATTGGCCCCAGACGGCAGGGACATATAACGGATCTTCACTTGCGCATAGTCTTCAGTCTTCAATGTCGTGACCACATTGTCGGTCACCTGCCCAAGCAATCGCTCTGCCGCCGGCCGATTCTGGACCTTCACAAAGATGAGCATGCGCGGGAAAGGATATTTTCCCTGCATATCGACATCCGTCAAATACCCGCCGATCTCGTGTCCCAGGAGAGGCAAAACATCCCGTTCAATATTAATATGCAGCCGCCGCTCCAGGCCGCGCCTGATCTTGTGCATTACACTGTTCCACTGCGGGTCCCGGCGCAGTCGCTGACCGATGCTTTTGAAGGATTCCCCGAAGTCATAACAGCCTCCCCAATTATAAGCGATAGCACTGGGCGGCACTAATTTCAACGTATCATTGCTCAAGCCCGGGCAGGACAAAGTCTTAAGCATTCCGGCCGGCACCTGTTTTTCATCTATCCTGGCGATCAATTTATACCGACTAACCTCTCCGGGCATATAGGACAGCCCATAATCCGCAAACGCTGAGCCGGAATAGCCATATTTCTCCAGACGAGAATCCATTTTGTTGCGCCACAGATCCGAAACCCGATGCATATTAATGAACACCAGCGCGTCTCCCGACGGATAAGCGTTACTATTGACCGCCATGAACGGGGGATCCTGACTTAATGAACTGTGCTTATGGCGATAAACATCCACCACATCTTCCAAACGGCCGAAATCCTCCACAGAGGCTATCAGCAGGTCCCTTAAACGCACGTAGGAAAATTTAAAGCCTTTCTTCTTCAATAAAATATGATTAATGACGCATCCCTGATAATTTTCCCGGGTCACGGCAATATCGTTACCCCATTGATGTGTGAACTGGCCTAAAAACTCTGCCGCTTGCGCAGACGCCGTCAGTCGCAGGGTTATCAGGACCCCGTAGCGGTTATCCTTTTGATAGACCGCCAGAGCGATTTCCTGGCTCAAAAATCTTCGCAATAAAGGATTTCCCCACATTTTCTTCAAGTCCTTCTGCCAAACCTGAAAATAGCGGATATCTTTTGAATCAAACCTGTTGCGGGAGAGCACCTCCGGAAGATCGATGGCCGCAATATTCTTGCCGATATCCGACCGGAGCACTTGGTCGATATGTTTTTCCACATGGTTGATCCGGGCATAAAATATCGCCCCCGAGGGCATAACACTATCCGCAGGCAGTCCCGAACGCTGAGCCCACAGGCAGTAGCCGAGGATCACGGCTAAAAGGATACTGCATGTCCAAATAATTTTATTTTTCATCATAAATGTGTTCAACTCCCCCTTCCCCCTCTTTATAAAAAAGAGGGGGTTCCTGCCCTCTTTAACACAAAAGGGGGGCATTAAATCCTAAAAAATTTCTTTGCATTGGCATTCACCGTCGCCAATACTTGTTCTTCA
>Ga0302320_10028815_pt1 | contig 10643 bp, 6 predicted proteins | sample Bog_T0_3_FD_202130 | JGI IMG/M metagenome (GOLD analysis project Ga0302320, IMG submission 202130) | Peat permafrost microbial communities from Stordalen Mire near Abisko, Sweden - Bog_T0_3 | ecosystem: Environmental > Terrestrial > Soil > Wetlands > Peat | place: Sweden: Abisko, Stordalen Mire... | reverse complement strand
GGTAATGGTGATGGAATAAACGCCCACGCTGCTGTTGGTCTTGGCGGTGGTGGTCAGCACCGGTGACCCCGTAACGTCGCTGTTGGTCAACGATTCGTTGGTAACGAAGCCGCTGTAAATTGCGAACCAGACTGGATTGGTCGTGGCATACGGCCGCGACAGGCTGGCTGCAGCCACAGTCAACAGGGCCGGGGAAATGCTGGCCGTGGCCGTGGCGTTGGTGGCCGTCAGAAAGTAGTTCGCAGCATCCGGGCCAATAGTGGCAAGGCCATAAACATTGATGAGAATGTTGGTGGCCACATTTTTGTTGGTGAATGCCGCGAAAGCATAGCTGTTGGTCAGGAGGTCGCCCGCAACACGGTTGTCGGTGAGCGTGACTGCTGCGTTGGTGGTGCCGTCGTAAATTTTATTGGCGCCCTTGGCCGTGATCGTGAGGCCGCGCGGCAGGATGCTCGCGGTGGCCGTCGGCTGAATCAGTGAGTAATTGTTGGAACTGACGCCGGCAAGCGCGAGACCGGAAATGGTGACGGTCAAATTGGTGCCGACGGTTTTCCCGGGGAACACGGCCTTGGCGGAGTTGGTATTCAAAACCACGGAATCGCCGCTAAAGACCGTAACCAGGGCGGCATTGCTGAAGTTCAGGGTGGCCGTGGCGGTGCGGTCATAAATTTTATTGTTCGCCACCCCGCCAGCCACCGTCAGCGGGAACTTGGTGATGTTCGCGGAAGCCGTCGTATTCGTGGCCGTCAAAATGTAGTTCGTAGAATCTGTGCCGGCGATGGCGAGGCCCAGGACATTGATCAATATATTTGTTCCGACGTTCTTGTTCGTGAAGCTGGCGGAAGCATAGCTGTCTGTCAACGCATCGCCTGACAAACGATTGTCGGTGAGTGTGACAGTGGCGTTGGTGGTGCTGTCATAAACTTTGTTGGCGCCTTTTGCGGCGAGCGTTATCGCGCGCGGCGTGATGCTGGCTGTGGTGGACGGCTGTACGAGCAGATAGTTGCCCGCGTTGGTGCCGGTGAGCGTCAGGCCGGAGATCTGCACGGTTTTGCCGGTACCAACATTTTTAGTGGCAAACGCTCCTTTGGCCACCGCCGTGTTAAGGCTTGCCGTGTCGCCGATGAAAACGGTGGCGAGCTGCGCGTTTGAGAAATTTAACGATGCCGTGGTCGTGGCATCATAGACCTTGTTGCTGGCGACGATGCCAGAAATGGTGACCGTGGCGGGGGTGATGTTGGCGGTGGTCGTCGTGTTTAGGTTGCTTAGACTGTAATTGCCGGCGTTTGTGCCGCCGATAAAGAGCCCGTTGACGTTCACCAAAATGTTCGTGCCGACGTTTTTGCTCGTGAAGGCAGCGGCGGCATAACCGTTGGTGAAAATGTCTCCCGCCAGCCGGTTGTCCGTGAGAGTCACGGCGGCATTCGCGGTGCCGTCATAGACTTTGTTGACGCCTTTGGCGGTGATGACGAGGCTGCGCGGCAAGATGCTCGCCGTCGCGGCTGCCGGCAACAACGAATAATTTCCCGCGCTGGCGCCGGCCAGCGTGAGGCCGTTGACCAAAACGGTTTTGGCCGTGCCAGCGGCCTTGTCGGTGAACGCGCCGGCGGCTGATGCAAAATTCAGCGTGACCGCATCCCCGGTGAGCACGGTGGCGAGGGCGGCGTTGGTGAAATTCAAGGTGGCCTTGGTCGTGCCGTCGTAAATTTTATTGCTGGCAATAATGCCGGAAACGGCCAGGGGCAGCTTGCCAACGTTTTGGATCAGATTGCTCGATGTGCTGGAGAGGAAATTGGTGTCGCCGCCGTAGGTCGCAGTGAGAATCTGATTGGTGTTCACGGCTGAAATCCGGTTGGTGCTGAAAGTGGCGATGCCTGCGGAATTCAATGACGCTGTTCCCAGGGCCACCGTGCCGTCCTTGAACGTTACCAAGCCGCCGGGCGCGCCGGTCGCGGGAGCCGCCACGTTAACAGCGGCAGTGAGCGTGATACCCTTACCATAAATCACCAGGTTGGTGGAGGAGACGAGCGCGGTGGTTGTGCTGCCCTTGTTGACGTTGAAGCTGCTGCTGGTGGCGTTTCCCAAATTGGTGCTGGTGGCGGTCAGCTTGTCGCCGGTGCCGGCCACCGAGACAACCAAATTCGTGAAGGCCGCCTTGCCGGTGGCGTCGGTCGTTACATTGGTCGTGCCGTGCAATCCGGTTCGATTCAAGGCCAGCAAGATGGTGACGCCGCTCTGCGCGAGATTGGTGCCGTTAATCTCAAGCTGCACCAGCACTGGTGACATCTGTGCGCCGACGGCTGAATTCGTCGGCTGGGCCGTAAAGACCAGATGCGTGGCGCTGGCGGCGGTGAGCAGCGAAACACCGTTCATCAGAAAAGTGATGGACAGAGTTAGAGCGTGCCGTTTAAAAACGTTCATAGGTTTGTTACTTCTGTTCGCGGTCCCAGTCGGGCAGGAACCGCGAAAGGCCATTTAGCAGCCAGCGGGCCACCCGGCGGATTTTTCCGCGAGGGCGGCGCGGTTATGAGTAAGTTTTTTCCGGTTAATCGCCATAAAGGAAATTTATGCCGCCGCCTGTGTCCATTAATTTGCCAGCAGTGTCTGATAATCCAGACACCTGTCGCCTTGAAGAGAACCCTGGAAAAGTGGGTTGGCGATGGCCTGTCGGCAAGGCTTGCCCGTTGCACGGAGGTGTTTCGCGCCTGCCTCCAGTTACTGGATTTTCAGTTCGGTGGAATTTGCTTTTTGCCGGGCAGTGTAACCGGCGGGTGGCTTTCTCAACCAGCCACTGGTGCTGACTGGGAGATGGAATATTTCAGCCGGTCCTGCACTTCTTTCAAGCCGCGCGTCATGAGCAGTTCGCGGCCGCCTTGGAGCACCACCTGCCATTCACCCGGCGCACCGGAACGGATGGCGGTAATGCGGTCCAAGTTCACGATGATGGAACGGCTGATGCGGAGAAATGACGCCGGGGAAAGGGAAGCCTCAAGATTCCGCAAGGTTTCCCGCAGGACAAGGTTGCCTTTGGGGGTGCAAAGCACGACGTAGTTGGCGGCCGCTTCAAGATAATCCACATCGCTGGTCCTCACGAACAGCGTTTGGTTGCCATCTTTCACGGCGAACCGGTTTAGTTGGGGCTGGGGCATCGGTTGCTCCGCGGTCGCAGAGGTGGGCGCAGGGTGGCTGGAAGGAGTGCGCGATAGAACCTGCAGGCGCTGGCGCACGCGCCGGACCGCCTCTTGCAATCGGGCGCGCGTAAATGGTTTCAACAAGTAATCCGCGGCCGCGAGTTCAAAGGCTGCGACGGCGTGCCGGTCATGCGCCGTTACGAAAACAATGGCCGGCAGCGCGTCCGCGGGCAGCGCGCGTACAACGTCGAGGCCGTTGCCTTGCGGCATGTGCAGGTCGAGAAAAACTAAGTCCGGGCGCTGCTGGCGAATGCAGCCAATGGCGTCGGAGCCGTTGGTGGATTCACCAACAATTTCAACGTCCGGCTCGAGCGCCAGGAATTTTCGCAGGCGGCTGCGGGCCAGCGGTTCGTCGTCCACCACCACGGTCCGGATGCTCATAACGCGGCCTCCTGTTGTGGCCGGGGCAAGGCGACGGGGAGCGGAATGAGCAGGCGCGCGACAAATCCGCCTTCCTTGCGGGGATGCAATTCGAGGCTCGCCTGCGGCCCGAACATGGCATGCAAACGGGCGCGGCTGTTGGATAAGCCAATGCGCTCTTCGAATTTTCCGCCGGGCGGATTCAAGATGGGCCCGCTGTTGCTGACTTCCAGGCACAGGAAATGACCCGCGCCGGCCGGTTGTGCGGAAATTTGGATGAAGCTGGAGCCGGTCCGGGTTTCGACGCCGTGTTTGATGGCGTTTTCCACGAGCGGTTGCAGGATGAGCACCGGCACCATTTCCGCGAGGACCGCCGGGTGGATTTGCATTTCGATCCGCAACCGTTCGCCAAAACGAAGGCGCTCAATGAGCAGGTATTGTTCGAGAAAATGAAGCTCTTCCCGCACGGTGACCTGCGGCCGTTGCGTCGTGGTGGCAACGCGCAACAAATCGCCCAAGGCCTCGATCATCCGTTCGGCGGTGGCCGGGTTGTCCGTCACCAGCGACGCAATCGAGTTGAGCGTGTTGAATAAAAAATGCGGGTTGAGCTGCGATTGCAGCGCCTGCAAACGCGCCTGGACCAATTGCGTCTGCAATTCGGCCTCCTGCAATTTGCGGAAATCCTCGCGTTCATAAAAGCGCACCGCATGAGCCACCGCCACCAGTCCCCAAAAGGTCGGGACTTGATAGGTCATCCGGGCCAAAATCATAAAGGTCAGCGAGCGGGAATTGCCGGCAAACTTCGCGACGCTGGCGGGATTTTGATCCATGAGGAGCGGCGGCGGCCCGAGATAGGTGCAAATCGCCACCACCCCGAGGCTCAGTACGAACGCGGCCAGGTAAATCCAGATCGCGCGTTTCCAATTGGCGCGATCCAGCGTGCAGATGGAAGAAACGGGAATAATCACCCCCGTCATGAAGAGCCAGGGGATCAGCCGGGAAAGAATCTCCAGCAACGCCACTTTGCCGCTGACGGTCTGCAACAGGGCAGTTTCCAATCCGGCGGCGAGTGACACCACCAGCCAGAAGGTCAGCACGGCCCACCAGAAGCGTGAGAGTCCCCAAATTCGCCGTTGCGGGTGCAATCGGGCGGTGAAGACTTCAGGAAATTCAGGCATTTCCAGGGCTTTTCCCTGAATGGAACTGTTGAACGGAGTGCTCACAGCCCCCAAATCTACAGCAAAACGACCCATTGTCCAATGGACTGTCACTAGTTCATCCCGCATTCGAGGCGTTTCATCCCCGGTTATTGGGTTTCCATCTCAAACGCAAAAAAAGAAAAAAAATTCACGATATCTTGCGAGGCATGAATTTCCGGAATGCGCCCACGCCCGAACGCGAAGCTGGCGTGGCGCATTCACGGCCGGATTTTTTTATCGTTGGCGCACCCAAATGCGGGACCACGGCCATGTCGGATTATCTCGCCGGACATCCGGAGATATTAATGGGGCGGAAGGAAATGCATTTTTTTGGAAAAGATCTGCGCTTTGCCAGTCATTTTTATCGTCGCAGCGAACCGGAATATCTGGCTGAATTCAACCAAAGGAAAGGACAACGCCGAATCGGCGAGGCCTCCGTTTGGTATCTTTTTTCGGAAACGGCCGCAGCCGAAATCAAAGCCTTCAACCCGTCGGCCCGGATCATCATCATGTTGCGCGAGCCGGTGGAGATGATGTATTCGCTTTTCCAATATTTCCGGTACGACGGCAATGAGCCTTTGCCGGTCTTTGCGGCGGCATTGGCAGCCGAGCCGGATCGCCGCGCAGGCCGGCGCCTGGGCCGGCAGACGTATTTTGCCCCGGGCTTGGTTTATCGGGATACGGCGCGTTTCGCCCGGCAGGTGCAACGCTACTTTGACGTGTTTGGCCGGAAGCGTGTGCAAATCGTGCTGCTGGAAGATTTGGCCGCCAACCCGGCGGCGGTGTATCGCGACACCCTTAAATTTCTGGACGTGGATTCGGCGTATGGTTTGCCGCAGTTCGAACGCGTCAATGCAGCCCAGACGGTGAAGAACCGGGCGTTGCGTGCGGTATTAAATGATCCTGGTTTGCGCTCAGCAATATTGGCCGTGCGACCCTGGCTGCCGCAGCCGGTGTTCAATGCCTGCCACAAAATTGAAAGAATGCTGAACCGGGTTAACTCGTCGGCGGCGAAACCGCCCCCGCTGGACTTGGAGCTGAAATCGGAGTTGCGTCGTGAGTTTATCCCGGAAATCGAGAAGTTGAGCGAATTGATCGGTCGTGATCTGTCCCACTGGACGGGCAGCAGTCCTACGGTGGAAAACTGCCCGGCGCATCTGGCATGAGCATCGTATCCCCATCCGTTCATCCTGTGCTGGAACATCCGCCGTCAGCCGGTGTCGGCCGGAGCAACGAAAATATTTCAGCGGACACCGGGGTGCGGCGGGTGGATCCGGAGATCACCGTGGTCGTATTAAATTACAATGGAGCCGCGTGGCTGGATCGGTGCCTTGCGTCGCTCGCAGCCCAGACCGTCGCGGCTCATATCGAAATTATTGTGGCGGACAATGCGTCCACGGACTGTTCTCATTTGCTGGCGGCGGATCTATTGCGGGACCGGCCCGATTGGCGCGTGGTGCGCCACGGAAACAATTTGGGTTACTGTGCCGGCAACAACAAAGCGGCTCACGGAGCGAAAGGCCGGTTTTTGCTGTTTTTGAACACGGACACCTGGCTGGAGCAGGATTGCTTGGAACGGTTGCTTGCAGAAATGCGGCTGACCGGCGCGATTGCCGCCACGCCGCTGGTCATGGATTACCGGGATGACACCATCCAATCCATGGGCGAGCGCGGTTTTGACCTGTTTGGCCTCCCGTGCAGCCCGGCGAAAGGGTTGCCGCATCCGGACGTATTAATTGCCAATGGGCCGGCCCTGTTTGTGGATGCCGCGTGGTTCCGCCAACTGGGCGGTTTTGACCCGCAATTTTTTATGTATGCCGATGAATATGATTTGTGCTGGCGCATCTGGCTGGCCGGTGGGAGGGTGATTCTGGCCCCGTCAGCCAGGCTGCACCATCGCAACGCCGCCGGGGCCGACCCCACGGGGGGCGATGTGGTCGTGGAAAACCGGACTTCAGACACCAAGCGGTATTATGCGAACCGGAACGATCTGTTGGTGCTGCTGAAGAATTGCCAGCATGTATTGTTGTTGCTGGTGCCGCTTCAACTCGCGCTGCTGGCGGTGGAGGCGCTGGCCATGTCGGTGGCCGTGCGCCGATGGTCGTATGTCCGGCGCGCGTATCTCGAAGCCATCAGGGATTGCTGGCGGCTGCGGGGGCACATTTTAGCGGAGCGCCGGCGGGTGAACAATTTGAGGAAGCGCGGTGATTTTTGGATGCTCCGTTTCCTCCGGCCGCAGTTGAATCGCTGGCGGGAATTGCGGCGATTCCGGCGGTTCGGCGTGCCCAAAGTGGATTCCAAGTAAAATGAAATGGTCTGGTGTCATGGCCCGGTTGCGGGCGGGAGGATTCGTCACGGCGTTGGGATTGTTTCTGGCGGTGGTGGCGATCATGTTGTACGGCGTTTTTTTGCCGGAGCAAACCCTCTTTTCCAATGACGGCCCGCTGGGTCAGTTGATGGCCCAATGCCACCGGTTGCCGGACCGGTTCGCGGGGTGCTGGCTGGATTTGAACAGCGTGGGATTCAACGGCGGGGCCGCTTCGCCGAGCATCACTTTTGGCCTGCAATGGCTCCTGGGTCCGGTTTGGTTTTCCAAGTTTTACGCGCTCCTGTCGCTGCTGATTTTGGTCGCGGGCGCGTGGTGTTTCTTCCGCCAATCAAAATTGACTCCCCTGGCGTGTCTTTTGGGCGGCCTGGCCGCCATCCTGAATTCGACTTTTTTTTCCGTGGCCTGCTGGGGCGTCGGTGCGCACGATATCACGGTGGGCATGTGTTTTTTTGCGCTCGCGTTATTGGCCGACCCGGCCGCGCGCCAACGCTGGTTGCGGGTGATTTTGGCCGGAATGGCACTCGGAATGGGAGTCACCGAAGGGGCGGACATTGGGGCCATCTTCAGCTTGTATGTGGCGGCCTTTGTCCTTTACCAAACGTGGACCGTGGAGGGGCCGGCGGTAAAAAAACTGGCCATCAGCATGGGCCGGTTGGCGCTGGTGGCTGTCTGCGCGGCGTTTCTCGCCGCCCAAGCCATTCATGGACTCGTAACTACTTCCATTAGCGGAGTGAAAGGAGCCCAGCAAGATGCCCAAACAAAAACCACCCGCTGGGACTGGGCCACGCAATGGAGCCTGCCCAAGGTCGAGGCGCTGAACCTGGTGGTGCCCGGCCTCTTTGGTTACCGCATGAACACGCTGGGTGGCAATACTTATTGGGGCAACATGGGCCGGGCTCCGGCTTGGGACACCTACATTGCCAACGGCAGGCAAGGCCCCCCGCCGGCCGGATTGCTCCGGTACAGTGGCGGTGGAAATTATGCGGGCGGACTGGTGGCTTTGGTGGCGGTTTGGGCGGCGGCGCAATCGCTGCGCCGGGGAAAGTCGGTTTTCAACCTGCCCCAAAGGAAGTGGCTGTGGTTCTGGCTGGCCGTAGGTGGGGTCTCGCTGTTGCTCGCCTTTGGCCGTTATGCACCGTTTTATAAATGGATATATGGGCTGCCTTATGTCTCCACCATCCGCAATCCGGTAAAGTTTCTTGACCTTTTTACGTTTGCCCTGATTGTGCTTTTTGCTTTTGGCGTGGATGGCTTGTGCCGCCGCTATATGCCACCTGCCACTGAGCGCACGCCGTCCCGCTGGGGAGGGCTGCAAAGCTGGTGGAAGCAGGCTGCCAAATTTGAAAAATATTGGGTATACGGTTGCAGCCTCTTATGGCTGGCCAGTTTGCTGGCTTGGTGGGTTTATTCCACTGACCGCGACCAATTGATCCAATACCTCCAGACAGCAGCGATTAATGCGCCGGCAGACAAGGTTGCCGATTTCAGCATCCAACACGCCGGATGGTTTGCTGCGGTATTCTTTCTTTCGGCCGGCCTCCTGATCTTCATTTTTAGCGGCTTTTTTTCCGGTCGCCGGGCCGCGCAAGGCGGCTTCTGTCTGGCATTGCTTTTGTTGGGCGACCTGTGCCTGGCCAATCGTCCTTGGGTGGTTTATTGGAATTACCCGGACAAATACGCGACCAATCCCGTCATTGACCGCTTGCGGGACAAGCCCTATGAACACCGGGTTGCGATTGCCCCCGTCAATTTGGCTCGAAGTCTGGCGGTGTTTTCCAAGGTTTACCAAACCGCCTGGATGGAGCATTTGTTTCCCTACTACAACATCCAATCCTTTGAGACAGTGGAGATGTCACGAATGCCAGAGGACTTCGCGACCTTCAATTCTTACGTTGTGGATACCAACGGAGTCAATCCGTGGTTCCGTGCGAACCGGTCCTTTCAGTTGACCGCCACCCGCTATGTTGTGGGACCGGTCGGCTTTGCCGATTTCGTGGGCCAGGAAGATCCTCTGGCGCGGTCCAAGCTCAAGCCGATCTTATATTTTGAGGTGATTCCCAAGCCCGGTGTTTCCGTGGTCAGGACCCTGGACCAGATGACCGCCGTTTTGACGGAGAAAGGCCCCTTTGCCCTCTTTGAATACACGGCGGCTCTGCCGCGCGCTAAACTTTTTTCCCGGTGGCAGGTCAATACTAACGATCGCGCTGTCTTGGCGGAAATGTTTGATCCCTCATTCGATCCGGTTGCAAGCGTGTTCGTGGCCGGTGGTGTGCCGGCGGTTTCCTCGGAGACCACCAACTCACCGGCGGGCACGGTTGAGATTGCCAGTTATGCCCCGAAAGACGTCGCCATCCAGGCAGACGCGACCCAGCCCGGCGTCTTGCTCTTGAATGACCATTTCGATCCGAACTGGAAAGTGTTTGTGGATGACCGGCCCGCGGAATTGCTGCGCTGCAATTTTTTGTTTCAGGGAGTCTATCTGGCCGCTGGCTCACACCGGGTCGAGTTCAAGTTCCAGCCGCCTTTGAAGTGGCTTTACGTCAGCCTGGCTGCCGTAGCCACGTCGTTGCTGGTCCTCTGCGTTTTCACAGCTTTTATCTGGAAAAATCGTCCAGTCATGGCAACGCCAGCGCCGGTGGCGCCGGTTTTGACTCCGGATATCAAGCTTAACCCCAAGCCCAATTCCCGCAAACCAACTCCTGCCCGCCGCGTGGCCAAACGTTGACAGTGCCGGCCGTTCTATTCATTGACCAGTGGTGAAAACTGGCGCGTTTCCGGGTCGTAGGCGAACAACTGGGCCGTGGCAATCTTGAAGAACCACGCGTGCAAGCGCAGGGTGCCGCCCATCAGGCGCTCCTGCACGCACGAGTAGCTGTGGAGATTATCGAGGGCGAAGAGCACGTTTTCCTGGGCCGCGGCGGTTTCCCGCGCGTGGGTGTCGTGCAGGTGCGCATAGTTTTTCTTCAGCGTTTCCAGGACCGGCGCCGCGAGAGCCAGCCAATCGCGCAGATGCGGCATGGAAGCGCTGACCGGTTTATCGGCGAGCATGGCGGAAATTGCGCCGCATTGGGAATGGCCACAGACCACGATGTCGCTCACGCGCAGGGTTTCCACGGCGAACTCAATCGCGGCGGCCGTGGAATTGGTGTCGCCGCGCGCGCTGGCAGTGGGGACAATGTTGCCGACGTTTTTCACCACAAATAAATCGCCCGGCTTGCTCTGGGTGATCAACTCGGCCAGCACGCGCGAATCCGAGCAGGTGATAAACAGAGTATGGGGATTTTGCCCTTCCTGCGACAGTTTACGGAACAGCTTGCGGTAATTGCCAAACTCGCCGGAGCGGAACTTGTGGACGCCTGCGATAAGCTGTTGCATGGTTGTTTGTTAAAAACGTTTCAGTCTGAAGCGTGGAGCCATGAAAGCGTTTAAAGCATTTGTGAGCCTCAGCCTGAACACTTCCACGTTTAAACCCTTCAACGCTTCACGGCCTTACGTCAGGTTTTTATTTTTTGCGCGGGATTCTTCCATCAGGCGCACCTTGAATTTTTTTAATTCCCCCTGTAG
>Ga0302320_10028814_pt1 | contig 10643 bp, 10 predicted proteins | sample Bog_T0_3_FD_202130 | JGI IMG/M metagenome (GOLD analysis project Ga0302320, IMG submission 202130) | Peat permafrost microbial communities from Stordalen Mire near Abisko, Sweden - Bog_T0_3 | ecosystem: Environmental > Terrestrial > Soil > Wetlands > Peat | place: Sweden: Abisko, Stordalen Mire... | reverse complement strand
AAGCCAAAGTCTTCTCCTTGCTCCTACTGCGGCGCGATCTCCCGCTGCGGCGTGACTGCCTGCTCCTGTTTCTGTTCTGGCTTCATCTCCGGCGCATGGGCGCTGCTGTGCGAAACGTCATGCCCCAGCGCGGCTCCCAGCTTCTCGCGGACGTTGGTGAAGATTTGCGCGTCGTATACTAGTTTTTCATGTCCTATGCGGCTGCTATCGAACAATTGAATGCCATGACGCCGGAGCTGTATACCGGGGCCGGTCATCCACGGCGGAAATTCTCGCTGGACGAAGTTGGCACATTGCTGGCGGCGCTGGGCGATCCGCAGCGTCGCGTTCGCTCAGTGCTGATTGCCGGGACCAACGGCAAAGGCTCTACCGCGTCCACATTGGCCTCGATTCTAACTGCCTCTGGATTGCGCGTCGGCCTCTACACCTCGCCGCACCTGGCGCGGGTGAACGAGCGTATCCGCATTGGAGAGGCGGAGATTGCCGACGAGGAGTTCGCCAGCCTCTTCTTCCGCGTTTCAGAGACCGCTCGACAGTTGGTTCTGGATGGACGTTTGCCGCAGCATCCAAGTTTCTTTGAGGTACTTACCGCGATTGCGCTTGTCTATTTTGCCGAGGCCCAGGTCGACCTGGCGGTACTCGAAGTGGGGATGGGCGGACGGCTGGACGCAACCAACATCGTCGATCCGCTGGTTTCTGTCATTACCGACATTTCGCTGGACCACACGGAATGGCTTGGCTCGACCATCTACGCCATTGCGCGCGAGAAGGCCGGCATTCTGCGCGCTGGCGGCACAATGATTCGCTTGGCGCAGGAGCCGGAGGCCAATCGCGCGCTCGGCGAAGCGGCGGCCAGACTGGATGTGCGTTGCGTGGATGCTGCTACCTATCTTCCTCATTCCGAATTGGATACATCTGGTTCCTATGTCGTTGAGGCGCTGGGAGCGGCGGTTGAGGTTGCTTCTCCGCTCGTCGGCGCACATCAGCAGCGAAACGTGGCGCTGGCGATTGCCACGGCGGTGGAGCTGGCCACGTCGCACGGATTTCCGATCACGCCGACGGCAATTGCCCAAGGGATTCGGCAGACGCGATGGCCGGGGCGGTTGGAGCGCATCGAAAAGGGTGGCGTGGAATGGATTCTCGACGTGGCGCATAATCCAGCCGGCGCCAGGGCACTGCGCGCAGGATTGCTAGGCGACGAATGTAAAATAATTATCTTCAGTTGTTTACGAGATAAGCCGGTAGCGGAGATGGCGCAGATTCTCTTTCCGCTTTTCGAGCAGGTGATCTTTGCGCCGATCCACTCGCCACGCGCCGCTGCGATGGCAGAGCTTGAGGCCGCGGCAAGGGCTACGGGGAGTTCGGCCCTCAGCACATCATCCGTTCAAGAGGCGCTGCAACAAGCCAGGGAGCGTAGCCAGGGCGGAGTTGTGGTCGTTTCCGGCTCGGTTTACCTGGTGGGCGAGGCGCGTTCGTTGCTGCTGGCAGGAGGACTCGAAGGATGAGAGTGCGTCCCAATCCTCTGCCCCGGATCTACCGCTGGCGCACCAATCTGCTTCATGTGCCGTTGATGGCGCTGATCACGGTGGTCTGCGGAAGCCTCTCGATGCTGGTTTCGCTGGTGGACAAAAAGGGTAACGTGCAGCATCATATCGCGCGTCTCTGGGCACGGGGCTGCATCTGGGGTTCCGGCTCCAGGCTCACAGTCGTCGGCGCGGAGAACCTGCGCAAGCACCCGGCGGCCGTCTACGCCTCCAACCACACCTCCTATATGGATACGCCGGTGATCTTTGCCGCGTTGCCCTTCCAGTTTCGCATTTTGGCGCGAAAAGTGTTATGGCCTATCCCATTCATAGGGTGGTACTTGAATAGATCAGGGCAGATTCCAATCGACACCAATAATCCGCGAGCCACGCTCTCCAGCCTAAGCGTTGGCGCCAAAGCCTTGCGTGCCGGCATGGCGCTCTTCGTCTTTCCCGAAGGCGGACGCACCTCGGACGGCGAACTGCGGCCGTTCCTCTCCGGCGCGGCCTACCTGGCCATTCGCGCGCAACTACCGCTGGTGCCGATTGCGCTCAGCGGCGTCTATGAACTGCTGCCGATTCACGCGCGCCATTTTTTCCCCGGAGAGTTGACCCTTACTGTTGGCGAGCCAATCGAGACTATGGGAATGACCCTGCGGCAGACCGAAGAGCTGACGGCGCGGCTGCGGACGGCAATCGAAACGCTGCGCCTGCCGCGGGGCGCGGAGAGTTTGAACGCGGCAGCCGTTGATGCGTTGGGTACGGAGGTTTGACTCCACGGCACATGCCCCTATCGCACTTTGACATTCATGTGATTAAATGTCTTCTGCCATGTGTGTGCATATTGCAATTCCCGAACCCACGAGCAGCGATACGGATTATAACCAGCGTTCGCTGCCAGAGTACCTTGCCGCCCTGCGTTCCGCCGGGGCAACGCCGATTATCGTTCCGCTGCATGAGCGCCAGGAGCGCGTCGCCCGGTTGCTTGCGGGGGTGCAGGGAATCCTGCTGCCTGGGAGCAAATTCGACATTGACCCACAAAGGTATGGAGAAGCCCCGATTCCAGAGTGCGGCGCGTCGGACGCTGACCGCACCGCTGTGGATGAACTGCTGCTCCAGGAGGCCTTCAGCCTGTACAAGCCCATACTAGCGATCTGCCAGGGCGTTCAGACGCTGAATGTGTGGCTCAATGGATCGCTGATTCAGGATCTGAAGACGGCTGTCGATCACCGGCCCGGCCGCACTGTGGCGGAGGCGCACTCAGTGCGGATTGCGCCCGGTTCGCGGCTGGCAGGGCTGATTCCTCTCGGCCAACCGGCGGAGGCACAGGTCAACTCCAGCCACCACCAGGCGATTCGACTCGCCGGCGACGGGCTGCTGGTGAGCGCGGTCTCCGTAGGCGACGGAGTTGTGGAGGCGGTCGAGCTGGATTCGCGCGAGCACTTCGTCCTGGGAGTGCAGTGGCACCCGGAGCGGACGTACTCCCAGAGCGCCTTCTCACGCGCCATCTTCGCGGCCTTTGTGCAGGCGGCGGTCGTCTGGCAGCCACGCCGGATTGAGGAATCGGTCGCATCGGCATGAGTGAAGAGGCTGATTCTACAGGAGTTCGTCTCAACGCCCTGCTGACCGAGGCTGGCCTCGACCCGCTGGACGTCACGCTTACCGGCCGCTTCGAAGATTATCTTTCGCTTCTTCTTCGCTGGAATGCCCGCGTCAATTTGACGTCGATTCGCGACGAAGAGGGGATTCTGAAGCGGCATTTTGTCGAGTCGATCTTCTGCGCCCGCGCTCTGCCCGTCGGAGTTGCAACGCTTCTCGACTTTGGCTCCGGCGCAGGCTTTCCCGGAATCCCAATCGCCCTCTGCCGGCCAGAGATTGCCGTGACCCTGGCCGAGTCGCAGGGCAAGAAGGCTGCCTTTCTCTGCGAGGCCGTGCGAGTGCTGGGCGTCACCGCGACAGTCCACTCCGCCCGCGCCGAAGCGCTTCGCACCGTCTTTGATTGCGTGGTCTTGCGCGCTGTGGACAAGATGGGAGTTGCCGTCCAGGCAGCGGCCAAGCTCGTCCGCCCTGGCGGCTGGCTGGCTCTGATGACTACCGGCAAAGAGCTGGAGGCACTTCAGTCCGCCGCCGGAACGGAATTTGCCTGGGCAGAGCCGCTCCCACTGCCCGGTGGCCAAGATCGGCTGCTGGCGCTGGGCGCGCTGGGCCTGAGATAGTTTTCAGGTTGCTGTTGGGTGTAAGCTGTTTGGTGATCCGAAACATCACTGTAAGAGGGTATCTTGTATGCGAACGATTGTGAGACTGGCTGGGATAGCGATCTTTTTCGCTTTGTTGGGCGCTATGACGGCGCAGGCTAACGACTTGACCAAGTTAGTCAAGAAAGCAGTGGAAGAGAGCACTCTCAATCAACCGGGGACGAAGCCTTTTCATCTGAAAGCTGAGTTCGCTCCCAGCTTTGAGCGGGACAACGAGACGCATCGCACCGGTGTCATCGAGATTTGGTGGGAGTCTCCGACACAGTGGCGGCGCGAGGTGCGCTCGTCGCAGTTCAATCAGATCACGGTTGAAGACGGAGAGAAAATCTGGCAGAAGAACGACGGCGATTACTTTCCGCATTGGTTGAGCGAGCTTGCCGTGGCTATTGTTCGTCCCTTGCCGCTGCCGATGGATGTGCTGCTCCAGCGCGTGAAGACCGCAGAGGTGCGCCACATCTTCGGTCAGACGAATATCGACTGGGATTCGATCAGTGGGCCAGGAGATGCGCGGAGCAACGGCAAGGGTTATTTGGCTTTGACGGATAACACAGGACTCTTGTCCTACACCGGCGGGCCCGGGTGGAATGGGCAATATCACGATTTCAAAGACTTTCACGGGCGCAAGATTGCACGGACTATTGCTTCAGGATTTCTGGAACTTACCGCCAAGGTAAGTGTTCTGGAAGAGCTGGGGCCAACGCCGAATGGTTTCTTCGACGCGAACGCGCCCGGGGGCGATGCGCTGGCAATCGATTCTGTCTACTTGGATGAAGCTGAATTGAGCAAGAATCTGCTACCGGGCAATCCTATCGTTTGGCCGCCGCTTACCGATGGTCCGCTGGAAGGCGTCGTCTGGACCGAGGTGGAGGTCGACAGGACGGGAAAAATTCGTGATATTCATCGGCCAATCTCCGATAATCCCGGGCTTGAGGTTGCTGCAGATCAGATTTTTCGCGCGATGCGATTCCAGCCTTTCCTTCGCAACGGACTTCCGGTGCAAGCTATTGGACGGGTCTCTCTCCGCTTCAAAACAGTGCGTCCTCCCGGTGTGGAAGCCTTTGACAGTGCGCGTAATTACTTTGAGCGCGGCCGCAAGGCGAGTTTTTTGTCGGCCGGGGCGAGCGCGCCTTACATCTTGCGTGCGGAGTTTCAGGCAGGCACACACGATGGTGTTCAAACCGGACGCTATGTAGATACATGGATGAGTGCGACGGAGTGGAAGCGTGAGGCTTGGATTGGTTCGAGCCATCTGGTTCGAACCATGACAGGGGAGAAAAATTATTTAATCTCTGAAGGTCCGAATGCAGCTCTGTTGAGACTTGTCATGGGATTCATTGAGCCGATTCCATCCGTCGAGACGATGACGGAGTCGGACTGGCGCATCAAGCGGGAGACCATCAACGGGACAAAAACGATCCGAGTCTTCCGAGGACCAGAGGGTCCGAACGGTGAACTCGATCCGGGTTATTCAAACGGCTACTGGTTTGACGAACAAGGGCGACTGGTGAAGAGCTACACGCAAGGCTTTGAGATCAATCAGCTGAACGTGGAAGCTTATAACGGTGTTGATCTTGCGCGCCAGATTGACGTGCTCCAGGGTGGAAAACTGGTCATGCGCGTGGTCGTCAAAGAGATTGGTCCAACGGATGCGGAAGCCGCCAAGGACTTCAAGCTGAAGGGGCACGAGAGCCAGCACATCTTTACGGCTGAGACCCGGTAGCGAATTGATTCAAAAGCATTTATACAGCGTTGGTCGAGCGCGCGATCAGTTTGCCAGCTTGATGAGGGCGAGCTTGCGGATTTCGACGAGATCTCTGGTAGATTTGACCGTCATTCGAAGGCCGGTTCCCTCCGGGTAGCGAGGCGCTTCATCGAGGAGTTTCAGCGTACTCTTCGCGAGATTGGATTGCCGCGCGGCAGCAATCGCCTTGTCGCCAAAGATGAGGGCGACACGGAAGCAGCCCAAGCAAGGAGCGAGATAGATGATATTTCTCTTCTTGAGTTTGAGGCGGAGCGACCAGCCGGCTTTAAGCGAGTAGGAGTTCCACTCCTGTACAACGACCTTCTGCTCCGCAAACCAGTCGATGAGTTCCTGCCAAACAACGACGGCCGGACCGAGGGCAGAGGCGAGTTCTTCTGCCGTGGGCTGGACTGCTTGACCGATGAATGCGTTTGGGTTTTCCATTCTGCTCCTTTGATTGCCAGAGATCAGTTTAGTACGAGGGCGGATTGGGCCGTGTGACAATTGTTTGTGAAATAGTTTGAGGTTTGGAAGAATTGTATCTGGATTTTCGCTGAATTGTGTTGTTCCACGTGAAACATTTTGGGAAGGCAGCTCAAAACCTCCATTGTTCCACGTGAAACAAAACGCGTCTCAGTCCCACAATGGGCGCAGTTTCAGATTGGGCAACCCGAAAAAAACGAGGAAAGTTGTGGCGAAAATCACGGAAGTTTTCCACCGATCGACTCTTTTGCGGTCTGGGTACGCAAGATTGCGTTCTCCGGCGCGAAGCCCTTCCCTAGCGCGAGCTTACGAACATCTTTCCCTGCCCCACCGCAGGTGGTTTCCACAGCTTTGCTCGGTTCTCCACAATGCAAGCGCCTATCCTCAACTCATCCTACCCGTTACTCTAAAAGCCCATGGGAAAGATACTCGGCATTGTCAACCAAAAGGGCGGAGTCGGCAAAACCACCACTGCCATTAACCTCGCCGCCTGCCTCGCTCTTGAAGGCCTCAAAGTTCTTCTGGTCGATTGCGACCCCCAGGCAAACTGCTCCTCTGGTCTCGGCCTCCAGCGCGACGACAATCGCCACTCGATCTACGACGTGCTGATGGGCGAGGCCGCGGCGGAGCAGGTGATTCTGCCGACGGAGATCGATCTGCTCTTTCTGCTGCCTGGATCGAAGAATCTGACAGGCGCCAACATTGAGTTGGCAGCCGTGGATGACCGAGCCGTTCGCCTACGCCGCGCGCTGGAGCCGGTTCAGGCGGGCTTTGATCTCGTGATTCTGGATTGTCCGCCGGCTCTGGACCTGCTCACGCTCAATGTTCTGGCTGCCGCCGACACGCTTCTCGTGCCGATGCAGGCGGAGTACTTTGCGCTGGAAGGCATCTCCGAACTGATTTCGACCCTCGAACGGGTCCGCGCGGCCTACAATCCTTCGCTCACCATCGAAGGCGTTTTGCTGACGATGTATGACGACCGCACCAACCTGGCTCAGCAGGTGACCGAGACCCTGCGCGAGTACTTCCGCGAACGGCTCTTCCTTACCGTGATTCCCCGCAATGTACGGCTGGCCGAAGCGCCCAGCCACGGCAGGCCCGTGGCTCTCTACGATCCCCGCTCACGAGGGACCGGCGCCTACTTTGAGCTGGCCGGCGAGTACATTGCGCGCAATGGCATTGAGCTTCCGCTGCGCAAAGGCCGCGTTACAACGGAAACACCGATCGGATAGCCTAGATCATCGTTTCAGAATAGAGGATGCAGAACCATGACCATCGCCGCCATTGACCCCAAACGCCGCGCCCTCGGCAAGGGATTGGACTCCCTGCTGCCGCGCGTGCAAGCCGCCCCCGCTCCATCCGCCACTGAGGCCGAGGGAGGCAAGCCCCGCGAGATTCCTCTCGATCAGATTGATCGCAATCCCTTCCAGACGCGTTCGCACGTCAACGAAGAGCAGTTGGCCGAACTGGCTGCCTCCATAACGGCAAATGGAGTGGTCCAGCCGGTGCTGGTGCGCCCATTGGCGAATGGCCGCTTCCAGCTCATCGCCGGCGAGCGGCGCTGGCGGGCCTCGGAGTTGGCGGGCAAGGCGACTATCCCGGCGATTTTGCGCCAAGTTTCCGACGAACAGGCGATGGAGATCACCATCGTCGAGAACTTGCAACGCGCCGACCTGAACCCGATGGAGCAGGCGCGCGCCTTCGAGCGGCTCTCACGAGAGTTCCACATGACCCAGGAGCAGATGGCCGTGCGTACCGGCAAGGATCGCGCGACAGTTGCTAACTTCTTGAGATTATTGAAGTTGCCTACGACTATTCAAGCGCGCGTCGAGTCCGGTGAACTGACGTTTGGACACGCGCGCGCACTGCTGGCCTTTGAACACGCTGAGGAGATGGAGAAGGCGGCGCAGCGGATGGTTAGTCTTTCGCTTTCTGTTCGCCAAACGGAAAGCTACGTGCAGGGCCTCATCCACCCTGAGCGCGCCGCCAAGAAGGAGCCGAAGCCCGCGCCTCCCATCGACCCCAATGTGCGCGAGGTGCAGGAGCGGTTGCAGCGCGCCCTCGGGCTGAAGGTCCACATCGAAGACCACGACGGCCGCGGCAAAGTCATCATCGAGTACGCGCGGCTGGAAGACTTCGACACGCTGCTGGAGACGCTGGCTGGGGAGTGAAAAGAAAGAGTCATGCTTTGTTGACGAAATCCTGATTCCGCTTGCTTTGCACAGTAAACGGTGCAAGAATGGTGCGGAGTTAACATCCAGTGCAGGACAGGACCAATGAGTGAGAGCCGAGGAATACGCGACCCGATCCACGGCTTCATCCAGTTGGAAAGTGAAGAGTGCAAGATAATCGATAGTCCTGTATTTCAGCGTCTACGCCGAATTCGCCAGCTTTCATTTGCCTACCTCGTGTATCCCGGTGCTCTTCACACAAGGTTTGACCATACGCTGGGTGTGTTTCATGTTGCAAGTAAGATGGCAAAGACGTGCAATTTATCCGACGACGAGCAACGCTTGGTACGGCTTGCTGCGTTGCTTCACGATTTGGGTCATGGCCCGTTTTCTCACGTTTCTGAGGGTGCCCTTGATCTTTTCGCAGATCGAGCTAAGCTTGGAGATGCAGTCTCAGTCCAAAAGGCCGACAAGATCCATGAAATGCTCACCTGCGACATTCTTGATAAAGATCAGTCCCTTGCAAGAATCCTGGGAACTGACACTCTCTCTGACATCAAGAAACTTCTTTTGCGTGGGTACGGTGACCCCATTCTTAAATCAATCGTATCGGGTCCACTTGATGCAGATAAGCAGGACTATCTGCTCCGGGACACGTATTTTTGCGGCGTGAAATATGGCGTCTTTGATATCGAACGGTTGCATCGGATGTTCCATGTCGTCCAAGATCAACTCGACGAAAAGCAGTTGATGATTAAACAAGATGGGGTTCATACGCTGGAGCAGTTCATCTTAGCGAAATATTATTTGACGGCCCAGGTCTATCGACATCGTGTGCGCCGAATCACGGATGAGATGGTAGTCCGAGCGATTGTTCTCGGAATCGAGAAGGACTCGATAGATTCGCTGAAGCAGCTATATGCATATGACGGAAGCCAGTCATTCTTTGAGAACTATATGCAGTGGGATGATGCCCGCTTTCTTCTCGAATTCGGATCAAATCGCTATGAAGGAAGCTGCTGCAAGGAGATTATCAGCCGTCTATCGAGTCGACATCTTCTAAAGCAGGTATTCGATGCGCCGTTCTCTGATATACCGGAGAACTGCCGCGAGATCTTAAGCCAAATTTCGTTACCGCAATTTCGGAATTGGAGGAGCCAACTCGAAAAGTCCATTTGTAGTGGATTACAAGAGGCGGGAATCTCAATGCAGACCGAATGTTGCGATCCCTCCAACCTTCTCATTGTGCACAACTTCAGTCTAAAATCCGTAAGAGCACAATCAAGAAACGACGAAGCATCAATTATGGTAGACCAGAAGCCGGAACCGCTACCGTTTGAAGAGGCTTCGGATCTGTTCAGGTCGATCAATGAAAAAATGGCAATCGCGCATTTTGCTGTTTACGCACCGGTTACATTCGATAATCCAGTCGAACGAAAACGTGTGCAGGATGCATCACACAAGGCTATAATGCTAGTTCTGGAGGGTCTGACAAATGGCGACTAGTGCTTCAGTGCGAGACATTGTTCTGCTTGCATATAAGGCCTTTGCAGGGAAAATGCCCGGTAGGACACTCCTGCAAAAGAGGATATATTTCCTCTCAGTTTTGATCGAACAGGATCTTGGGTACGATGCTCATTACTACGGACCCTATTCAGCAGAAGTGGCCAACAGCAACTTGGAATTGAAATCCATTGGGTTCGTCTCCGAGGAGGCTACGGTCTATGGCAGGAATGAACAAGGTTTTGAAAAGGTGCGCTATGAGTATTCATTCAGCGATTTGGGACAGAGAGTAGCCGACAAGCTCGCACTGGAATATCAAGACGTATGGAATCAAATTGATAATGCTGCGAAAGTGGTGGAGCGCGGGGGGGATCTCAACTATATGGAACTCTCGATTGCGGCAAAGGCATATTACGTACTAACGCAAAAGCTCGGCGGCAAGGGATCGCTAAAGCAGATAGAAGAACTTTTGCCTAAATTCGGCTGGTCAGTGACAAAGATTCAGCTTTGCAATGCGGCCAGTTTCCTCGAAAAAGCAAATCTGGTCACCCAATCCTGAGGCTCGAGAACACAATATCGGGATCATTCTAAATAGCCCTCCCTTCCGGTGCCCTATGCTTGCTGGGTGCGCCATACTTTTCGCCTCTCATTGGCGAAAAACAAATGGAATAAAACACACAGAAACAGACCTAACTCCACGCGTCGAGCGTCACGAATCGGTGGGTCTGTTCATAGTGGGCGATCAGTTTGCCGGCGGCGGCTATTGACGGGGCGCGGTTCGCGGCGGGGTCCAGGTGGCTTCCGTCATGGAGTACGATGTTGGCCGCGTGGCTGTGCCGTTGCAGGCGGTCGATCTTGCGGACGAGCTGCTGGGCAATCGCCTCAGCCGAGGGGTTTTTCCAGTCGGAGGTCATGGCGTTCCAGAGGACGGGAGTCATGCCAAGCCTTCTGGCCGCGCGCAGCACCT
>Ga0302320_10028812_pt1 | contig 10644 bp, 11 predicted proteins | sample Bog_T0_3_FD_202130 | JGI IMG/M metagenome (GOLD analysis project Ga0302320, IMG submission 202130) | Peat permafrost microbial communities from Stordalen Mire near Abisko, Sweden - Bog_T0_3 | ecosystem: Environmental > Terrestrial > Soil > Wetlands > Peat | place: Sweden: Abisko, Stordalen Mire... | reverse complement strand
CTCGTACCGGCCGCGAGCGGCACGCTCGTGCACCACGGTGTCGGTTCGGCGGTCGGATCGGTGAAGAACGACGGTCCGACGTTGATCGAGTCGGTGGAGTCCACGCTTTTTTGATTTTGAAAAGCCGAAAACCCCGAGTGACCAGTGAGCCGAAGCTCACCCGCCCCTCGGGGTTCCCGAAGGCACATCACTCGCTGACCCGTGTCGGACAGGCCACCGCTTGACGGCTGGCACTTCACGTCATTTGTCGTTACTGACCGCGGACCGAACTCCGCTGCCCGTTGGAGGAGTTCTGTTCCTCTTGCGAGGCCCCTCTCCCCTCCTGATCCGAATCCCCTTTCGGTTCTCCGTTTCATTCGACAGGTGCTACGTGAACTACGAGTGATACTGTGCCAGACCCTGCGAGCCGGCGTCGCCTCAAATGCTGATATCAGGAACTTTTGCCCAAAAGTTGTCACGTTATCCACCGGTTTGTTCACACAGGGCACAACTTCCCACCATTTAGACGCATGTTTTCCACAGCCCGAGGCTGCGGCTCTCCCGTGTCCTGACCCCGACTGGTCGTTTCTTCACCAAATATCGAGGTCGCCAGCGAGGTCGTCGCGGTCTCCTACCGACCGAAGCTCCCGACCTCGTGCCTTAACCTCCGACCTATGCCCGATGCGCGCGCCAAACACGTCACGATTGGCTCGTCGATCGGTCGCCGATCGATATGTTCGAAGATCTCGCGACGTCGATGACGATCCTTTTCGCTCTGCTCACGTCACTCACGAACGCACTCGCCGTCACGCTGCAACACATCGCGAGCACGAGCGAAGTAGAAAAGTCAAAGGGTTGGACGTTCGTGAAGTACCTGCTGCGTCATCCACTTTGGCTATTGGGATGGCTGGCCCTTTGCGGTTCACTCATCTTCCAAGCGTTGGCACTGCACTTCGGCCCCCTCTCACTCGTGCAACCGATTCTCGTGACCGAGTTGATTCTCGCGTTGGTGCTTCGACAGTTGTGGCTGCACCAGTCGATCCGTGGCATCACGTGGTTGGCGGCGATCATCACGGCAGCGGGACTGGTGATCTTCCTCGTCGTGAGCGCACCGCGTGGCGGTTCGTTTCTTCCGACGTCGTCGGCGTGGACGACGCCGTCGATCGTTTGCGTTGCCGGTGTGGCGTTACTCGTCGCACTGGCACAACGCGGATCGCCGGCTCGTCGCGCGGCACTGTTCGCGAGCGCGACGGCGGTCATGTGGGCGCTCGAGGCGACGTTCATCAAGGCCACGACCGACACCATCAGTGCCCTGGGTTTCGGTGACGTGTTCACGCGATGGCCGGTGTACGCGCTCATCGTGGGCGGCATCGTCGGACTGTTGTGTGAGCAGGCGGCGCTCCACGTCGGACCGTTGAGCGTGTCGCAGACCTTCATCGTCATCGTCGATCCGATCGTGAGCGTCGCGCTCGGAATCTGGCTCTACCGCGAACGTCTGCACCACGACGCACTCCACCTCACGGTCAGCGCCGTCGCGTTCGCCGTGATGTGCACGGGGATCGTCGCGCTCACGCGAACTGCTCCAGCGACGATGAACGCCGACGTCCACCGCGTCTAGCGGCTAATTGTCCCAAAGGCGCTGCGAGTAGATGATTCGCCATGATCGACGCGCGACGGTCGCGCCCCAAATCGATGTAACGCACGATAAGCCCAACGCAAACGCCATGGGGAGCCACACGTCGTGGAGTGAGTACGTGGCCACGATGGACCCGGCAACGTGCGACTCGCGATTTTGTATTGCGACGGCGACGCCCCACACGAGGTACGCGATGAAAGTGAGCGTCAGCGACACCGACGTCATCACACTCACTGTTCGCCCAAATCGAAGTGTCTCGGGCGGTAGGTTTGCTCGTCGCGCGACGACGGCGACGCCAACAATGGTGAGCAGCCATCCGCCAATTGCCACGACCCACATGAAGTTGCCCATCAGCGCCGCCAATGCGGTATGACCGTCAATGAACTGATCGTTCGGCCCAAGTCGAGAACCGTCCGAGAGAAAACCTTGGGCGACGCGCATGGCCACGAGCACAACGACGACAACGACCGGCACCCAGGTGAGAACGTACAGCGAGCGACGATTCTGACCCTTCTCGCGAACGATGCCGTAACGCAGGACTCCCAATCCAACAATCAAGACGAGCAGCGTCAATGAGAAGAGAGCGTCCATGAACATGGTGGCACCCCCGACGATCCACGTGGAAGTGGAGATCGTTGGGTGGACCCAGTGAACGCCGGGCTCGGAGACGACTCGGGTCCGAAGGAGAGTCAGTTGGAATGGGTAGCCGCTCTCGACCGCACCGGAACTCGACGTGAGTGTGAATCTGCCGATGACGTACGACAGGAACGGCACAATCGCCAACCATGGCAACGTTCCTGTCGCGACCGACGTTCGTGTTCGCGTCGCGAGCAGTCGAAAGTTGTGCGGCATGCCTCGAGCTTGGAAACGAGAACGTAAGGCATCTCGAAGTAGGCCAATCGCAATTCTTGACTCTGAACGACCTTCGTGATGGAGATCGTCAATGACGGCGCGCATCTCTTCTCCGTAGCGCTCATTCCACCACGTCGGATAACAACGCAGCGCGAGTTCGACCAGTGACCTTCCCACGTTCAGCCGATCTCTCCGAGACGTCGAAGACCGATCGTGGCGACTTTCATGGCGCTCCGCAGTCGTTCGGTCAACACCGCCGAACCGGCGCCGGTGATGCGATAGGGCCGGCGGCGATCCTTCGACGCCAACGCCGCGATGAGGCCCTCTTCTTCGAGGCGCACGAGCACGCCGTACAGGGTGCCCGGTCCAAAGACGGTGCCGGTCATCTCTTCAATGTCCTTGATGATCGCGTAGCCGTGCTTGGGTCCACCGGTCAGACTCGTCAACACCAAGATCGTCGGGTCCTGTGTGCGGCCCAATCGTTTCGATTCCAAAGTCCGCCTCCGTCGTTCGAGGGTGAGACTACTACGGAATTCGTAATAGTGTCGTTCGTCGAACGATATCGCTCGTAATGAAACGCGGTGGGTGTGCGCGAGGTATTCGTAGAGTCGAAAGTCACTTTGATAGCGCGGGGTACGACTCAATCGACGTTGAATTATCACGATGTTGAGCCACTGTTTTGAACCAACAGAAGTAAAATGCTTGCGTGGCTCAGGTTTGGCCAACGTTGTCCGCCGTGGAATTCTCATGTCGTTGTAGTGGTGACACGAGTCAAGAACTTCGTTTATCGAAAATTCAGTATCGCGACCGCTTCTCCGTTCGGCGTGCCACGTGAGTGAACCCCTGTTTCGCGGAACTGACCGCAAGAGTCTGCGACGGAGTTTCTGGATCGCGATCGCGATCGTCGTCGTCGCCCTCGGTTCCCTGGGTGCCTTCTTAGGAGCCGACACTCTTTCGAACTCCGATGTGCAACAGGCTCACGCAGATCTCCAGACCTCGACGGCGGAGATCGCGTCCGCGCTGAACCTCGCCATTGAACACGAGCAAGACCTCGCGATCAGCGCTGGCGCGTATATCGTCGAAAACCCCAACGCGTCGGAATCGAGTTTCCTTCGTTGGGTCAATGATGTTGACGCGTTTCAGCGCTATCCGGAAATACTTGCGGTGGCCGAAGTCGAGATCGTTCGCCCGTCACAGCTGAAGGCATTTGCCGCGCGCGCCGCGATCAACGAAAAGGAGTCCAGAGCTCCGAGTCAAACGTTCACCCTCACGCCACCGGGCAAGCGACCCTTCTACTGCCTGGTGGACGTCGAGCACGCTCGAACGGGACTTACCGAGATCCCCATCGGTCTCGACATGTGTGACTCGTCCCTCGGGCCGCAGTTGCTCCAAGCGCGCGACTCGGGACAGCCGACGTATGCTCCCGACTCCCTGGGCGGTCCGGCTGTCTTTGCCGTAGGCACACCGCTCTATCGCAACGGCAGCCACCCGAGCACACTGGCCGGGCGCCGAGCAAATCTCATAGGCTTCACCGGCACCGAGATCCTCCCGAAGACGATCCTGACGACGGCACTGCTTGGCCACCCTGGTGACGCCGTGGCGTTCGAATATAAGCGGAGCGGATCGGACGCCTCCTTCAAGGCGGGGCATCGACCGACGAATGCGATTTCGGCTTCCATCGGCCTTCATAACGGTTGGCACGTCCAGGTCTTCGCCGCCGCGGTCGCCGGCGGCGTCTTCGGCCAGGACGATTCAATACTGCTCTTCCTCGGCGGTGCGCTTCTCAGCCTCTTACTGGGACTGCTCATCTACGTTCTCGGCACGAGTCGATCGAGCGCCATGCAGCTCGTCAAGGAACGAACCGACCAGTTGCAGCATCAGGCGCTGCACGACTCACTGACTGGTTTGCCCAACCGCGCGCTGATCCTCGACCGGATCGATCGGATGCTCTCTCGCTCGAGACGCGAGCACACGGAGGTCGCCGCGCTCTTCCTCGACCTCGATAACTTCAAGGACATCAACGACACGTTGGGTCACCGCGCGGGCGACGAGTTGCTCGTCAGCGTCGGTGTCCGGTTGCAGAGCGCGGTACGCGATAACGACACCGTTGGACGACTCGGCGGCGATGAATTCGTCGTCCTCGCCGACGGCATTTCGCTGGACGCCGGCGTAGACGTCGTGGCCGATCGGCTGCTCGACGTCATGGCGACGCCGTTCATCATTTCCGCCAGCCGCGTGCCGTTGAACGTCTCGGCGAGTATCGGTATCGCCGAAGGTGATCGTTCGACGCCGGAGGCGCTGCTCCAGGACGCCGACATCGCCCTCTACCAGGCCAAGGCGGCCGGCAAACAACGGGCCGTGAAGTTCGTCCCATCGATGCAGGAATCGGTCGATCACCATCGGCGCTTGGAAGTGGACCTGCAGGGTGCGCTCGAAAAGAGCCAATTCTTCTTGATGTACCAGCCAACGGTGGACCTCGCGACCGGCGGCTTCACCGGCGTCGAGGCGCTCCTTCGATGGAACCATCCCGAACGCGGCATCGTTCAGCCCAACGACTTCATCCCCGCTCTCGAATCGTCGGGGCTCATCATCCCGGTCGGCGCGTGGGTCCTGCACGAGGCCTGTCGTCAGGGCGCTCTCTGGCAGGGACGCGGCCACCGCTTCACGGTCTCGGTCAACATCTCGGCCAAGCAGCTCGAACGCGACCAACTGGTCACGGACGTCCGAGAGGCGATCACGATCAGCGGCTTCGACGCCGACGAACTGATCCTGGAACTCACCGAGACGGCGCTGATGCACGACTCCGGTTCGACCCTGTCGCGACTCATGTTGCTGAAGGCGCTCGGCGTTCGCGTCGCCATCGACGATTTCGGCACGGGCTACTCGTCCCTGGCCTACCTGCGCCAGTTCCCCATCGACATCTTGAAGATCGATCGAACGTTCGTCTCCGGCATCGCCGACTCGAGGGAATCGGCCGCACTCGTGCACACGCTGGTGCAACTCGGCAAGGTCCTCGGCATCGAGACGATCGCCGAAGGCGTCGAGACGAGTGATCAGCGCACTCGACTCGAGACCGAGCACGTCGACACGGGTCAGGGATTCCTCTTCGCGCGCCCGCTCGCCGTCGAAGACCTCGATCGACTCCTCCTCGACTCCGCGGGCAAACCCGAGTGGCTGAGCGTCGCCCTGCCCGGCGACGACACGTAATTCGATACGCAACGTTGCCTAGTCACATTCACCAACGCTCCTGTGACATATACAGTGACGAGCAACGTAATGGAGGGAATCACGGTGCCGAAGAGTGCTCCAAAAGAAGAGACGGCCGCGAGCAAGATCACCAAGCGAACGCAGGAGTACGGCGATTGGCGCGGGGTGACGCTCGCGCGACTTCGTCAACTCATCCTCGACGCCGACCCCGAAATGGAAGAGGAGTGGAAATGGGTGAAGCCCACGAATCCGGGCGTCCCCGTTTGGAGCCACGACGGCGGCGTCTGCACCGGCGAGGTCTACAAGGCGGTCGTGAAACTCACGTTCTTTCGAGGCGCGATCGTGAAGGATCCGAAGAATCTCTTCAATTCGAGTCTCGAAGGGAACGTGCGTCGCGCCATTGACTTTCACGAAGGCGACAAGATCAACGAAGCTGCATTCAAGCAACTGATCAAAGCCGCGGTCGCGGCCAACAAGACCGCGCTCGCCGAGCGCGCCGCCAAGAAGAAGTAGAGACGGCGAGTACGAGCCGTGGCGCCGACTGACGCACGACCAGGGAGTTGAAATCATGACGGAAGCCTCAGTCACCGAGTCTCGCGACATGAACGCGTCCGCGGCACGAATCTTCTCAATCGTGTCCGATCCGGCACAGCACCCGGCTATCGACGGAACGGGGATGTTGCGATCGGCCGACGCCAATCAAGTCATGACCAAAGTGGGAGACGTGTTCTACATGTCCATGACGCACTGGGACATGGGTGACTACGTCATGGAGAACCATGTTGTCGAGTTCGACCACGACCGTCGCATCGCGTGGGAACCCGTCGCGCAGACCAGTGAGGATCCCCGATGGGTAGCACGCGGTCCCGGACCTCGCGAACCGCGTTCGTGGGGATGGGAACTCGAGGATCTTGGTGACGAGAGGACTCGAGTGACCGCGTTCTTCGAGGGGAGCCGACTGTCGGAGAATCTTCGACGGTTCATCGAGGACGGCGAGTTCTGGCGACCAGCGATGGTGACGAGTTTGGACAACCTCGAACGATTGGCGACGCAAGCGAGCGATGAGCGCCCGCTTCCACAAACAGCGCCGAAGTTCGTTGAACTCTTCGAGGCTGGCTGATCCCTCTAGGCCGCGAAGCAGCCGGACTTGGGAGAGCTTGCGCCGTCGGAACCGTGCGAGGGAGCCCCTCTCACCGGGATCACGCTGAACAGCGTTCCGTTCCACGTGATCGTGTAGTACGTCGCGGTCTCGGGCCACGCCTGCAGGAAGGGCCCGCCGTTTGCCGACGCCGTCGCCCACGCTTCCCCGGCGGCGGGTCTCGAACCGTTGAGGGATTCGTAGTCGGCGAGTGCCGTCACGAGGGACTGGTAGTTCGCCTGACAGGCCGCGACGGCGGCCTCTTGAGCACCGTTCGCGGGTGTCGCCGGCGCCGTCGTCGGGGTCACGCCGGCAATCGTGGTGGTCGGACCCGTGCTCGACGGCGAGGCTCCCAAGGTCTTGAGCATGATCACGACCATCACGCCCAAGATGATGACGGTGAGCAAGATGCCGAGCATCGCAACCCCTCGTTCGTCGCACGAGCCGTAGACATTGCGGTGTCTCCGCCTGAGGGCCTCCATAGGGCCAATGGTATCGGTGGGACCGCTGCCCAGACGGGGCTCGAATCGCACAGTTCATTAGTGGTCACGTGGCGCACGGGTAAGGGTTGCGAACGCGCTTACTCTCCGATGGAGCCGTACGTCGGCTCGCCGGCGGTCTCGTAGGTGATATGGACTGCGCCACTTGGATAGGTGACCGATTCGGTGAGACGGAGCGCCTTGGGCACGGTCCCTTCAGCGAATATCTTCTTGCCGCTACCGAGCAGTAGCGGGAACACCCACAGGCTCAACCGATCGACCAGACCGAAACGCAGCAGGGACTGCACGAGGTTGAGGCTACCGATCACGTGGACCTCGTCATGACGTTCCTTGAGGACGGCGACGTTCTCTGCGAGGTCGCCGGAGATGATCGTCGAACCCTGCCAGGCCAAAGAGCCAGCGAGTGTGTGACTGGCAACGTATTTGGGGACGCCGTTGAGGAGGTTGGTGAACGGGATCTCGGGTGGAGCAGTTGGCCAGAAGCCGACAAAGATGTCATACGTCTTGCGCCCGAGGAGCAGGGCGTCCATTCTGCTCGCTTGCTCGAACACGACGTCGTCCGAATCCGGATCCTGGTCCGCCAATGGCGCCATCCAACCGCCGTGCACAAAATCGCCATCGCGGTCCTCTTCAGGCCGTCCTCCCGATTGTCCCACTCCATCGAGTGTCATGAATTCGGTCACGATGAGTGTGCCCACGGCGTAACTCCTGCCTTACGATCCTGATTTCCTCAATGGGTGGAGGTGATGGGATTCGAACCCACTGCCTCTACATTGCGAACGTAGCGCTCTACCAATTGAGCTACACCCCCGAAGAGGGTTCTACTTTAGCCCAACGCCCGGCGCGGCTGGGCCTGTCGCTGCCAGCCGTCGTCTTCCTCGTCCTCGTCGTATTCGGACTCGTACTGGTCGTCGTAACGCGGCGAGACCGCGTCATAGAGACGTTGCACCGACGCCAATTTGCGCGGCTGAGGTAGTCGAAGTGGCAGCGACGACTCGTTGAGATAACCCTGGGAGACCGAGTAGAGCGCCAGTGCGACATAGGTCACGATGCAGACCCACGACGCCACGGCCAGGTCCATGATCAGTGAGTAACTCAGCGTGAAGGCGAGTATCGATAGGACCGCCGAGGCGAGAAGCAGTCGCACGAACATCATCTGGCGTCGCGACTTCATCGACCGCTGACGGATTGGCGCGTCGTAACTGCGGCGCACCGTCGATTCGTTGGGCACCGACGAGTAGGCCGCCGCGTAGCGGTTCATCGAGTCGCGTTCGTTGATCGGCTCGTCGTCGTACTCGTAGTCCTCGCTCCACTCGTCCCACGAGCTGCGCGACTCCAGTGAGCGGTAGGTGTCGTCGGCGTGAACGACGGTCAGGCGCGAGCGTCGCCCGGGGCCCGGCTGGGCCGTTTCCACGGCGTCGGGCTGATCGAGACGGTGGGCCGGGTTGACGGCATACTCCTGGCGGCTCAGGACCTCGTGTTCGGCGTGGAAAGACTGGATCGAGCGTTCGGCACCGCCGTCACGGAGCCGTCGGATGGCCATCGGCGCCAAGAGCGCCACCCAGAAGAGGGCGAGGACTATTAGAAGCATTCGTCATACCCCACGACACGCCACCTTGACATTGCCCTCAAAGTTACAAGCGTTTAAAGGGTTTTTGGTGGATGTCAGGCCTCGTGGAGGCCGCACTCTTCCTTGTCGGCACCGACCCAACGGCCCGAGCGACGGTCCCCCGGTACGAGTGGTTTCTCGGTCATGGCGGCACACCCGATCGAGGCGTAACCCTGCGCCCACAAGGGGTGTTCGGGCAGGTTGTTCGACGACAGGTAGTACGCGACGTCGTCGTCGGTCCACGTCGCCAAGGGGTTCACCTTCACGAGTTTGAATTTCTCATCCCACATCAGGGTTTTCATGTGCGTTCGCGACGGCGCGTCCACCCTTTTCACCGACGTGATCCACGCCGATCGACCGGCGACGGCGCGTCCGAGCGGCTCGACTTTGCGCAGTTCACAGCATCGTTCCGTGCCGCAGGGCCACGCGTTCGCCTCCGGACCCGGCGTCGTACGCGTCATGTTGAGCGACCAATCGCGTTCGATTCGCGACGCGAATTCGAGCGTCTCGGGGAAGTGTCCGCCCGTGTCCAAAAAGACGATCTCAGAGTTGGGACGAAGTTGATGAACCATGTGGAGCAGTGCGACGTCCTCGAACGAGCACGCCATCGCCACGTCGTCGTTGAAACGATCGAACGTCCATTCCAGGATCTTGATCGGCGTCGAACGCTCGAAGCTCTCGTTCGCCGATTCGAGTTCATCGATCAGTTCACCAGTCGGTGTAATCAAGGGCATTTGTCTCAACAGTCTTACATTCTCGAGTGTTTTACTAGGATATACGGAGACCTAACGGACCATGACGACGACAACCTTGCCCACCTCCACCACCACCGACCACCTCGACCTGCTGGAGTCCCACGCCATTTTCATCCTCCGAGAGGTGGTCGCGGAGTGCGAACGACCGGTCCTACTCTTTTCCGGCGGCAAGGACTCCGCGGTCCTCTTGCACCTCGCCGTCAAGGCCTTCGCGCCACAACAACTGCCCTTTCCGGTGATGCACATCGACACCGGCCAGAACTTTCCGGAGGTCATCGACTTTCGCGACGCGACCGTCGAGCGCGTCGGAGCGCGCCTCGTGGTCGCCAAGGTCCAGGACACGATCGACCAGGGCAAGGTCCAAGACCCCGGCATCATGGGTTCGCGTAATCGACTCCAGACCGTGACGTTGCTCGACGCCATCAACGACAACAACTTCGACGCCGCCTTCGGCGGGGCGCGTCGCGACGAAGACAAGGCGCGCGCCAAGGAGCGGATTCTCTCCTTTCGCGACACCTTCGGGCAGTGGGACCCACGCAAACAGCGTCCCGAGCTGTGGCAGATCTATCAGGGCAAGGTGAATCCCGGTGAGAGCGTGCGCGCCTTTCCCCTCTCGGACTGGACGGAGCTCGACGTGTGGCAGTACATCCAGCGAGAACAGATGGCGCTGCCGGCGATCTACTTCGCCCACGACCGCGACGTGGTCATGCGTGACGGCATGTACCTGGCGGTCGGACCGTTCGTGGAGCCGCGCGACTCAGAGACCGTCGAACGACTGTCCGTGCGCTTTCGCACCGTCGGTGACGCCAACTGCACCGGCGCCGTGAGGTCTCGCGCCGCCACGCTCGAAGCGATCATCGATGAGGTGGCGCTGGCCAACGTCTCGGAACGTGGCGCGACGCGCGCCGACGACAAGTTCTCCGAGACCGCCATGGAAGACCGCAAGCGCGAAGGGTACTTCTAGTCGT
>Ga0302320_10028810_pt1 | contig 10645 bp, 9 predicted proteins | sample Bog_T0_3_FD_202130 | JGI IMG/M metagenome (GOLD analysis project Ga0302320, IMG submission 202130) | Peat permafrost microbial communities from Stordalen Mire near Abisko, Sweden - Bog_T0_3 | ecosystem: Environmental > Terrestrial > Soil > Wetlands > Peat | place: Sweden: Abisko, Stordalen Mire... | reverse complement strand
AGGTGCTGGCCGGGGCAGCCACTTCCATTGCCGTTACCAGCCTGGCGGCCTTCTTCATCGATCCGGCTGCGTGGCAGGATTACTGGCGCATGATGCGCGCGCCCAATATCGAGCAGGAGTTCGTCCCCTGCCTCAGCGATGCGATTCGCTACTGGATAAACCCGCAGGCAACCTGGCTGCAGTACCTTCCCGCCGGGCTGTGCTGCATTTGGGCTCTTGTCTATTATTGGAGGCGGCGAGCCGCGTGGGATTGGACCCGGAACAGCAGCCCGCTGATGCTGGTTTCGCTTCTCTTTGCGCCCTATTGCTTTCTATACGATCAGGGCCTGGCCATCCCCGCGCTGATGGATGCGGCCTACGCCACGCGATCTCGCAAGATGCTCTGCGTTCTGGCCCTGTTGATTCTGATTGTCGATGTCGAGCTATGTAGCGTCAGAATCATCTCTGGACTGTATCTATGGACGGCTCCTGCTTGGTTTATCTGGTACTTGATCGCGCGCAGATTGTCCGCAGTAAGTACCTCATCTTAAATTGGTTAGCAGCTTGATGGTTACTCTTGTTACCTTTGTGCGAACCCAGTCCATCACCGATGGGGCAAGCTCAATGACTCAATCGTAGCGCGCGGGTAAAGCTTTTGGTGTATCGCCATGCGGCGACGGCAATTGCATCATCGGAGTATGAACACGATGAGGCTTCCCCGCATAGGAGATCGGGTTCGGATCGACGGCTTTCTGGGTACATTTGAGATTGTGCGCGTGGATCGGAACGGATTGATGGTCGATCTCAAGCACCTCGGGCACCCCGATTCGGATTACATCGAAAAAGAGATACTGACGCGCGAGTTGAATTATGTCGACTCGCCCCGCCCTGCTGTGCCTATCGACGGTATCTTGCCCCGGCACGCGCATGGGAATGTACACGCCAACGTGAACGGACACGCGAAGGAGTCCTGGCCGGCAGACGGTACAAACGGGAAGACAAAATTAAGTTATTGATTCAAAGAATCCGGTCTCATCGGAGTGAGGCCAGCCAGCACGAATCTCTTTTGAAGAACGGCTGGCTGGTGGCCAAAAATACCGCTGATCATTCCTCCCATGCGATTGGGGCTCTATGTGAATTGGAGCCCGTGCTACTTCCGCTCCGGCGGAAGACCGACCGAGCTATTTCCTACCTCATGCTCCTTCAACAAGTCACTCAGAGGCACCAGTCCTTTATAGACGAACTTCTGCACACGCTGGCCGTTATAGGTTTCCGTGGTGTAGATGTTTCCATGGGAGTCGACGTCTACGCTGTGCACCGCATAGAACTGGCCCGGCTGCCGCCCACCGCCGCCAAACCAGTAAATCTCCTTCATCGACGCGCGATCGAAGACGTGGATCTTCTCATTGGCGCCATCGGCAACGTACATGAACTTCTGCTGCGGATCTTTAGAAAATGCGATCTCCCAAGGCGCGCCGTCGCCCCTGGTATCTGTCTCAACGTAAACCTCTTTCACGTAGGTTCCGTCGTCTTTAAAGATTTGGATGCGATTGTTGGTGCGGTCACAGACATAGATGTATCCGTCGCTTGTGGGCTGCGCGCAATGCACCGGGTTGCCGAACTGCGGGGAGTGGGGATTGTAGTGCGGAATATTGTCATCGCTGGGAGCCTTTCCATACGCGCCCCACATGCGCTTGAACTTCAACGTCTCCGGATCCCAAACCGATACCCGGTGGTTTCCGTACCCGTCTGCCGCAACCAGCTCGCCGGTTTGAGGAATGATCCGGATTTGGGCTACGCCTCGCACATTATTGGTATCGAGACTTCCCTTGCTTCCGTTGGCGCTCCCGATCTCGCCGAGGAACTTCCCATCCTGGCTGAACTTCAAAATGAAACTGTCATGGTATTGATTGTTGGTCGCGGGTGGCCCGAACTCTGAATCGGCGCCAGGCCTGTTGCGGGCGAATTGTTCGGCGCTTCCCGGGGGCGGACCCGGCTGGGCGCGGCCGTTTGCCCCGAGCCACACGTTGCCCTCTTTATCAATAGTGATGCCGTGATTCGAAGTCGGCCAGTCGTGCCCCTCGGCCTTGCCCCAGTGCCGTATCAGAACTCCTGCCGGATTGAATTCGAGAACATCCGGAGCCGCTGTGCAGCAGTCCGCCAGGTTCCTCGTAGCCAGGGATTCTTTCTCCTGCAGCAATCCGGGCCTGTGAACGACCCACACATTATCGTGCGAGTCGACAGACACGCCGATCGTCTGGCCGAGAATCCAGTGATTCGGCATCGGCTTCGGCCAATATGGGTCCGCTTCAAACTTGGGTACCATGACAACGGCGGGATGAGCTGCCGCGCTCTGCCCCCTCAAGTAGATTGCTCCAGATCCGAAACTAGCTGCGAGCGCGAAAGCGCATACGCCAATTATGATATTTCGTTTCATAGACCTCTCCTTCTATAGCCCGTTCTCAATCAATCCTTTTTAAACTCCTAACGCCAAGAGTGACAAGAACAAAATTATGGCCTGCGCTACGACGCTCTATGTACTAAATCTGTGGGTCCCGGCGCAAGAATGAGCCGTCGCAAAGCATGTCTGGCACCGCGTTCAAATAAACGGTCACCTTCACGCTCCTCTGCACGCGCGGCTGCTCTATCGAAGTGGCCGTGATGGTGGCTGTCCCGGTGATTCCTGAGGCGTAAAAAGTTGCCCATTTCGTCGTGGAGGTGAGTTTTGTACACGCGTCGCCCGCACAGGTCCAAGTGACGCCTTTGCCGCGGTCATGCTGCGCATCGACCTTAATGGTCAAGGTCTGGCCCAAGTCAATCGCGGCCACGCCCATGGGAAAATCCGGAAACTCTAATGCAACCGGCGCCGTGAGGCGAGAGCCAAGAGCGGCGGCTGCAATTAAGAGTATGCAGAGCAGAAGCGTCCAGGGCACGCGATTCGCAATTCCCGCATTCAAGCGGCCCGCTGTGGCGGCATCCAGTCCTGCGTTCATTTTTCTCACCTTCTGTTGGCCTCGTGCGCCACCTGACTTATGGCGTCCACCAATTCCGGCTGTCTCCACTCACTGCCATCCCACACGTTGGCAACGGCGCCATTCGGCGTTACAAGAACCGTGCGCATATTGTGAGTGATCAGGGTTTTTTGCTCATAATATGTGAGGCCGAAAGCCGTCGCGAGTGTTTGCAGATCTTCGGGCTTGGTCGATACGAAATCCCAGTGCGCAAAGCCGGCGGAATCGTTGTGCAAATAGGACAAACCGTACTTCCGCAACACGGGCGGAGAGTCATACGCCGGTTCCAGGCTGATGCTCACCAAATGCGTCTTTTGATAGAGCTGGGGAGTTTTGAACAATTCTCTTTGAATGGATGCGAATTCGCTGCTGAGCAATGGGCAAAAAGTCGGAAACGGGCAACGCGTGTAAATGAATGTGACCAGCACGATCTTGCCTTTGAAATTGCTTAGATGGATCGTCTTCCCATCTTGATTGACCATGGGCACGTCGGGAACCGGCGCACCGATGATCGAGGTTCCGCTTGCCTCTTCAATTGCCGTGGTGTCAATGGCCGTCGACTGTGACCCACGCCCGAGACTCCCGATGACGACTACGTCTTCCAGCCAATAACTCATGTCCTTATTCACCACCAGATTCGCGGTGATCTCGTCGCCCGGCTGGGTTTTCTCTAGCGCCTCGGGATCTTTAACAGGGTAGGGCATGGTCATGGCTGGCATGAAACCGGGAATGTCCTGCTGGTTCACCGTCAATTGGCCTGCGCTCTTGGCCAGTACGCGCCCACGCAGCGCATAGTGTTTCTGAGAGATTTGGCAGCCCTCGAGAGCCAGGAACATGAACAGGAGGGCAAGCACAGCAGGAAAACGCCGCCGATGCATGGTTGCTTCCATATACTGCCGCCGTCCTTTGATTGGCCATTAAGTTATAGATTCTAAAGTGGTAGGCGAGGCGGGAATCGAACCCACAACCCCCGGCTTAGAAGGCCGGTGCTCTATCCAGTTGAGCTACTCGCCCACGTTCCTACTATTCTAGCGTTCAAGCTGGATTTTCGGCAGCAGGCGGCCGGGACACATCCGCCCCGGACGTATCGGCATCGACAGCCTGGAGGTAACGGACGACTGTGGCTTCAGCCCAGTGGATCTCCTCGCCGGGATCGCGGGAGAGAAACGCGCAGTGGCCTCCGTGGCGGGTCTCTATATATAGGATGTGTGGATTCGCAAGCAGGCGGGAGCGGGTCTCAGGAAACAGGCGGATGAATGGATCGTCCTGGGCGCTGAGAATCAGCGTCGGAATCGCGATGTTGTCGACGACGCGGGCGCTGGCGGCGCGATAGTAGTAGTCATCGGCATCGCGAAAGCCGCAATAACGAGCCACGATCTTGTTGTCAAACTCGCGGATGGAGCGCACCTGGCCGATGCCGGCCAGCTCATACACGCCGGGATGCAAGGCTGCCTTGCGTTGAAGGCGCCGCATGAGCCCGCGCAGAAAGCGGATTTCATACATGCGATTCTGTAGTTCATGAAGCGCGTCGGCGCCGGCAGCCAGATCGATGGCCGGACAGACCGTGGCAACGGCGATGAGTGGCGGACGCTGGCCCCACTCGCCGGCGAGCTTGAGGACAAGATTGCCGCCCATCGAGTAACCCACCAGGGCTACACGCTTCAGGCCGAATCTGTTTGTGAAATGCTCCACCACCGCGCCGACATCCGAGGACCGTCCGGAGTGATAGAGGGTGGGCGTGAGCGCTTCAGTATCGCCGCAGTTGCGCATGTTCATGCGCACCACGTTCATGCCGGCGTCCCAGGCACGAAGGGCGATGCCCTTTATATAGCGGGAGTCCGACGAGCCCTCGAGGCCGTGAACCAGCACCACGGTGAGCCGCGCGGCGCGCACCGGCTCAGCTTGCCAATGACAATGGCAGAGTACGCGGCTGCCGTCAGCGGGATCAACCGTGACGGTTTCCGCAATGGTGGGAAGATGAAAAGGTGGACGAGGAAAGAAGTTGCCAACGATGGTTTGCAGGTGGCCGTTGACGAGGCCCCGTCGCGGGACGAAAGGGATGAACCAGGGCGGCTGAGCGGCGGCACTCAAGGCTTCATCTGCATATTCGTAGGCTTGTGGGGTCACGGAAGGCCGGCAAAATGAGTGCTCGAGTTGTGGCATTTGGGGCGGCTAGTGGGGATCGAACCCACGACATCCTGAGCCACAGTCAGGCGTTCTGCCGCTGAACTATAGCCGCCACATACGTACTTGATTGTAGCATTTAACAAGATTTACGGGCTCTGCCGCAGTGCCGTCCGCAATGCAGTTCGCGGTACAATCGAAGGAGTGTCGGGGCGTAGCGCAGCCTGGTAGCGCATCTGCTTTGGGAGCAGAGGGCCGGGGGTTCGAATCCCTCCGCCCCGACCATTGTTTTCCAATACTTTGCGGGTTTTCAGCGAGATCATGAAGTAGGGCATCTGTTGTTGCAGCAGATGCTCTAGTGCTGGAAGACCCGTCTTTATCGGGTTTTCGTCGCTCGATGGATGCAATGACCGTTACAGAATCGTCTACATCGAACCTGAAGTCTTAATCTGCTTTCTAGCTTACGGTAGCTGGCATCTGCTGGACAAAATTCAAATGCATGGGGGCAAAATTGGTTGCGGCAGCCAGAATCGATGCAGCCGGCAGTTCTTAGTAAATGGGAAAATGCTCTATAGCGACGACATCAGTTCTCCGGACTCTTCGCCGTGAACTCGGAGCAACAGGGCTTCGTGACTGGCTGAAACTCCATCAGCTCCACCCGCGTTCCATCAGGATCGTAAAGGTTGGCCTGCCACTTGCCGTCTTTGCCCATCTGCGGGCCATTTTGTCTGGGGGTCACGCGGTCCTCACGGTAAAGGAGGGTCACCGCTTCCTCCATGTTTTTCACGCCAAGCGAGAAGTGATTCAACACTCCCAACTGCGCCTGGTCGACGTGGCTTAGCGGCACATCCGAGCCATCGCCCACCATCATGTACTCCAGCCAGTCGTGGCCGTCCGGTACCTGTTGCGATATCCAATCCACATTCCCAGCCTCCCTCCATCCAAACCAGTAGGGCTGAAAGCCGAGCAACTCGCGATAAAAATGGTCCTCATCCTTTCGATTGTGGACCAGATATCCCATGTGGATTATGTGGTTGGAGATCGGTGCTGCAGATTGCGAGATTTCAGGTCCCTTACCGGGCTGCACGAACTGGACTTCGTTGCCTTCCGGGTCTTTAGTGTCGAACCAGGAGCCGCCGTCACTGCCCTGTTTGAGTTCTGACGTTATGTCCACGCCATGTGCCGTAAGGTACAGCCGCAGCGCCTTTGCATCGGTGGTGTTGTAGGCGACACAGGCCATTCGGCTGATGGTATGCTCGGCCGGCAAAGGAAGCACTTCTACGAACTGTGTTGGGCTGAAGTAGTAACGAACGCCGGCAGGATCCTGCGGATCGACGCCCTTCGTTGCTCCCAGAATGTGACCGTAGAAGTTATCCGATGCGGCCAGGTCGTGAGAAAGAACGCACATGTGCGAGATTCCGGTAATGGCAGGGCGGCTCTGCTGAGCCACGGCCAACGGTGTCACAACCAACAGGGTCAATGCATAGCGAAGTACCGATCGAAGCGTCATCATGATGTCAGCCAATGTACCACTCTTCGGCAAACCCAGCCAGATGCAGCTCATCTCTCCGCGAATTCTTCACATAAACGTTTTAGTCTGGTATGTTGTCCGTCTGTTGTTGTAATGTACCCAGTGCAGTACAGCCGGAGGATTGGCACAATTGCCGCAGGGTCTCAGGCAGGAGCTGAAATGACACACTTCACACGTAGAGACTTCCTTCACACCGCATCGGCTTCTCTCATCTACGGCTCCCTGGCTGCTCGAACCCGAAGTGCTCACGCATCTCCATTTGGGCTCCCCATCGGACTGCAGCTTTACTCGGTGCGTGAGATGCTGGCGAAAGATTACGAAGGCACGCTGCGCCAGATGGCCGCGCTCGGCTACCGGGAGGTCGAAGCCGCCGGCTTTTTCGACCACTCCCCGCAAGCGGTCAAGCAGGCGCTGGCCGCGGCCGGGCTGCATCTCGTCGGCGCCCATTACAACTACACCGTCCTCAGCAAATCGCTCGACGAGACCATCGCCTTCAATCAGCAACTCGGCACCACGTACATCATCTGCTCCTTTCCCGGCTTCCGGGACCCATCGCGTCTGAAGGACAACTCCTTCGCCAACCAGGTGCGTTCATTCACTATCGACGACTACCACTTCAACGCGGAACAGTTCAATCTCATCGGAGCGAAGGTGGCGAAGGCCGGCATGAAGTTCGGCTATCACAATCACACCATGGAGTTCGCGCCCCAGAATGGCGTGGTGCCCTTTGAGGAGCTTCTGCGCCTGACCGATCCGGCACTGGTTACCTTTGAGATGGACTGCGGCTGGGTGATGGTCGGAGGAGGAGACCCGGTTTCATATCTTCATCGTTATCCAACGCGCATCTCCATGCTGCACGTGAAGGACTTCAAGCACACTGACGTCCCCGCATCCGTGGCCGCGCCGCCCCCTCCCGCCGAACTTGGCCGCGGCACCATGGACTACCGGCCGATCTTTGTCGCTGCGAAACGCTCAAACATCAAGCATTACTTTGTGGAGCAGGAGGGGTTCGACATGCCGCCTCTGGAAGCGCTCAAGATCGATGCAGACTACATGCACGACCTCAAAGCTTGACTCAATCGAGCGGCTCCAGGAACTCGTTGAAATTCGACTGATTGGGGCTGTGGCTCGCCAAAATTCCATCTGTAGCAAATGGCGGCTTGATTTCCGCTTTCATCTGTGGTTTTGGCAGCTGTTTTCAGTCAGGACAGGAGAGCTTGGTAGGCTCGAAGCGCAATGAAGGCCTGGCAAAGGCCATCATGCGGCATCAGCGGACAAAGCTCTGCCGCAGGATTTCCGCAACCTTGTAAAAGATGGATTAACGAGCAGGCTCAGGCTGCATGATCGTAACGATGATGGAGACCGCCGAGCCGAGCATACGAGAGGACTCTCCAACTTCCGTCTGCGCCCTTCGCCACCGCGCGGCCAGCCGGAGTATGTTTGTCGAGCCCAAGATGCGTTCGGTCCTCGTGATAATAGCGGATGTAATCGTTCATCAATCGCCTCAGATGGCATTCATTCAGAACAATCAAATGGTCGAGGATGATACCGCGATCAGCCGCAGCCGCTGTAGTCGATTTTGTAGCTGTCAAAGCACCCAGAAGCCACAAGGATCAGCAGGGATCGGAGGGCACACGGTAAACGCTTCAATTAAAAGCATTTATTTTCGCTCAATCTCAATAGTCTTCAATAAACTGTGGAATCTGTTTTGGGAGCAGAGGACCGGGGGTTCGAATCCCTCCGCCCCGACCAGCTTAGTCCTTTGATAATGCTAGTGATCTCTAGATATTCAGTTTCCTAAGAATTCAACCACATTCCATTTTGCGCTCGACTTGAATTTTGGCGAAGGTCACCACCCGCGCCATGGTATGCTTTAAAAATCGACCAATTATCAAGAGTTTCTTAGGATCCATCTTTTTTACGATAGCAATGGATGGCGTTCAAAATTGATCCAGAACGCTCCATACTTCCTTCCCCGAAAACCTGAACCCAGCGACCGAAAACGCAACCCACACTCGATCAATTCACGCTTTCGCACATCCCGGCTTGCGAGACTGTATGATTCGCAGGGGATCTGGCCAAACAGGAAAATGCTCAAGAGGTTGCGGTGGCGCGCTGAAAGATGCGAACTCGTTCACCGGAAATTGGAGCTTTAAGTGCCGTCTTTCCTAATCGATTTTTCCGCGGCTTATGTCGACTCGCACGGGACCTCGATCTTCTCGGCGTTCTCAACGCCAGGCCGGGAGATAAACGGGCTGGCGTATTTTGTCCTGGCCATCACGGCTGGGATTTTTCTTGTAGTGAGCATTTTGCTCGTCCATGTGATCACGCGATACCGAGCCCGCCCCGGTGACAACTCAGAACCACCGCAGGTATTCGGAAGCTTGCAGGTTGAACTGTCATGGACGATCATTCCGACTCTGATCATCGTGGTTCTGTTTCTCACCACGGCACGGGTTCTATTTTCCGTTCAGGACGCTCCGAAACCGCCCACCGCGCTCGATGTCGTCGTCACCGGTCATCAGTTCTGGTGGGAGTTTCAGTACCCGCAGTATGGGGTGGTAACCGCGAACGAATTACACCTGCCGCTGAGCACTCCAGCCGCGCCCAGGGCGTCGTTCCTGAAGCTGACGTCTGCCGATGTCATCCATAGCTTTTGGGTACCCGCGTTGACCGGCAAGACGGATCTTCTGCCGAACAGAGTGAATGAAATGTGGATCGACCCGCAAGACCCGGGCCTTTATGTGGGGCAGTGTGCGCAGTTCTGCGGCGCGCAGCACGCAAAGATGCTGCTTCGGGTCTATGTCGACACGCCCGAGCAATTCCAGCAGTGGATCGCCAGCCAACAGAAAACTCAGCCGGAACTCGGCACGAGCGATGTGGGCCAGGCGAATGAAGGAAGCGCGAATGGCCATGTTATGAAAGTCGCCGGCTTACCGTCAGGCTTGAACGGGATCAGCGCAGATAGCGTCGGAAACATGGCGGAGGCGAAACTTGGCCAAGCCGACTTTGAGCGCGAGACGTGTTTTGCCTGCCACACGATATCCGGCACAATGGCGTTTGGCCGCGTCGGTCCTGACCTGACGCACCTGATGAGCCGCGAGACCCTGGCTTCAGGCATCATCCCCAACAATGCGCAAAACCTGAAGGCGTGGATCGCGGACCCTGACAGATTCAAGCCGGGTTCCTTGATGCCGTCCTTGCATCTCAGCGACCAGGAAAACACAGAGATTACGGCGTACCTTTTAACCCTGAAGTAGGCGAGTGAGAAGCAACTATGGGCGGAGAGAGCATACCAATCGGACGCAACATCGGCGGGGGCTCGGAAAGCTTGCGCGCGCGCCCCAGCTTTCTTGACGTCATACAAAGCTGGATCTTCACTGTCGATCACAAGAAGCTGGGAATTTTCTACATCCTTTACGGCATTGTGTTCCTGGTGGTGGCCGGCGTTGAAGCGCTGCTGATGCGCATTCAGCTCTTCTATCCGAACAATACGTTCCTCTCGCCATATACCTTCAACCGGATGTTTACCATGCACGGCACGACGATGGTTTTTTTCGTCGGCATGCCCCTGATTTTTGGATTCGCCAACTATCTTGTTCCGCTGATGATTGGAGCGCGTGACATGGCGTTCCCGCGCCTCAATGCATTCAGCTTCTGGATCAGCGCTTTCGCTGGCCCGTTGCTCTATTACAGCTTCTTTGTCGGAACCGGCCCGGCATGGGCCGGCTCTGCGCCTGACGTGGGTTGGTTCGCATATGCCCCGCTCACCGAACATGCCTTCTCGCCCGGTCACGCAATGGACTATTGGACAATAGCGTTGCTGCTGAGCGGCATAGGCAGCATCGGCGCGGCAATCAATATTCTGGCTACTGTGTTCTGCCTGCGCTGCAAAGGCATGACTCTCTTGAGAATTCCATTGTTGCCCTGGCTCTATGCTTGTGTTTCATTCCTCGTTCTTGTAGCCGTGAGCCCGCTTACGGCATGCCAGATGATGCTG
>Ga0302320_10028809_pt1 | contig 10645 bp, 11 predicted proteins | sample Bog_T0_3_FD_202130 | JGI IMG/M metagenome (GOLD analysis project Ga0302320, IMG submission 202130) | Peat permafrost microbial communities from Stordalen Mire near Abisko, Sweden - Bog_T0_3 | ecosystem: Environmental > Terrestrial > Soil > Wetlands > Peat | place: Sweden: Abisko, Stordalen Mire... | reverse complement strand
CGTCAGATACTACACAAACGACTCTGTGAACATCAACAGCTTAACTTTTCGTGCTTTTCTCTCTCTCATTTAGACGTTGTCCAATTTCATCAGGCACCAGCCATCTTAGATAAAAACGAAAGCATGGCAAGCGTTGCCATCTTAACCTCTGGAAGTACCGGTGAGCCAAAAGCAATTTTACATTCTTCGAATGCCATTTTTAAAAATGCTGCCTTGCATGCTCGCTCCATGGGGATTTCTCCAGAAGACCAAGTGGCAATGATTCTACCTTGTCATTACAGTTATGGACTAGTCGCAAACCTTTTAGGTACCTTGGTCAGCGGAGCCACCTTAGTCCTCTATGAGGGGCCTAATTTACCCAGCCCGGAATGGTTTTCTCAATTCAAAATTTCAGTTCTTAACACAACGCCAACTCGACTCTTGGACCTGTCATTGCACCCTTTATCAGGACTAAGAGTTTTGAGTTGCGGTGGTGATCAAACACCTCTGCGGCTAGCTAAAGAGTTTTTAAATTCCTATCCTAATGTAAATTTTTATGCCACATACGGGTTAACCGAAGCAGGACCCAGAGTTGCCACTTTACATGTCGATCACGACGAAATTTCCAAAAATAGAGGTTTCCCCTTGGGACAATTCTTGCCTGGAATTCATGCTCAATTGTCGGTTTCAGATAGGTTGGGACCGGAGGACCAGGGAGAACTCCTTCTTGAAACACCCACAGCCATGCTGGGATATTTCAATGACCCGATTCAGACTTCACATGCTTTCTGTAAACAGACTCAATATTTGATGACTGGAGACGTGATTAAAAGAAATCATCAAGGAGAGATGTTTTTTGCCTCACGAAAAAAGAGAATCATTTCTCGCGGCGGGGAAAAAATATACCCATCTGAGATTGAATTTTATCTTTTACAAGTTCCAGGGATCACTCAGGCCTGGGTACAAGCTCGTGCAGATGATCGACTGGGAGAAGTACCTGAAGCTTACTTAGTATCCCGATTAGAAATAAAGGAACGGGAGGTAGTTCAATTTTTAAAGAGGCACTTACCTACCACGCAGATTCCAGTAGCATTTTTCTTTTTTGAAAAACTACCTGAATTTATTCATAAAAAATAAGGTCTTTTCCAGTGACACTCCAGCGCCTTTTTTCATGTGCATCAGAACAATTAAAGATGCCCATTTTTTTTAAGACTCAATGGATCCCAGGAATTTTAAATCTCAGAAACCTCAAGTCACTCCTACAAGGACTAAAAGAGTTTCCTGAGCTTTTAACTATTAACAATTTACCCGTGTCCCATCCTAAGCCATTTTTTGAAAATCCAGCCCATTGGATTCAAAGCCATTTTAAAACCAACAGAAGAAAGGAAGAATGGATTGCAGGTAGACTTGCTTGTATCCACCTCTACCAAAAGGCAAAACTCTGGCCTCTGACCACAAGCGTGAGCCATTGTTCAAACATCGCAATTGCCTGTGCTATCACACCCCGGCGCTTTGCCATTGGAATTGACATTGAGCCAAAAAATAGAAGACTCAGTGAGCGTTTATGCGTGCAGATTTTTACCCCAGAAGAAAGACAATTCCCTTGTTCACCCATTCAATTATGGACGATCAAGGAAGCCGCCTACAAAGCTTTCAGAAATTCAACGACTTCACTCCAGTCTATTCAAATGAGTTTACCTGACTTTAAAGAACCCACATCCGAGTTATTTTCAGGTGTTCTTGACGATAAGATCACGCTCAAAGAAGGAAGGTATTGGTCCATCCACCAGCAAGACTTTACCCTCAGCTTGGTAAGTGTTGCTTCTCAAAATTCTTAGAAAAGTCATCGAGCACCCCGGACTGAAGTCCGGGGGTTATTTCTTAGGAAGAGTCAAAATTTTGGGTTCAAAACCCATCTTTTCAATAAATTTTAAAAAATCACGCACTTGAATCGAGATGGTCCTATCATTTCGCAAGGGATGACAATTGATGACTTCATACTGATGGATGATCTGATCATCTAAGACCACATCAATGCCTTTTGCAGAATCATGCATCAAGGCAAGAGGGGTCACAGATCCTGGGGACAACTGCAATTTCTCTTGAAGCGCCTCTGCCGAAGCAAAGGATAGACTTCCTGCCCCCAGTTGGGTTTGAAATTGCTTTAAGTCAAGGGCTCGAGCATCTAACATCACAAGAAGGACAAATTTACCCTTCTTCGACTTAAAGAAAAGATTCTTGATATGGGCTCCTGGAATCAAGGAATGAATTTTTTGAGCATCTGCAACGGTAAACAGTGGCTCATGCACGTGATTTGAAAAAGCAATACCCAAGCTGTTGAGTAATTGAAAAATTTTTTGTTCCGGCTGACTGCCATCGGCATCTTGAAAATTGCTCTCCGACAAAGGGATCACGGGCTTCTCCTCAGTTTCAATACCAGAGGTACTAGATGAGCTTTGCGAAGCCTGGGCATCACCAGCAGCATTTCCTGTTGATTCCTCAAAACCGGCATGAGCAACCCATCCATAGAAATTTGCTGAAAAAAGAAAAGCGACTTGAGCTATACATAAAAAAAATTTTTCCATTGAGTTCTCTTTTTTTATGCAGGTAATAACTTGTAATATTTTAAATGGCAAGCTGAATATTTATAGTACCTAAAAATTCTGCATATCCTCTTCTGTTTGCCACAGCAAGAGCATTCCTTAAAACCTAAGGATTTTCATTTATCTTAGTCCAAATAGACTTCAGCTTTTCCAGGAGATTCTCTTCAGTTACAGGCTTAACAATGAACTCATCCGCCCCACTAGAAAGAGCAAGCGTCACTAAGGAAACGTCACTCTCTGCTGTGAACATTAAGAATGGGATGGTGTTATATTTTGGATTCTGTTTCATATACACAAGAAGATCGAGCCCATTCATTCTTGGCATATTCCAGTCAGCTATTACGATATTAAAAGATTTTCCTTCGTTGGAGGATTTTTCTAATGATTCGACTGCATCCAGTCCATCGACCGCTTCAGTAATATTACTATAACCCAGCCGTGAGAGTAATTCCTTCACCATATCGCGACCAGTCGGAGAATCATCTACTACTAAAAAACGAGTATCAGTTGAAAACATAGTTTTTCCATTTTATTGGTATTAGGGTTTTTTGCCGTTTTTTTCCCAAATGGCTTTCATTTTTTCATTGAGAATTGTTTCATCAAACGGCTTTACAATATATTCAGACGCCCCAGCTGAAATAGCCTGAGTCACCTGTTTGACATCACCTTCTGCAGTAATAACTAACACTGGACTTTTTCTAATTTTGGAATCTAATTTCATTTCATACAAAAAATCTATTCCATTCATAACAGGCATGTTCCAGTCAAGAATAATCAAATCAAAGGTCACTCCATTACTCTGCTGGGTTTTAATGATCTCCATTGCTACTTTGCCATTTTCTGCTTCTTCGACGTTTTTGTAGCCTAAACTTTTAAGCTGTTCAGCAGTCAATGTACGCATCGCCATGGAATCATCAACTACTAAAACTCTAGAGCTTTTTGGAAACATAGTATCACCCACCCGTTTATTAAACCCTTTTTTGTATCATTTTTCAAATTTACTATAGCTCTCAAGATATTCATTTAGTGGGTAGGAGTTCAAGATAATGTTTTTGGATTAGTCAGAATTTTGTTATGTTGTCCTTCTTAAACTTAGCAGTCTAAGCAGAGCTTTAACATAGGAGATAGATGCAGTGGTAATAGAGATTAAAAACGTTCGCCGGTCATTTCGCTCTGTTGTAAAAAAGGAAGGACTGAAAAGTACCTTTGGACTACTATTTCGACCTGAATATCATGTGCATGAAGCTCTCAAAGGTGTCAGCTTCACCTTGGAACCAGGGTCTTTTAATGGACTCATAGGTTCTAATGGCGCAGGTAAAACTACTCTACTTAAAATTCTTTCTGGCCTGATCCCACCGTCAGCGGGAGAAGTCAAAGTCCTCGGCCATACTCCGTTCCATCGAACCTTGGACTTTAGAAGAAAAATAGCTTTGGTCATGGGACAGAAGGCTCAGCTTTGGTGGGACCTTCCAGCCATTGACGCCTTTGATTTGATTCGGGCCATCTATGAAATTCCCAAACCTACCTACCAAGAAAGACTGCACACCCTGTCAGAGCTTTTAGATGTTCAACCTATGCTCAATACTCAGATACGTCGTCTTTCACTGGGTGAAAGAATGAAAATGGAACTTATTGGAGCGATCCTTCATTGGCCAAGCGTCATTTTTTTGGATGAGCCCACCATTGGATTAGACGTTTTTGCTGCTCACAAGCTGCGTGAGTTTCTCAAAGTTTTTAACCAAAAGGAAAAGGCTACCATCATCCTCACCAGTCACAACATGGATGACATTGAGCGTCTTTGTTCTCGCGTGCTTATCTTAAAATCGGGTGAAGTCATCTTTGATGGCACCCCCACCGGTCTTACTGAAAAAGACGAAATCCTACTCCGAGTCAGACTCCTTGAAAACGTCCCCCTCGCTGCAATGCAACAGGCAACTGGTATTTCTGACGTAAACCTGGAGCGTCGAGGTGACGAGCAAATCAATGGTAATACTTTTCTTTTCCAAATCAAAAAAGACCAAATCGTTTCCATTCTGCAGGTACTCATGAAGAAGTTCCAAATTGCAGATATGGGCATTGAAGAGCAAAGTCTTGAGAAAGTGATTCAACGCATTTATTCCGAAGATCGCGCGAGGACCACTTGAAACATCATCAAAAAATACCACACCCGAGACTGCAATGGAGACTTGCGGCACTCAAAAATGGACTACAGGATGCGACAGCCTACCGCATTGAATTTCTTTTTGAAATCTTTGGGTCTGCATTTGTTCCCGCCGCAGTGCAGTGGGTTCTTTGGTATGCTCTTTTCAAAATAGGAGGTGCCACTCGGATTGGAGGCATGACCTATCTTGAAATGATTCACTACACTTTTGCCACCTTGCTCTTCAGCCAGGTCCGCGGAGGGGATCATGACTTCGAACTGGGAGACATGATTCGAACAGGTCAATTAAGCAATTACCTTTTAAGGCCCGTGGGTGTCGTCGAATTCATCTATATTCGGGGAGTTGCACCTCGACTTTTAATTGCTGGGATTTGTCTCCTATTGGGAGCTACCGTAGGACTCTGGTTTGGACTATCTCCCTCTCGCATGGTAGGAGCCATGTCTCTAGCCTTAGTAGGAAACATCATCCATTACCAAATTGGCGCAACTCTGGCGACTACTGCCTTTCTCTGGGAGGAGTCTTATAGCCTTCTCATGGTAAAAAACATGGTCGTAAGTTTTCTTTCCGGAGAACTCATTCCTTTGAACTTATTTCCCCATTCCTTCCAATGGATATGGAAGTCTTTCCCTTTCTACCTCTACGTCTATGGACCTGCCGAATATGCACTAGGGCATTGGAGCCATGAAGAGTTTATCCGACAACTAGGTTTTTCTTTTCTTTGGATACTGGGAGCTTGGCTCGCAATTCGAGCCAGCTGGGGCTTAGGACTTAAACGGTACTTGAGTTTGGGAGGCTAGAACCATGAAACTATCCCGCTATCTCAATGTCTATGGCACTCAAATTAAAAACAACTTTGTTCGAGAAGCAGTTTACCGTACTAATTTTCTTACAGCAGTCACAGTAGATGCTATTTGGATCGCCATTGAATTCAGTCTATTTTCTGTACTCTATGCAAATACAACGACCTTGGTAGGATGGACTCAAAATCAAATCTACTTCTTCCTAGGCGTATTTTTTTCATCAGATGCACTGTTCACCATACTCTTTCAAAGAAATTTCTGGAATTTCTCTGATTTAGTCAACCGAGGGGAACTGGACATCTTATTAACCAAGCCAATCCACCCCCTATTTCTTGCTCTTTCTCGATCGATTAATATGACTGCCATCTTTAATCTCTTCTTAGGCTTAGGGATTGCCTTTAAATATGCTCCCGCTGCTGGCTTTCCAGGCGGAATCCATTGGCTCAAGCTCCCCTTTTGGCTTGGATTTGGCCTGCTATCTGCCTTGCTTATCCGTTTTTTCTTTTCAGTTTGGATTTTCTGGACTGAAAGAAGTTGGGCAATTTCAAGAATGTACTATCAGTTCTTTGCGCTTGCTACAAAACCAGACACCATTTATCCCAAGGCAATCCGATACCTCATTCTCACGGTTTTGCCTTTTGCATTGATTGGCAGCATTCCCGCCCGGGCGCTTTTGCATGGTTTAAGCTCCTATGAATACTTTCTACTGTTCTTGGTTCTCTCGCTGCTTTTCCTCATCAATACGGTTCTATGGCGAAAAGGCCTTCGCCGCTATCAAAGTGCTAGTAGTTAGCTAACTCATGATCGTGGTCGCCGTGGCGACCTGTGCACTATTTATGAATAAATGAAATGATCTCTTGCGGAAAATGAATACAGGAATAGAATTTTCAGCAGAAGTTTCTTCATTTATACGGAGGTTGTGAAATGGCACAGTTTCGAGATATTTGCTTTACGCCAGCTGAATTTGCAAACATTGCTAAGATTGATAAATCTTTGCTTAATTCACTGGAGGATCAGGGTTTAATTAAAACAATAAAGAAAAGATTTGGGAGTGCGGATCGAAAAATGATCCCTCTTGAAAATATGCAGTCCTATTTTCAATCTCTCAGGGCCGGTCGCCATGGCGACCAACCTCAAAAACATCAAATTCAGATGTTCTACAACGTCAAAGGAGGAACTGGAAAGTCGACTCTCACTGCCCAATATGTGATGAAAAGTGCCATGCTGGGTCTGCGAGTCCTAGCAATCGACCTAGATGGACAGGGACATCTCACTGTCAATCTGGACGTCCTAGATGCCCACGAGAGACCCACTATTTATGATGTTCTTATTAATGATCTCCCACTAGCAGAAGCTGTCATGAACGTAGCTCCCTGTCTGGATCTGGTTCCAGCTAACTTGGGTCTGTGCAATATTGAAATCCCGCTCAATAGCAAACCTAGGAGGGAGTATAGACTCTCGGAGGCGATTGAGAAAATTGCCGATCAGTACGATCTTATCGTCGCAGACACCAATCCTGCTGCCTCTATCCTGAATGGATCTATGCTGGTAGCTTCGCAACTGGTGAATGTGGTTTGTGCCACCAATCCCCTTTCCTTTCATGGAATGTCACTTGTCATGGCGACCATAGAAGATATGGAAAGAGAATTTAAAAGAAGCTTAGATGTCAAAATCGTTCCTAATATGTACGACAATCGCGAAGTCATTAGCCAAGAGGTTCTAGGAGAGCTTCGGTCCCAATTCGCAGATTATTGCACCCATGTCGTTGTCAATCGAAGTGCAGACCTCAATGAAGCAACTAAGAGAAGAACAACCGTATGGGATGTCAACCCAAAGGGGGTCGCAGCGCAAGATATTAAAACCCTCACGGACGAACTGCTAGCTAGCTCAACTTAATCGGAGATCTTCATGGATGACAAAAAAAAGGAAGAACAGAGTAATAAGATTAAAACAAGAGAAGGAAGCGGATACCTAAAGCAACTCTATTCAACAGCCCGAACGACTGCTGGAAGTACTCACTCTCACCTCAAGAATTTGACCACATTCTTAGTAAATTTTATTCCCATTGATAAAGTAGATGCTTCCGAGCTGCAAGTCCGGGTGCATTTTGATGAAAGCGAGATTGCTGCATTAGCCCAGTCAGTAAAAGAGCATGGGGTATTACAGCCAATTTTAGTCGTTCAAGATGGCGATCGATACAAGGTCATTGCTGGAGAACGACGACTCAGGGCATCTAAAGCAGCTGGACTTGACCGCATTCCAGCTCGAGTACTCTCCACGAATGATAAGGCAACCCACGAAATCGCCCTTCGGGAAAACCTGGACCGAGTCGATCTTCATCCGATTGAAGAAGGAGAAGGCTATCTGTCTTTGCTAGAAACTCAGGCTTACACCAGTCACGAAGCTATTGCTAAAGCATTTGGTAAACCTAAATCAAGAATTACGGAATGCATTGGTTTTACCCGCCTCCCTGAGGTGACCAAAAATGAACTATTACGAACAGGAGTTAAAAATCGAGCCCTGCTGAGACAACTCTTAAGCCTTCCTGCAGAACAGCATATTGCTCTGATTTCAGAGGCAGCTGGTAAAGAGGAAATCCTCCAAGCGCCGGGTCAGCTTTCCGATCCTCAGCGTCCGCCGACACCTCCTCCCAGCAAAGCAAAGCCATTTACCTATAAAGTGGATCCCCGAGGAGTCTGCGTTCCTAGCTTTAAATGGAAAAGGACAGATAGCCCAGAAGTTCTCAAAAGCTACATTGCCTCACTTCATAAACTGCTTGCTGATGTAGAAGCAATGATTTGATTAAAATTCACTCCAATGAGAGGCCATTTCGCATGAGGGTTTTGGTGAGCAGTAAGTCCCTTCAAATAGGTGGAAAGCTCATTCGTGCGAATTCGGCCTCCTCTGGAGGCATGTCTGATAAGGACTTGATCGCCTTGCCGAATAATGAATCCTTGATGCGTAATTAATACAGGATGGCGATGGTCATCTTTATGCACCAAGTTAATAATTACACCATTTGGGATTCGGCCGATGATCTCATTCACTGAAGAAATGGGAATATAAGGAAGTTGAACTTCTATAATTTTATTTAGCTGATCATTATTTTTTATTATCGAGGCCAATTTTCTGTCGCCACCTGCTCGGCTCGCTCTGGACACTAACCATTTGCCTCGATCAATTGTTTTACTCTCTATTTTCGTGGATACACTACTTTCTTGAGCAATTTCGACGGTAATATCTCTGAGAATATTTGATTTATTATTATTTGGAATCCAGTCAGCTTCTGGAAAATGGTTTCTATCTTCAAAACTGGCTTGACCATCTTTATATCGAATTGCCAATAGATTTTTCACAAACTCTTCTGAACCTTCACTTCGAGATAGAGCAGCTACTGTTTCAATAAACGTGGTGCAATCGTACGACTTAGGAACCAGCGGTGCGATATCATTAACGGAATGTCCGCCAACTGCTTCTGCAATTTTTTTACGTCCTTGGTGCTTTTTTTCAATCAACGAGCTCCAAAAAGTAATTTTTTCGTCAAGCCCCATCATGTGAGCATTTTGAAATTCAGCAGCAAGAGGGTCATGGTGGGAGACTACCTCGTCAACTGACAAAACATTTTCCGTTGCTGAAGGATTGAGCTTTGACACCGAGATTGGGGCAGTATCTGTGGGGTTCAAAAAACTATGAACTGCTAGACTCAAAAGTGCTAGACCTAACACTCCTGCGCCCATGGCATAGTATGCCGTGCGTCGATGAGCAGTAAACGTGCGGCGAACCCGAGCGGCTGATGTTGGAGTTTTTGATCTTGTCGTTTTACGTTTTAAAGTTGAAACTTTCTTTTTGATGGGCTTTTTTGCCATAATGGACGGGCTCCTTGCTTAGAACCCATCGGCAAGCTGGCGGAAAGCTTTACAGTGCTTAAAAGATAAAAATATTTTATCGAGACCTTTACCCTACAGGAGTTCAAGATGTGGATTGCAAAGCCAATCAAGGAGCTCACACCTGAAGAAAAATCATTTTGGAAACCAGTAGAAACCCGCCTTCCCCTAGCTCAATCCTTAGGATGGGGGTATGGAATTGAAGCCATGTCTGGAAGATCCTACCTGGTATTTAGTCCTGATGAAAAAATTGGGGGAATGGTCTTCACGAATCAGTCTCCATCTGAAAATGAAATCCATTTTGAATGTATCAATGGCCCTTTCTTACAGTGGGATAATCCAACAATAATTCCTCGTCAATTTGCCACTTTTGTCACTGCGGTGAGCAAGCTAGATCAGCGTTTTTACTCATTAACTGTCAAACCCAGGTGGGACCCCTCGACTACCCAGAAACGGCTTAGTTACCTTCCCGTCCCCACTTTTCAACAATCCCAAGCCGCAACACTCGTTATCTCCATCCGTCCCTCTCTAGAAGAACAGTTTTTGAACCTATCCCCTCGGATGCGACGGACCTTAAATCTTGCAAAAAAAAATTCAGTCCATACCGAATGTGAAATCATCACACCTGAAACTCTTCGAAAGTTTGTCCCGCCCATGCAAGCCTTTGCAAAAAAAAATGGGTTTATGGTGCCCGACTTATCCTGGTTTGAAGTTATCACTAAACAATTCAATTTTTGGCTCATCACATCAAAAGCAACTGACTCGAAAGAAGAGTCCTGTGTTTCTCAAATTTTAGTATGCCAACACGATCAAAAAGCCCACTACCTGTTCGGATATGAAAACAGGTCTCCCAACATGCGTTCTGCCATAAGCACTGCAGCTTCTGCCCAGTGGGAAGCCATCGCCCGCTGCTCCTCGCTAGGGATTAAATATTATGATCTGAATGGTTATATTGTTAACTCACAACCTAGCAATCCCTATTATGGTGTTTGCAAATTTAAAGAGCAGTTTCAGGGATCAGTTATTCAATACGATATACCTGAATTTGTAATTCAGCTTTAAAAGAAGCTTTAAGCTTCCTTCGATGGTTCCACTTCTTTGATTTTCGATTTCCCCAGAAGGAACTTCAGAGTGCGTTCTTGCCTGAGCCTAAATTCTAGATCCGCTCTTCTACCTGAATTTTTAGCGTAATAGTCTTCAAGCTTCAGGTAGAAGAG
>Ga0302320_10028808_pt1 | contig 10645 bp, 5 predicted proteins | sample Bog_T0_3_FD_202130 | JGI IMG/M metagenome (GOLD analysis project Ga0302320, IMG submission 202130) | Peat permafrost microbial communities from Stordalen Mire near Abisko, Sweden - Bog_T0_3 | ecosystem: Environmental > Terrestrial > Soil > Wetlands > Peat | place: Sweden: Abisko, Stordalen Mire... | reverse complement strand
ATCTATGCCGAGGGTAAGTTAAAACTCGAAAAGTCCGGCCCGTTTAACGTAGTTAAATTCACCGATATCAAGGCCGGTTCCTCCGAATCCGATCTCGACGACATCAACGACGACCACCTCTCCATCAATGTGCTGGCCGATGAGGCGTGGACAATGGCGGCCAATTTTGACAAGGATCGCGAAGACCAAAAGCCCAGCCTCGATCGCTACACTAAAGCATCCAATTAATGTCGTTGCAAAATCTCCCGCGCCGGAAAAACGTGGGCGGATGGGCAAAAGGACTTGCAAATCTTCCAAGCAGGGAGAAAATCTCGCAACGCTGGTCGGGGAGGCAAGAAATCATATGGGAAATGTGAGCTAATGGTTTTCGCCCTTCGCTCATAATTTGCCAACGTCACTCGCCGGTCGCAGCGTTCATCCACGCGGGACAACGCCAGAGCTCGCGCGACCGGCCATTCAAATTATGAAGAGTATCGTCATAGGACTTTTGATCGGAGCGGGCCTTGCGGCCGGTCAACTTCATGCGCAATATCAACCGTTGGCGGGGGAAGCCCCCTCGGCGGAAGCGGCGCTCACTCCCGGGTTGCTGAAATCACTGGAACAATCGTTTCCGATGACGCCACAACTGCGGGCCGTCCGGGATGCGCTGGCCCGCAACAGCGTAGGCTCGCTGGTGATCAACCCGGACGTGGAGAATGGCGCCGATGCGCTGTTTACCAAGGAGATCGCTGAACCCGGCTCCATCGCCGACCAGAAGGATTCCGGGCGTTGCTGGCTTTTCGCCGGCCTCAACGTCCTGCGCCCGGGAGTCATCGCCCGGCAAAGGATGAAAGACTTCATGCTCTCGCAGGCTTATGAACAGTTTTATGAAGAGCTGGAAGCGGCCAACCGTTCCCTCGAGCTTGCCATCACCCTGCGCCAGGAACCAATTCACAGCCGCCGCCTGGACACCTTCCTCCAAAATCTGATCAGCGACGGCGGCAATTGGAACTACGTCCGCGCCTTGATCCAAAAATACGGGGCAGTGCCGGAGTCGGTCATGCCGGATGACTATGCCGCCTCGCATTCAGGCGAAATGGCCGGGCTGCTGTCGGCGCGCCTGCACAAGGCCGTGATCGAGATCCGCCAGCCGTCCCACGATGGCGCCACCGTGGCTGAACTTCGCCAATTGAAAATGGCCGCCCTGCAGGACGTCTACAAAATTCTCGTGCTTTGCCTGGGCAAACCGCCCGAGACCTTCGAGTGGCGGTACGAAACCAAGGACGGCAAAGTCAGTCCCCTGGCAAGCTTCACGCCCGCATCCTTCCGCCACAAATTTTTGGAAGCAGACCTGGACCGATACGTGAGCTTTGCCAACTATCCGGGCCAGCCCATGCATGCCCACCTGGAATGGGCCTGGGAGCGGAACATGGCCGACCAGCCGGACCTTGAGGCGGTCAACATTGACATGACGGAAATGGTGGACATGACCCTCAAATCCGTGCTCGCGGACCAGCCCGTCTGGTTTGCCGCCGACTCCTCCGCGGAGGGCGATAGGGAAAAGGGACTCTGGCTCAAGGACCTTCAGGACAAGTCAGATTTGTTTGGCATGGATTTCGCGATGAGCAAGGCGGATGCACTCGCCTATGATGGCGGCTCCCCCGACCACGCCATGGTGATTACCGGTGTGGACCTGCGCCAGGGCAAACCCGACAAATGGAAGATCGAAAATTCGTGGGGAAAAAAGGCCGGCAACGATGGCTGGTTTATCATCGATAGTAATTGGTTTAACCTCCATGTCTACCAGATCATCATTGACCGTCGTTTCGTCCCCCCTTCATTGTTGGCCTTGACCGCACAGAAAAAGATCCTGCTGCCGCCTTGGGATCCCTTCACGGATTGGACGAAGGGACACTGATCGATTGACTTGGTAAAAGGCGAAAGTTGCTTGCCTCGACAGTGTCTGGAACCGCTCACCGGTTTAGGTGATGGGCCAATAACCAGTTTTAGGGATAGGTGTGCGCCCGTTTTTAGTCTAGTATTGGGAGGTTCGATAACCGAAATCGATTCAGAGCGGCAGGGTTCGTCTTTGCTAAAATCAAAACAGACGACTGTCCGGCCTGTCCCAAAACCTGAGTGGAAGAGGGAGAACGAATCCGCCAGACGATTTCGCCCCATAATTTTTTGGCGCTCGATATTTCGAGAAAGAAAACATGATTTTAGAACATAAATAGACAAATGACGGGTCCCTTTGAGATTGCCGCGTCAGTAGAAAGTGAAATTTTCCTGCCAGCGAACGGTTTCAGAATCGGAATTGAGATTGCTTCCAAATTCTTTTCGGTGTTGGGGCGCCTCCTCCAGCCAGTCACCTCCCTTAGTTTATTAAAATTCAATGAACGTTCATTTGCATTCAATTAAGAGTCGGATCACTTTGTCGGCAATCCTCTTGGCGCTGGTCTCCGGAGTTTTTAGCTTGAATGCGCAAGCGACCTTTCAGCCGGTCAATTTACGGTGCGCCCTGCGCACCAACCCTTGGGGAATCGGCGATGCCAATCCCCGGCTGTCCTGGCAACTGCAAAGTGATGGCCATGTGCGAAGCGAGACGCAAACTGCCTACCAGATCCAAGTGGGGTCGACGCCTGGCGCATCCGGCCTGTGGGACAGCGGCAAGGTCGCCAGCCGTCAAACGGTGGATGTTCTGTACGGCGGACAGGCATTGACCAGCGGAGAATTGTGCTATTGGCAGGTGCGCGTTTATGACGGCAGTAATAATGTGTCCGCTTGGAGCGCGCCCGCCCATTGGTCCATGGGATTGTTGAACCCCTCAGACTGGACGGCGCAATGGATCGGTTATGACGCCGCCTACAGTCCCCCACCTTCGGAGGCGGCCAGCAATGCCCTGTTTAACACCTCGGGATTGAGCTGGGTTAGTTATTCCCCCTCCGGGCAAACCTCGCAAGGGGGATTTTCCGAGTCCGCCTTGCGCAAACAAGTTATCTTGCCCGCCGGTCAGACCATTACCAATGCGGTAATGGCCCTTTACGCGGACAATGCTTGCAAAGTCTATGTGAACGGGCACGAAATGACCAATTCGGCGAAACGCTGGGATGCCACCGCCCGGATCGGGGTCACCCCCTGGTTGCATTCGGGAACCAATGAGATCGCGCTCGATGCCACCAGCGGTGACGCGCAGGAGACGGCGACCGTGATCGGCCAATTGGTGGTTCAGTTTGCCTCCGGAAGCGTCTCCAACCTGCCGGTCGATACCACGTGGAAAGCCGCCGCATGGCCGTCCGGCTCCTGGACGGCGACCAATTATAATGATTCCGCCTGGGCGACGCCCTCCACCAGCGGCTCGCCGTGGGGAACGCCCGCCTTGAATGACCTGGCCCGCGTGCCCGCGCCGTTTTTACGCAAGAATTTTTCCGTCGCCCGGACCGTCACCCGGGCGACCATTTATGTCACCGCCCTGGGCGTTTACGAATTGCGCCTGAACGGCCAAAAGGTTGGCAACGATGTGTTGACGCCGGGTTGGACTCAGTTCACCAAACGCGTGTATTATCAGACGTATGATGTGACCGGCTTCGTTCAGGGCGGTTCGAACACAATCAGCGCGATTTTGGGAGACGGTTGGTATGCGAGCGATATCGCCTTCAAGGGCCAGCGGCTCAACTACGGCGGGACCCCGCGATTTATCGCCCAACTCGTCCTCCAGCTTTCTGACGGCACGACGCAAACGATCGCGACGGATTCCTCTTGGAAAGCCACTTATGGTCCCATCCTATGGAGTGATCTCCTCCTGGGTTCCGGCTATGATGCCCGTTCGGAGCTGCCCGGCTGGGACACAACTAATTTTGACGACAGCGCTTGGTCGCCGGTGACCACCGGCCTGGGCGCCGGCGCCCTCGGTTTTACCAATGTCACCGGCGTCCTCGATGGCTTCGTGGTTAACAATGTGCTCAATTTCGTCGTCAATAATACGGATATGGGCGGCGACCCCGCATACGGTATCGCTAAAACCCTGCAAGTGAATTACCGGTTGGGTGGCACGAACCTCACTTCGTCTTTTGCGGAAAATTCGACGGTGACCATCGGTGGCGGGGGCCAGGTTTTGGTTATTCTTCAGGCACTGTATGGAAATGCGGGGGCGTTTCCGGGTGTCGGTGGATTGCAAGTTCAACCGGCAGTTACCGAGCCGTCGCGCCCGCTGGAAACCAGGGCGGCCCAGACCTTGACCGTGCCCCAAGCCGGTTGTTATACGTTCGACCTTGGCCAGAACATGGTGGGCTGGGTGCGCCTGAATATCAGCGGCAGTATCGGTGACCGCATTACTGTGCGCCACGGCGAAATGTTGAACCCCAACGGCACCGTTTACACCGCCAATCTGCGCGGCGCCACCGCCACGGATTTTTATACTTTTGCCACCAATGGCACGATCACGTACGAGCCCCGCTTCACCTTCCACGGCTTCCGTTATGTGGAAATCCGCGGTTTGACTGTGCCGCCGACCTTGAGTTCGGTCACGGGTATTGTGGTGCATTCGGACATGCCGCAAACCGGCGCTTTTGCTTGTTCCGAGCCCATGGTAAATCAGCTCTATAGCAACATTGTCTGGGGCCATAAAGGCAACTATCTTGAAGTGCCGAGCGACTGCCCTCAACGGGACGAGCGCATGGGATGGACCGGGGACACGGAGTTTTTTGTGCCGACGGCCGCCTATAATTTTGACGTCCAATCGTTCTTCCGCCGCCACATGGTCACTTTCTGTAATGACTCGCAAACGCCGGGCGGCGCCTATCCTGTCGTGGTGCCCGACATGGGCGTCGGCGATGGCGGAACCGCCTGGGGCGATGCCGGCTGGATTTGCCCTTACAACATGTACCTCGCCTACGGCGATACTAACATAATCTCTGACCACTATGCCTCGTTCATAAAGTGCGGACAATTCGATGCCGCCAATGCGACGGGCTATGAGATCACCAGTCTGCCCGGTGATTTTGGCGACTGGCTGAGCATGGGCGGCACGGTGTCGTCCACCGTGATTGACACTGCCTACTATGCCTATTACGCGCAGGCGATGTCCGACATGGCCGCTGCCATTGGGGATAGCGCGGATGCGGCCACATATTCCACATTGCATAACAACATCGTTGCCCGGTTTGCCACTTTCTTTAATCCTGACGGCTCCTTCACCGATGGCAGCGATCAAACGGGCTATGCATTGGCTTTCACCTTGAATCTGGTTCCCGCCAATTTGCGCGCCTTGGCCGCCCAACAATTCGCCAACTCCATCGCCAAATTTAACGGACATCTGGCTACGGGCTTTATCGGCACGCCCCGGCTTCTGCCGGCCTTGCATGCCGCCGGTCGCGATGACCTGGCTTACCAGCTGTTGCTGCAGAAAACCTTTCCGTCGTGGCTTTACCAGGTCACCCTCGGCGCCACGACGATGTGGGAGCGCTGGGACGGCTGGACGCCCGGCGCCGGTTTCGAGACGGTCGCTATGAACTCCTTCAACCACTATTCCTTCGGCGCCGTGGGCCAATACTTATATAGCGCCGTCGGTGGCATCAGTCCCGCCAGCCCGGGATATCAATCCATTCGTATTCAGCCGGTCCCGGGCATTGGCTTGACGTGGGCCAATACCAGCTACAATTCCACCCGCGGCCTCATTTCAACCGCCTGGACCAATCTGGGCAATGCCTTCAATCTGGCGGTGGTCATCCCACCCAATACCACCGCCCAGATTTTCGTGCCCACTACCAATGCCGCGGCCATTTCCGAAAGTGGATTGCCCGCGGCCAGCGCGCCGGGAGTCACCTATGTTGGGATCACCAACGGCGCCGCGGTCTTTAACGTGGGTTCCGGCCATTATTTTTGGTCATCGCCGCTGCCGTTTCCGGCCGGGCCCGCGAATCTGGCGGTCACGGAAACCGATGCCGCATTTTCCTCGGCAAATTTCCCGCCCCTGCCGGCGGGTGATCTGCTGACCAATGCCTCGGTCACCGTTCCCGTCAACACGACCGTCCCGGCGGCGGAGAATCATCTGACCGATTTGGCGCTGAAAGACGGGATCATTGGCGCTCCCCTTACGACCAACCGCAGCTACGAGATTTCCGGTGGCGCCATTACCTTTTATCTCGGCCCGGGGGCCAACGGCACCGGCTTCACTATTACCAATTTAAACACCTATACTGCCTGGCAGGACGATGGACGCGAAGACGCGAATTATGGGGTCAATTATTCGATCGACGGCACCAACTTTTTCCCGATCGCCACCGTGGCTTATAATCCTTCACCTTATCCCACCAAAGATGGCACCGGTGGAACCTTGACGTCCTTGTCGGTATCCAATTTGACCGGCGTCCGTTATCTCCAATGGAGTTTTTCCGCCAGTCAACAGAACAGCGGCGTGGGATACACGGAAGTGGCCGCCTTTGGCGGGCCCAGCCGGTCGTCCGCGCCCGCGACGGTGAGCGGATCGCCCGCCGCCGGGTTGACCGGTTTTGTCATGAATATCAGCGGACTTTCCATCGGTGAAAATTATCTCGTCCAGAGCACCACCAACCTCCTTTCCGGCAGCTGGATCACGGAAACCAATTTTAACGCCACTCAAGCTGCCACGACATTTTCTAATTCCGCGATTCAGGCGCCCCGGAAGTTTTACCGCTTGATCGGAGAGTAAAGGTCTCCCGCCTCACTGCTGCAATCAACGTTCGGAAATAAAAAAATTCCCGCTGGGTACCCAGCGGGAATTTTTGTTTTTCAAGCCTGGCTTTCGCCAGCAGTCCATTTACGCCACGCCGGCCTTTTCCGCGCTGGTCGCCTTGGGCGGCGTCGATTCGCCCGTGCTGGAGATGTCTTCCGCACCGGCAGCGTGGAAGATCGCCTTGGCGCGACGGATCTCATTGGAATTATCGGTGTGAACCGAGATCAGGATGTTGCCGTTTTTTATTTTTCCTTCGTACCGCTTGGCTTCGTACTCGGGAATTCCCAAGCCGATCAGTGCGCCGACGATGCCGCCGGCCGCCCCGCCGACCGCCGCGCCACCCAAGGCTGCCATGATCGGCCCAGCGGCGATAAATGGACCTACCCCGGGAATGGCCAGCGCGCCGATCCCCACCAGCCAGCCCAATGCGCCCCCAAGAATCCCGCCGGTGACACCGCCGGTGGTCGCGCCTTCGGGCGCTTTGGTGTGCTGTTCATGGGCGAAATCCTTGGTTCCTCCCTTGTCCGGCATCAGAACCGAGATATCGTTGTTAGAAAAATTCGCGGCCTTCAATTGGTCCACGATGTTGATGGCTTGCGTTTGCGTTTTGGCAATGCAAATGACGGATGATTTTGACATAAGACTATTAGTTAGGTTGTGGTTGATGGTTAACGATGAAATCAGGGATTGGTTTTGACCTCAAGCTGGTCGGTCACGTTGTTTTCGCCCGCGGCACTCTTGGCCAGCGCGTCGATGCTGGTTTTTTCCGAGTCATTTTCGACCGGACCACGGAGAGTCACCTGGCCATTTTGCGTGATTATTTTAATATTCTGCGCTGCCACCGAAAAATTATTCGTGCCGTTCACCACCAGCTTCCGGATCTGTTGGGTAAGCTGGATATCTGCGGACGAATTGCCCTGGTCGATGGGGGTCTGATTGACCCCGTTTCGGTCCCGCGCATTATTTTGACTATTGTCGGCGGAATTTGAATTCGTCCCGTTCCCCGGGGAATTGGTTACGACAAACAGAGTGTTCGTCGAAGAGTCGTCCGCCGTCCCATTCTTTATCTGGCAACCCGAAACCGCCAAAACCAGAGGTATGCCTGCCACCGAAACCAAGTTCGCCAATTTTATTTTTTTGTTCATGTTGTTTTTCCTTTTCCTTTGACCATAACTTTTTAATAAGGGTTAAAAGTCGGTTTAACTGGTTTTAGCAGGTGAAATGCCACCGATGAATTGGGCCATTTCCCTCGGAAATTGGGGTCTTTCGCTTGCGAACCGCGGAAATATGCACGGTCCATTCGTCATTGTGCATGATTGTCCCGCTGCTTCGTTTAGCGGTTTATCGATCGAGATGGGGAATAGGAAGGGGCGAGAATTGAACCGAAGCAAGGCCATGCGGGCGCCATTTCAATCATAGTTCATAATTTAGACTTCATAATTTTACCCCTTCCGGCCCGCTGACCCGGTTGTAAAACTCTTTTGCGGCCGCCACCCGCCTCTGATAAGCTGGACCGATGCGAATTTTTGTTTCGACTTTCAGTCTGTTGCTGGCGCTGTCGGCGTCCGGTGCGGAACTGCATTTTAATTTCGGTGATTTCTCCATTGGCAGCGTGCTTACCAATTTTGAATCGGTCGTGGCTGGCGAAGGCCGCCCCGGGCAATGGAGCATCGTGGGCGACGAGATCCCCTCGGCCTTCGGCGCCTTTGGCACAAATGCTCCGATCATGAATCAAAGCAGCGTCCTGGCCCAAACCAGCGCCGATATGATGGATGAGCATTTCCCGATTCTGGTTTATACGGCGGATATCTATCGTAATTTCAAATTGTCCACCCGTTTCAAAATTGTGAGTGGTTTGACCGAGCAGATGGCCGGCATCGTCTTCCGTTACCAGAATCCCTCCAATTTCTATGTGCTGCGCGCCAGCGCCTTGGGCCATAACGTTCGTTTCTATAAAATGGTGGATGGCGTCCGGTCTGCCCCCTTGGGCCCGGAGGTGGATATCGCGGCCGGTGTCTGGCACAGCTTGCAGGTGGAGTGCAAGGGAAACGAAATCGATTGCGGTTTGGATGACAAACCCCTCATGCCGCCCCTTCAGGACAACAGTTTTTCGGAAGGTAAAATTGGCTTTTGGACGAAGTCGGACTCGGTGAGTCATTTTCGCGATGCGGATCTGGTTTACGCTTTGCGAATTCCCGCCGCGCAGGGATTGGTCAATAATATCATGCAAAAAGAGCCCCGGATTTTGACCTTGCGGATTTATACCTTGGATGCCAAAGGACGGCCAAAGGTTCTGGCCAGCAGCGATTTGTCCGAAGTGAACCAGCCGGGCGCTGACGCTGAGAAAAACGCCATCGCCGCCGGAACCGTCGCTTATGGGCGGAGCGATGGCGTCAATGCCATCGTCCTGCCGTTCCGGGACCGGAATGGCGATCCGATGGGGGCCATGCGCATTCGGCTAAAATCATTCTTCGGCGAAACCCGTGACAATGCCATGACGCGCGCCACGCAAATCCTCAAAATGATGCAGGAGCAGATCACCACTTCAAAAGATTTGCTGGAGTGATCGCGGTGACGGATTCGGTTCCGATCGAAAAGGGGTTCGCGCAGCGTCACTGAACCAGATGAAGTTGCTTGCCATCGCCCCGGGGGTAGGGCGCGTCACTCCGTGAGCGCCGTCGGCACTATAGCGTCGAGTCTTTCAACCGCACCGGTAATTACCACAAGATTTAGCTCTCGTTGAAACGCCCGATAGGGTATGTTTAATGGGTTGCGGAGATAATTTAAATGACATCGAAAATATTTGCTGAGCTGGGTCTTTCGGCTGAAACGCTGAAAGCCGTTGCCAAAATGGGCTTTGAGCAGGCATCGCCGATCCAGGCAGAAGCCATTCCTATCCTGATGGCCGGACGAGATATCGTGGGCCAATCCCAAACCGGTTCCGGAAAAACCGCCGCCTTCGGCATTCCGGCCGTGGAAAAGGCCGACCCGAACAAGCGCGAGGTGCAGGTGCTGGTGCTTTGCCCGACCCGGGAGCTCGCCATCCAGATTTCCGAGGAAATCCATAAGCTCGCCATGTTCAAGCGCGGGATCAATGTCCTGCCGATCTATGGCGGTCAATCCTATGAGCGTCAATTTTTCGGATTGAAGCAGGGCGCCCACATTGTCATCGGCACTCCCGGCCGCGTGATGGATCATATGCGCCGCGGCACGCTGCGTTTGGAAACCGTCAAACTTGCCGTCCTCGACGAGGCGGATGTCATGCTGAACATGGGGTTCCATGAAGACATCGAATTGATTTTACAGGCCATTCCCAAGGAACGCCAGACGGTCTTCTTCTCGGCCACCATGCCGCGCGCCATCCGCACCTTGATCGAAAAATACGCGCACGAGCCTCAGAACGTAAAAATCGAGCAAAAGGCGATGACGGTTCCCACCGTGGAGCAGAGTTATTACGAGGTGGATCGCCGGGATAAAATGGAATTGCTCACGCGCTTGATTGATGTTTTTGATTTCAAGCTCGGCATCGTTTTCTGCAATACCAAACGCATGGTCGATGACCTCGTGGATCATTTGGAAGCCGCCGGCTACATGGCCGATCGGTTGCATGGTGACATGACTCAAAATATGCGGGACCGGGTCATGAATAAATTTCGCAAGTCGGGCCTCGAGTTCCTCGTCGCTACCGATGTGGCGGCGCGCGGTATCGACGTCGATGACGTGGAAGTCGTGTTCAATTACGACCTGCCCTATGATCCCGAAGATTACGTTCACCGTGTCGGTCGAACCGGCCGCGCGGGCCGCAGCGGCAAGGCGATTTCCTTCGTGCCCGGCCGGGAACTTTTTCAAGTCCGCAACATCGAGCGTTTCACCAACATGCGCATCACCCGGGGCAAGATTCCCACGGCGGATGAAGTGGAAGCCGCCCGTGAGCATGTATTTGCGGAAAAAATCCGG
>Ga0302320_10028805_pt1 | contig 10645 bp, 3 predicted proteins | sample Bog_T0_3_FD_202130 | JGI IMG/M metagenome (GOLD analysis project Ga0302320, IMG submission 202130) | Peat permafrost microbial communities from Stordalen Mire near Abisko, Sweden - Bog_T0_3 | ecosystem: Environmental > Terrestrial > Soil > Wetlands > Peat | place: Sweden: Abisko, Stordalen Mire... | reverse complement strand
CAACCTGTTTGTCACGGATTTTCCGAAGACGATTCCTGCAAATGGAACGGCTGTTTTTTCGCTCTTGTTTTCAGCGTCCGGAAATTCGACAGGCCCGACGGAGTTTCTTCATGTGCTAACGGATCATGGTGATCGCGTGTACCAGTTTGATCACAACAGGGCCCAGGTGGCGCAGATCAGTCCGAACACGCTTCAATGGAACGTTGGCGATCCTTTGATATCCAAGACCTTCACTCTCACAATCGCAGGCGATCAGGCGGTGGTGGCGGGTGTGACTACGAGTGGATTCGGCAATAATGCCACCGTAACGCCCGCTGCGGGAGGGCAATATATTGTGACGGTAACTCCCGGATCCACGGATAAGGAAAATAAATTCATCGTCGCGCTGACACTCAATCCGACGCTGCCAGGTGTTGTACCCGTGATCGTATGCTCAGTGGGTCAGCAGTAGAGGCAATCTCCTCTGACCATGAGCATATCGATTTCGCAGATTGTGAAAGTGTATCTGTGCGGGACTGATTTTAGAACCGGCTGGTGGAGGAAAGGTTTCGGATGGATCGTGTCGCTTTGTGTGATTGCGCTAACGCCTGCTGGGCGGGCGGATACCCTCATCAGCTCTACGCCATACACTTATACTGGTGGCTCGGTCAATTATACCGTTCCCGCGGGCACAAATTACTTGGTAGTAAAATGCTGGGGAGCGGGAGGTGGATGCTGGGTCGGGTACCTCTACGGTGGGGCTGGCGGTTTTGCCCAAGGGCAAGTGTCCGCAACGCCGGGTTCGGTTTACGTAATTAAGGTGGGTGGTGGCGGACTGCGTAATACGTTCGGAGGAACTGGAGGTTGGTCGAATGGTTCGTCCGGCTCGAGCGGCGGCTGTGGTGGAGGCGGTGCGTCCTTCTTCTATGGTGGGTCAACGAATATTGTCGCTGGTGGTGGAGGCGGTGCGAGCAATGCTCCGGGAGGAGTTGGCGGAGGCGGATATTACGGAACACCTGGTGGTTTAAGCCTGGGCTCCTCGACAGGAGGCGGTGGCGGGCTCAACTCAAGTGGCGGCACAGGCGGCCAGAATTATTTCACGGGAACCACAAATACCGTGTCGATGGGGCAGACAGGATTTGCTGCTAATGCCGTGAATACGTCTGATCCCGACTATCCTGGAAATTCGATAGGCGCGGGTGGAGGTATTGCTATCTACGATGGGAATTCGGGATACGTAGTGGTGAAGGCCTACGCGACTACCGCTGCCCCAACCTTTAGCGGTTCCCTCACGACTCAGAATTGCAACCAAAGCCAATGGGTATCTTTTGCGATTCCCGCTACGGGTATCCCAGCGCCGACGTTCTCAGCTTCTGGGCTTCCTCCGGGCCTATCGTGTAATTCCTCGACAGGCGTGATATCTGGCTATGCCGGCATTGGAACACCCGGTTCACCAACCTATACCTATAACTCGACGGTCACAGCCACCAACAGCGTTGGGTACATTTCTGGTACTTTGTCCTACGTCGTAACGGCGGCGCACATTGTTCCGACCGGCTCAATTAGCGGACCCAACCCGCTGATCACACTCTCGACAATTTACTTGGTGCAAGGAGGGACAACCAATTTCCCGTTCGGTTGGACACAAGGCACCATGTGGAACCCTGACGGTAGCTACACTGTGCTGCCGAATACGGCATCATATCAAACGCAGTCGTACACAGTTAACCACGGGCCCGGAACCTATTCCTGGCAATTCAGAATCGTGGACACCTACGGGAACTACATGGACCAATGGGTAACCTGCTCGGTAAGCAACCCGTCGGTTACGCCGCCAACAATTAGCGCCACCCCTTTTGTTGGTTCCACATTCGTGACCTTTTCATGGAGCGGAGCCCAAGCCCAAGCCGGGATTGGAAGCTACTCGATCTATCGCAACGGCGTATATCTTACCTCGGTTTCGTCGTCCACCACGACCTATACCGACACACCACTGAGCCCGTTAACGAATTACACCTACTCGGTGTATACCGTGGATTCTCGAGGTACGGCCTCTGGTAGCTCATCACCCATAGGGGTCACCACCGCTCCCGACTTTGAAATGTTTACACCCATTCCCTAAGGTACCATGCGAACGCTAAAGCTTGTCGCTTTTCTCCTGGTCGGTGTCGCCAATGCTCTCGCCCAAAAAAGCCCGAAGGAATCGGCTTCCGTCTTGCTTGGGGTTCATGAGCAAGTCTTGGCCTCCAGCCAATACAGCATGCGGATCTCCTATTTGGGCAGCGTTCAACCGGATCCCTATTTCCAGTGGCAAACCAACTACCTCGGCCTAACTACGCCGGCGCAATCTCCCAATGTGGTCGCCAATATCACTCCGGGCCAGCAATACATTTTCACCACATCGTGTGCTAACTGGAACGGGGGGGATATCCAATTCAATGTGCCGCCCGGGTACACACTCTACATGGGCCTTCCCGGGTACCCATGCACGCCACACACGACGATCGCGATTCCGAATTACAACGGCGGCACGGGTACATTCATATTCTTTTTTTACGTGATACCGAGCGATGGGGCATCCTGGTTGGCGCCAGGCTATGCCACTGCTCCCCGGCTTGGTGACATCACATGGGCCGTTAGTACAGGCAGCCTCGCAAGTGGGTACTTCGCGGGTGCAATTCGGCTTCGTTCGTCTTCCGTCGCTCAGAGTCTGCTCGATTCCTCGTCGCTCCTATATGCGCCCACGGCTGCGACTGTAACGGTAACTACCCAAAATTATGTACCGCCCCCGGACATTATTGGCACCTACTACGAGACCGATAACGCGACGATAAAGTACGTCACAACCCTTCAAGCCCAGTATTACATTCGCAGGCAAGGCGGCTTTGCCACCAAGAATGGGGGTTATACCATCGAGGTGTACTCTCAAGGAGTACAGTATTCATGGCCGGGTGGCGATCCGACCCAGGCATGGACCTTTGCCGGTGCGGACAACATCGAATACACCATAAGTAACCCGGATAATTCATGGCAGGGCGATGTGCAGATCACCAAGCTCGATCGCGCTTCAAACACGATCCAGAAGTGGACCCTGTCGCAGACAAGTGGGGCAAGCACCACGCTTACGGAAGTAAACGCACTTCAGATCATTAAACTCGTTTCCACAACAATCGCAGGTGGAAGGACCGAGACGTATAATGTCTGGGACAACAATAATGTTCCGGCGATCTCGAAGAATCGCACGTATCAGAATTTCCCCTGGGGAGAAGAGTTGACTTCAGAGGTGGACGACCCGGGAAATTTGGCTATCACGACTACATATTCCTATTATAACACGACTCTTGGCGATGGTCATTACTCGAAGCTAAGCTCGGTTGTCCACCAGAGTACTCCAACCCAGGTGATCGGATCGTGGGTACAGTATGACTATTATGACGATTTTGCGAGGTGGGGTGAATTGGCGGGCGTTTATACGCCCTGGCAGGACAGCCCATCAAGCCCAACAACAGTTGCATCGAACTGCAAATTTGTGGCTTACAATTACGCTCCGGAACGTACCGTATTCAGTGAGTTGTTTGCGGGCACGGTGACCAAGATCCTGGGTGTGATTTCCGGTCAGGAGGCGATCCTTCCGACCGTATCGTCGTCTTCCATTTATTCGGTGATGCCCATCGGCAATCAGCCAATCCGAACCGACATAATCTCGGACTATTCGGCTTCGGGTGTAGCGCAAGTCACAGTTAGAAAAGTCTTCCACAACACAGCGGATCTTGTCTTCAACGGGAAACTCTATTCGCAAACCAATCCCGACGGAACCAAGACATCTGCGAGCTATTGGAGGGGGACCTTCAATAGCTGGCTCGGATCCTCTAGCTGGAATGCCAGCAATTTTGCTCCTGTCTCAAACGCCAGTTCGTGGTGCGAAACCTACCTGACTGGCACCGCATCTCAGGGCGACCCGTCCGCGGTTCAAGCAACGACCGACGGGACTACGGGTGGCAATGCAGTCGATCCGGTCTGGATGACCCCCTATAAATCCTACCGCAGGCAGGTGATGCGCGATGCGGGCGGAAATCCACTCTTTGATGTTAACGAGGTCTATACAGGGACCGGCTATCAGATCATATCGTGGACTCAAAACGGTTACGATGGGCAAGGGATGCTGATTAGTTACCAAAAAAGCACAGGTGAACACTATTTTTGCAACCGCACAGCGGGTGTCGTAACCTCTGAAAGGAAGCCGGACGGCACGGGTTATACCTATACGTTAGACGCACTCCTGCGGGTAACAAATGCGGAGAAGGCGTCCGGCTCCGGCAATGGGATCTATCCGAGCCAGCCCGCAACCGAAACTGCCTACATCTACGATGGCGCAGGTAATCTGCTTTCAACCACGACTACGCCGTCGGGAGGAGGAGCGTCCCTTCAAACCTCGACTAGTTATAATCTTGCCGGCCTCCTAACCACGCAAGAAAACGCTGCGCAACTGGTGACCAATGTGGCTTACACAAATGGTGGACGGACAGTGACGACAACGCTCCCTGGGGGATCCATCAGGGTGGACGAAAAGTACCTCGATGGATCTGTGAAATCTACGACGGGCAACGCCCAAGTGCCGCAGTACGTTTCGAGGACCAATAACGGAGATGGCACAATTACTACGACAACCTCCCTTGGGTCGTCAGGTTCGGCTCGCTCGTCTTCTGTCCAGGCAGATTGGCTTGGCCGAACGATACTCCAAAGCCAGCCGGCGTTTGGCGGAGGGACCCAAACGAAACAATCCTTCTACAATAGCCTTGGTCAGCTCACCAAGACAACGCAGACCGGAATGGCTCCGATCCTTTATCAATATGATGGTTTGGGCCAGCTCCAGTACTCGGGTCTCGACGTAAACAACAGTGGGCAACTCGATTTAGGTGGATCGGATCGGATTACCGAAACGCGTTCACAGGTCTACGTAGATTCAAACTCGGTTTGGTGGAAACAGGACCTAACCTATGTGTTCAACCAGGCCGGGAGTTCGACTCCCGTTTTAAAGTCCGAAGTGCGAACCAAGTTGGTTCCTTACCCATCGACTCAGTCCGATTACAATAGCGGGGTGAAAATCACCGAGACCGATTCGTATGATTACTTTCGGAATCTAACGACAGAAGTTGTGAACGGCAGCGTCGCCACGGCCATCGTGACGGACACGACGACACTGCCCAGTTCGGCGGTTCCCAAGGTCACGGTGGCCTATAACGGGCTTCTCGTGAGTTCGCAGAGCCCCCAGAATATCGTTACGACTTACCACTACGATGGGCTCGGCCGAGAAACGTCCGAAGTGGATCCCAGAAAAGGAACGAGTTCCACAACCTATTTCACATCAGGCGCCGGTCAAATCGGCCAGGTCTCCTCGCGATCGGACGCCGCAGGCGACACAACCAGCTACGCCTATAATGCGACAGACGGCCGCCTTTTTTCTCAGACCGATCCCCTCACTTACACAGTCTATCATGCCTACGATCACGCGGGTCGAGAGATCAAGACCTGGGGGACTGGGACCTATCCTGTGGAATACGCTTTCGATGCTTACGGCGCTAAGATTGCCATGCGCACCTTTGGGCGCACATCGATAAATTTCGGAACGACGACGTGGCCGCTAAGCGACGACGGAGGGGATTCTCAGAATCCCACACCCGGATCATGGACAAGCGGGGATACCACTGCGTGGATCTTCGACAGCTCAACGGGGCTCCTCACATCGAAGACCGATGCGGCGGGTAAATCTGTGGGTTATACCTACAATTCTCTAGGAAAACTTGCGTCGCGGACATGGGCGCGCGGTGTCGCCACTACTTATTCCTATGATCCCAATACTGCCGAGCAGATAGGCGTTTCCTATTCGGACGGGACTCCCGGACTCACCTACGCGTTTGATCGCCTTGGGCATGGCAGCTCGATTGTCCAGGCATACTCTGGGTTTTCGCTTACGACCGGCCTTCAGTACAATGTCCCCGGGAAGCTCACCCAAGAGACGTTTGATTCAAGCTATTGGGGCGGCAGGCAGCTCGTGTACCAACTCGACACAACGAATTCAGGCACACTTGGCAGGACCGTCGGCTACGAGGTCGGTACGAGCTCAAGCCCGTCGCTCGACCAAGCCGGTACATTTGGCTACGATGCGGACGGTCGACTAGATGCCGTTGGGCTAGCTGGAGGTCCCACGTTCACGTACGCATATGCGACAAATTCAAACCTAATCGGAAGCGTCACCGATTCGCCAGATATCTGGAGCCAATCGCGAGCATGGGATCCGCATCGTGATCTTCTTACAAGCATACAGACTTCAGTGGGTACGGCGACCGAGGGATCGTTTTCCTACGTTTACGATTCTCTGGGCCGCCGCACCTCGAAGCTCGAAACAGGTAATCTGTTTGCAAGGTACCCGGCGGGTGGCCTCGTAGATGCCTATACCTATGACTCAAAGAGTGAAGTGACGGCCGACCAGGAATATCACAGCACCAACCTGTCTAGCCCCACGACGCCCGTCATTGGTCGGGGCTTTGCTTACGCGTACGACCCTATTGGAAACCGGATCACGAGCGCCGTGGACTCACAACAGGTGACATACACCAGCAACTCCCTGAACGAAATCACAAGCCGAGTGGTTCCGGGATATTATCCGGCATCTGGATTGGCACCGATCGGCGCGACGGTGACTCTGAATGGTTCGGCAATACCCTCTGGCCAGATCAATGGGCAGTACTATCTCCAAAACGTCACTGCTAATAACTCGAGCGGTCCCCTTTGGCTAACGGCTAACCTATCAAGCAGTCTGGGAGGGAGCCAGTCGAGCAATGCATTCCTTCCGCAGTCCCCTGAAACCTCTAGCTATGATTTGGATGGGAATCTCCTTTCAGACGGCCGGTGGAATTACTTCTGGGATGGCGAGAATCGCCTGACGGCGATGGAAACGCTTGGCAACCAGTCGGGAAATTCTAAGAGCGTTTGGAATAGCGGGGTGCCTTTGGAGCACCTTGACTTTAAGTACGACTACCAAGGCCGTAGAATCTCCAAGGCGGTTTCCAACTGGAATGGCTCGGCCTTCGTACTCGCTTCAGAAACAAGGTACGCCTACGAGAACTGGAATCTTGTTGCGGACTATTCGGTGTCGGGGGGCACGTTGTCCTTTGGCCACTCCTATCTTTGGGGAATTGATCTTTCTGGAAGACGACACGGTGCAGGTGGGGTGGGTGGCCTCCTGGCCATGGTTGCGACGTCCGGCGCGGTTGAGCTACCGATCTACGATGCGAACGGCAATGTTCAGGGCCTGACAGATTGGAGCACGGGCCAAATTACGGCGGCATATGAGTATTCACCGTTTGGCGAACTACTGAGGGCGAACGGGGCCTACGCGGCGGTGAACCCGTTTCAATTCTCGTCAAAGTACACAGACTCAGAGACGCGGCTTATCTATTACGGCCACAGATATTACAATCCGGCGTTGGGGCGGTTCTTGGGCAGAGACGGGATTGGCGAAAAAGGCGGCCTTCACCTATACGCCTTCGTCGCGAATAACGCCGTCAATGGGTATGACATTTTGGGCCACGACGGCAACAGCACTGGACTACCTCCGGGTGTAACGCCGGCAAATGCTTTTCAATACGGTTACTCGCAGAATGCCAACGGGACTTGGTACTACAATTATGGAAGCGTTCATAACTCCTACAATGGCTTTGGCTACCTCAACGGAGGGGGGAATAGTGGTGGCGCCCCGGGCACACTGAGTTCAATGGTAGGTACAGGATCGATGCCGGGAATGACCGGGGGCCAACTCATTGCCGCTGCGAATGCTGCCGCTGCTCAGGCTGTAGTGACTTGGGTGAACAACGGCATGGCAGGAGACGGCGAAGAGGCCTTCAACCCCCAGGCTGGTAGTACAACCGGCGCTCTTTCGGCCAGAAGTCCAGACGATCCAAGCTGGAGCGCTTCTCCGACGCCGAGCCAGACCTATAAGACTTCGGATGGGGGATCATATTCGAGTGTTGCGGGAGGGACACCAATCACGAATCCTTCAAATCCTGGCGTGTATTGGGCCGACTCAAATACCTCTAGTGACCCAAGTCTCTTGAGTGGAGTCGGCGGAGCTCTATTTTCAAATCTCTCATGGAAGACTGGAGGCGACGCTGCGTATGGGGTTGGGACAAGTAACTCGATCTCAGTCGGCCCGAATGGCACGTCTGGCGATATTGAAGGTACAACCGGGTATGGGGCGATCGCATATTCAGGGGTTCAAGGCACGATTCCCCTCGTATCAAATCCGGGTAAACCTGTGTTTACGGTTGGCGGTACAGTGGCAGACGGATTGGCTGCAGGTTTAGGAGCCAGTTTTAATGTCGCCCACTGGACCGTCTACAATCTGCCGAATGGCGGCAATATACAGATTAACGTCCCATATCCCACGCAATTGAATTTCTTTTTAGGCGCCGGAATGGGAGGAGAAGGTAAGGTGACACCACCCGACGGATCTATTAATATAATCCACGTTCCGGATGGTGAGTACCCGGTAAATAACTAAGAAAGAACCCCAAGGGCTTCGTCTTCGCTAATCGTTCATAACCATCATATGAGTACAACTCCCGAACCTTCAACTTTGAGAATAATCTTGGGAGGCCTATTCTTCTTAAATTTTACCACGTTCTGTTTCTGCCTAGCTACGTTGAAAAACTGCGTGTCTGGAGAAAAACTGAAAGCTTTAGACGAAATACTCATAGAGAAGGTTCTTCGACGTGGAGTTCCCCCGAAAGGCCTTTTGACCCGAGCGGGGGTCCTGAGATATAATTTGGGCGTAGTAACCTTGATAATCTCTGCTATTTTGGGAGCCATATTGGTAGCTCTAAATCTGATCCGGAATTAGCTCTCGTGCTAATATCCAGATCAATGCCCGACAAAGCAGTCCCCGCGCTTTCATTGTGAAATATCTGGCCATAGATATTACAATCCGGTACTGGGACGGTTCTTGGGCAGAGACGGGATTGGCGAAAAAGGCGGCCTTCACCTTTACGCTTTCGTTGGGAATAACGCTGTGAATGGGTACGACATTCTGGGCCATGACGGCAACAGCGATGGGCTACCTCCGGGTGTAACGCCGGCAAATGCTTTTCAATACGGTTACTCTCAAAGAGCCGATGGATCTTGGTACTTCAATTATGGAACCGCGCATAACTCATACAACGGTTTCGGCTACCTTTCCACGGGAGGTCAAGGTCAAGGCGGCGCTCCATCGACCATGGGTGACCAATTCACCCAATATGCCGTTTCGGGAACCGATGCTCAACTCGCTATAGCAATGGCCGATTTGAGCGGCACAAACAGTTCTGGCGCTAACCTGAATATTTCCTAAAAAAGTATCGCGTATCTTGTTACTCCTTGGTTATCAAGGAGGTGCAAACAATCAAACAAGACTACGCGATGCGGAAAAACTCACGGAAAAAGATCCGGTTCACAAGTTCAAAACGGCGCTCGGTGGAAGGGCGCTTTGATGGCGGCGAAGTCAGCAGTGACGGCGGGCTAATATTGATGCGGGAGGCCGATCGACGGCTCGGATTAATTAAATCTGTAGCCCGTCGCATGAGCGACAAACGTCAGCGGGGGAAAGTCCGGCACGAGGTGGCGACGCTGCTGCGCCAGCGGGTGATGGCGCTGTGCGCGGGATGGGAGGACCTCAATGACGCCGAGAAGCTGGCGCAGGATCCGGTGCATCAGCTGGCGTCGGGATCGGACGAGCTCGGCAGCGCGCCGACCCTGTCCCGCTTTGAGAACGCGAGAGACCGGGCGAGCGCATGGGCTGTGAACGAGGAGCTGGTGGAGCAGTTTATCCGCTCGAAGTCGGAGGCGCCCGCGTACCTGATCCTCGACTTTGATGCGACGGACACCCCGGTGCATGGGCAGCAGGAGGGCAGGTTCTTCCACGGCTACTACAACTGCCACGGCTTCCTGCCCCTGTACGTCTTCTGCGGCGACCAGCTGTTGGTGGCCTACCTGAGGAAGAGCAATATCGACGCCGCCAAGCACTCGTGGGCGATCCTCAAGCTGCTCGTGAGGCGGCTGCGGGTCGCGTGGCCGAGAACAAAGATCGTGCTGCGGGCGGACAGCGGCTTCTGCCGCGACCGGATGCTCACCTGGTGCGACCAGAACGACGTGAAGTACGTGGTCGGGGTTGCGCGCAACGAGCGGCTCCTGGAGGCGAACGCCGCGTTGATGAAGAAGGCCGAGGAGGAGTTTAACCGGACCGGCAGGAAGCAGCGGCTCTTCACGGCCTTCGACTATGCGGCGCATACCTGGAAAGGGCCGCGCTGGGTGATCGCCAAGGCCGAGCACACCGAGAAGGGAGCGAACCCGCGCTTCATCCTCACCAACGTCGTCGGTGATCCGCAGAAGATCTACGACCAGCGCTACTGCGCCCGTGGAGAGATGGAAAACCGGGTTAAGGAGCAGATGATGCTCTTCGCCGACCGGGTGAGCGCCCACCGCTGGTGGGCGAACCAGTGGAGGCTGCTCCTATCCGGCCTGGCTTACACGCTCATGGAAGCGGTCCGGCGCCTGGCGCTCGCCGGCACCGAGCTCGCAGAGGCCACTTGCCAGACGATCCGCCTCAAGTTGATCAAGATCGGCACCGTGATCG
>Ga0302320_10028802_pt1 | contig 10645 bp, 8 predicted proteins | sample Bog_T0_3_FD_202130 | JGI IMG/M metagenome (GOLD analysis project Ga0302320, IMG submission 202130) | Peat permafrost microbial communities from Stordalen Mire near Abisko, Sweden - Bog_T0_3 | ecosystem: Environmental > Terrestrial > Soil > Wetlands > Peat | place: Sweden: Abisko, Stordalen Mire... | reverse complement strand
GCGGCTCTGGATATGACCACCCCTCACCCTCAATCCCTCTCCCCGTTGAGGGGAGAGGGAAGCCAGTGGCGACGCGGCCAGCTGGATTGGAGACGTTGGCAGCGGTGTAACATAGTGTAAAAACAGGCACTTGCATAATGGGTTTCTTAAGAGTGAAGCATTGGGATGACGGCGGTTGGCGAAAGCCTGTCCGCTGGGATGTCAGTAGCGGCGCGCACGGAGTGACGCGCCCTACCGCCCATGGGTTGGTGGCGATGTGTTGGGTCATTGTGGGGTGAGGTTTCAATCCGTAAAAAAGTGATATTTCGGGGGTTTTGTGGGGAGTTTTCAGTGTTCAGTGATCAAGTGTTCAGGAAAGCAGCGGGGAGGTGGCGATGGGGATGGCTCGCTGACTTGGATGTCAATAGCGGCGCGCACGGAGTGACGCGCCCTACCAGCCGTGGGTTGGCGACGATGCGTTGGGTCATTGTGGGGTGAGATTTCAATCCGTAAAAAAGTGATATTTCAGGGGTTTTGATAATTTCAGTTTGGGAAGGACGAATGACGAATGACGAAGCACCAATGACGAATGGTGTCCGCTGGCAAGAAGAGCGCCTCACCCGTGCCGTCCGGCGGGTCGCCGGACGGTACGGGCCAGTGGCCCGTGCCCCCCATTGTGATAAACGCTCACCCTCAATCCCTCTCCCGTTGAGGGGAGAGGGAAGCCAGTGGCGACGCGACCGGCAGCTTGGGCGCTTTGGCTGCGAGCGTAACATGTTGTAAAAACAGGCACTTGCATAATTTGTTTCTTAAGAGTGAAGCATTGGGATGGCGGCGGTTGGGGAAAGCTTGTCCGCTTGGAGGTCAATAGCGGCGCGCACGGAGTGACGCGCCCTACCACCCATGGGTTGGCGACGATGCGTGGGGTCATTGTGGGGTGAGGTTTCAATCCGTAAAAAAGTGATATTTCGGGGGTTTCACGAAGGTTTCAGTTTGGGAATGACGAATGAAGAATGTTAAATGACGAAAGAATGACGAAGCACCAATGACGAATGTCGGTGGCGTTGAGGGTGGGCATTCTCGCGGTTCGTTCATGGCGGTTTCAAAGCGTAAAAAGTGATATTACGGGGGTTTTCGTTGTGTTTGCCTCGGGCACGGGCTCCGTTGCGCAGGAAATTGTGCGCGAGCCCCGGGCGGGGCCGCGCCACAAAGTGCCTGCTCCGCAGGCAAACGGAGTCGCAGCGCGACTCCGTCCACCTCCGGGGTCTGGCGCGGGAATGATGGATAGCCGGCACGGATGGCTTCGCTCCGGGATGAAATGGCGGCGAAACCATGGCGTGGCGGCCAAGGGGGAGGATGACGATGATTTTTAAGCGCGCGGGGACGTTCGCGGAGGGCGCGGGGCCGGGCCGACGTTGCGCGGGCGGAAGATTGGGTCCGGCCCGGACTTTGATATCATGGGGGTAGCCCATAGCAATCCGGGACAAGTATGGCAGGAATCCGGGAAACCGGGTTGTTAGCGGCTAACGGATCCGGCACTTTTTCGGCATTTTTTTTCAAAAATGCGTTAGCCGCTTACGTTGGGAAATGTTCCTGGCGGATGGTTTCTGAGTTCAATCGACAAGATGCAGAGGCGCAATAGTTTATGCGAATGCCGAAAGCCCGGGCTGGGAAACTGTGTCGTAAAACAAAGGGATTTATCGGTGTCCGTGCGGCCAACCGCCCCAACCAACTATGCCACGATCAAAAACAGACCCTGTCGTTACGTCCTTTATGTCCCTCGCCGCCGCTGCGACGGACGGGTATTGGTCGTCGTCGGCGATGACGTCAATGGGAACAGTCTGGCGAATGCGCAATTGGGGCGGGGCGGCGGCGATGTCGGCGGCCCCGTCCCCATCGGCGTGGCCATTCGAATCCTCCGCGGTGCTGTACGACGAGGCCGGGGCGGAATCGGCGGCGGGTGAAACGCCCGGGCGGGACGCCCGGGCCACTACCGATCACTGCCCCGCCGTCACGCGATAGAATTTATGCGGATTGGCCGGCAAAGTCGCGTCGGTGGCCGTGTCCGCCCAGATATAGGGGGTGTAGGGAATGGTAATGTTGGTGGCGGTCACCCAGGCATTGGGGTTGGCCAGATTGGTGGTGCTTTGGATGGTGTAGCTGTATCCGGGCGTGCCTTGGATGTAAATGATGGGGCAGGTTCCAAACGCGATGTTGGCAGGATTAACCACCACCTGATAGGCGGGGTTGGTCACACTGCCATACTGGCTGCTGACCACCACACTGTACAAGCCAGCGTTGGCTAATTGAATGCTGGCCAGGTCGTAAACGCTGCCGGTGGCCCCGGGAATGGCCACGCCGTTGAAATACCACTGATAGTTTAAAGTGCCGGAACCGACCGCCCCGACGTCCAGGGAGGCAGCCTGACCCCAGATGCTGGTGGTGCCAGCAAACGGCGCGGTCAGGGTTGGCGCAATCTCAACGTTCGCGGGGCTGCTATAGGCGGTGCCATAAGGGCTGAAGACGGTCACCGTGTAAGCGCCGGCGTTGGTCAGATTCAGGCTGGAAATGGCATAGCTGGCGTTGGTGGCACCAGAAAGGTTGGTGCCATTCAACTGCCATTGGTAGCTCAGCGTTGGCGAGCCAGCGGCCGTCACGCTCAGCGAATTGGCCGAGTGGTAACTGGCGGTGAACCCTTGCGGATTCGTGGTGATGTTTGGCGGATAGAGCAAGGTCACGTTGACGACGCTGCTGGTGACACTGCCGTAGAGATTGGTGATGACGACGGAATAGCCGCCCAAGCTGTTGGGCCCCGCGTTGCTGATGGTTAAAAAGCGGTTGGTCTGGCCGATGAGGATTCCGTTGGGCGGATCAATGACCACGATTGGCTGGCCGCTGTAGTCGGAACCCGCGTTGGTCACCGTGATGCCGGTGAGAACGCCGTTGGAAACAGAGCCGTATCCCGAGGCGCCGCTGCCGCCGCCGCCAATAAAGCTCACCCGGGGACTATTGCCGTAACCGAAGCCGCCATTGGTTATCACCGCGGCATAGACAAAACCATAGCCAGAACCCGAAACCGTTTCGGCATAAGCCCCGGCCTGCCCGGGATTGTTGGTGGGGACAAAATACCATTGATAGCTGAGCGGGGATTGTCCGTTGACGGTCACCGAAAGGTTGGTGTTTGATCCGACCACAACGGGCTGGTTTTGCAGGTTGACCGTTATGGCCGGAGCGCCAATAACCGAAGTGTTTAGGAAGACCGACAGCGTGCTGTCGCCACGATCAGTGGCAACCAAATCTACTTTACCATCTCCGTTGACATCCACCGCCACTCCACAATATGGATTCGGTTGATTTAGATTGGTGGCAATCGAAAAGCCGCCGCTTCCATCATTGGTTAACACTGTGAGTGATCCCGAAATGTTTACAGAAGCCAAGTCCAGCTTACCATCGCCGTTAAAATCAGCGGTTGTAACATAACAAGGTCCTTGGGCAACCTGAGGCGATGAAGCCAGCGTAAATCCACCGCTGTGATCATTTGTCAAAATGGTAAGTGTATTTCCAAATCCGGTACCATAATTTGCGGTAATCAAATCCAAATAGCCATCGCCATTAACGTCCTTAGCAATAACTGATAACGGATTATTTCCGACCGGCAACTGGGTCATTACTTGATACGCACCGAAACCACTATTGGTTAAAACCGCAATCATGTTGTCCCCGCTGACGGCGCTGATTAACTCAATTTGGCCGTTATTGAAAAGGTCTGCCGCTTTCACCTCCTGCGGGAAGCTTCCCACGGCTGGAGAGGATGCCAACAGGAATGCTCCGGATCCATTATTTGTCAACACAGAGAGCGTTCCATCCAAATTATTGGCGACAACCAGATCAATTTTCCCATCGCCGTTCACATCCGCAGCCTCAACAAAGGATGGCCCTGAGCCAACTTGGATGGACGATGACAGGGTAAAGCTGCCGTACCCATTATTGGTCAATATCGTGATGGTACCGTCGCCGTAATTGGCGCTGATCAAATCCATTTTGCCGTCGCCATTCACATCCACTGCCGTGACATTAACCGGGTATGAACCCACACTGGGCGAGGATGCGAGGGCAAAGCCGCCGGATCCATTATTGGTCAAAATTGTCAGGGTGTTATTTCCCGTATTGGCACAAATCAGGTCAGGTTTGCCGTTCCGATTCACGTCAGCCGCGATAACGCCTTGGGGTTGGGGCCCCACGGAGTACGTGACCGGTGGCGCAAAGGTGACTTGCGCACGAGCCTGAACGCATAAAGCGCACCAAAGGAGCAGAGGGATTATTTTTTCCATATCTTTTGCCCGGAGATTTGTTTCCAACAAATCAACAACGAACGATAATGAATCACAAATAATTATGGATGACAAGCGATTAATTTCAGCCGTGCGACCATGTGACTATATTGAGAACAAATGATTGAAATGATTGAAATCACTCATTTTGAGCCTTCGACGGGTCGAAAAATGCTGCAGCACGTCCTGGCATTTGGCATTTGGCAGAGCCTAACCCGGATATTTCATAGCCATTTTGGAGAGAGTCGCGAAAAACCCCATGAAAAGAGGGGCGCAAACACGTTCTAATGCGTGGTTGAAAAGACACGGCACGCAGGTTTGGAAACCTGCGATACGGCAGGCTGGGAAGCCTGCGCTACAATGGTTTGCCATGGTTTCGCCGGTTTCACTATGAAATATCCGGGCTAACGATCTTCCCGGCGGCCGGCATCGCCGCCATATTCTTGTTCGTAAATGGATTGAATTTCCGGAGCGGACAAGGCGCGGTTGTATAATGCAATTGCGTCCAAGCCGCCGGAAAATGCATCGGAAGGTCTGCTTTCACTGCCAAAGGCGGTTCGGGCACCAATAAGTAAATAAGCCAGATTGGATTCCGGGGTGAAACTCCCCAAATTCTCAGCAGTCACTTCCCTGCCATTCAGATAGATAACAGCTTCGCCGGAAACGCGGTCGTAAGTCAAAGCGATATGCTGCCAAATGCCGGGGCGCAGCAAATTTGGCGGGGAAGAAATTATGTGACTGATTTTCGTTGTGTCCTCTAGATTGGCTGAAATGCAACCCCGTCCCGCCCCCCCGCCGGGAGGCAAATTAATGTAAAGCTGAAGGCCAACATCTGAACCATTACGGGAGCCAAGTTCCTGTTCAAATTCGATTATTGGCATCTGCTCATCGGTTTTCGCAGGATTGATCCAGCATTCCATGGTGAGCCCGCTTTCCTTGCCTACGGCTAATTCTGGAGTGCCTGGAACCCGCAAATACGAGGCTCCATCCAGGAAAAACGCCTCTCCACGCAGGCCCGGCGCGAAAGCCACCCGGCCAACCAGGCTGGCATTGTGACCACCAATCGTATCGCCGCCCTTCCCGGCACCAGACCATGAAGCCACGGCACCCGGGTTGGTTCCAGGAAAAACGGTATTCACGCTAAGCTGGCGGATGGAATCGGTGGCCAGGCGCAATTCGCCAAATGAGGTTGCAAGGTGTATGGTTTTTGTGGTGATGGTGGCGGTAAAGGTGTCGCCATTGGCTGCTTTAATGGCGGCCAAATTAGTATTGGCCAGGCGTTTGACATAGGCAATCTTATCCAGTGTGAGTTCGATCTCGCCCAACACTTCGGAATGTATTTGCAGAGTATTTTCCTTCGACCGCCCCAACACTCGCGAGCCATCCTGTAATTCGATAGTCAGACAAGGTTTGTTGGTCACGGCAGAATCGGGGGCGGCTTGGACAGAAATAAGCTCGCCGAACAGCAGCATCACAAGCAATATTGAAATCAAAGCACGCATGGAAACATAAAGGGTTAAGCGGCAGGTATTCATTTAACAAGGCTTTCCGGGTGGTTATTTTTAAAGAATAGTAACAGCCACAAAAGCAGGTTTAACACGCTCAGACCAAGGGCCAGCCAGACCAGCGCATGGTTGACTGATGCAGGGGTATTCCCCGCCGGTGAAATCGTTTCAGAACTTGATGCTGGCGGGCGATTGCCGGTGACGCAGGCAGCGATGGATATGCCTTGCGAATGGCTGATACTGATCTCGCAAGAGTGATTTCGTTCCGGCTTGCCGTTACGCAGGATTGTTAGAAACGGGCGGCCTTGCACATCATGCGTGATTTCCAGGTCCAGCGGACGAAGCTGGAAAATATCCGCATGACATTTCCTAGCTGCCTCTTTGGCGCTCCAGAGGCCGCAAAAGGATTCGCGAGGATTTGATTGTCGCTGACAATACGCAATTTCGGCCGGACTGAAGTTGTCAGTATAGAATTTCTCCGTCCATGGGTCTGAGGCAAGGGGCAGGTGGTCGCAATGCTCAATGTCAATACCCAAGCCGCCAACCGGCGATGTCCGGGGCGCAAGCGTGGTTTGCGGCGGCGGATTGGCTGGTTCTGGACCGCTTAATTCATCGTTTGTTGGTGCCGGCGTGAATAATTGACCGAAAGTTGTCGCGGTAAATGCCTGCGGTAGGTCAACGCCAGCCATTCGCGTTATGGCGGCGCGAAACGTGGCTCGCCCGACTGAGCCGTGGAGCCGGTCGGGTGGAAATAAGTAGCCCTCGGTCACAGCGGTTTCCGGCACGTTAAAGAAACGCGCCACAACGGAACGAACCTTGTCTTTTTCGGTCATGGTCAATGTCCTAACAGGCAATGGCTGCAAAGATAACCAGGCGGCTCAGTGCTGGGAATGAGAAATGCCTGAATCGCGCGCAATTCATTCACGGTTTGCAGACAGCGAGAACAGAATGGCGGTTCGCTTCCAGCTTGGAGGGAGGCAGCATGCCCGACCAATCGTGTGCTTAATTCAGCGAGAAATTCCGCCACAAACCGGCCGCTGTTCACCCGGTGATCGAAGGCGCAACTCAACATAAAACCATTTGCTCCGCTTCCCGGAAAGCGGCTTTCCGCGCCAATGCCAAGAATCGCAGCCTGTTTGGTATTGATAAGTGGCTCAAAAGAAAACGCCCCCGTTTGCGCCAAATCCGTCACGGTGAAAGTGGAGCCTGATATTTCCTTGACGGCGAGATCACCCATGGCGTATTTCACCAGCAAGTCCTCCACCTTGGCGGTAAATTCCGTGAAGTTCAACATTTCTGCCTCCCGAATCACAAGCACCTTGAGTCCCTGCCCCATGTCCACCGCAAAGCCGAGATGAACGTGCCGATAAACAAACATTGAGTTGTCGGTATAAAAGGCATTCAGGGAAGGATATTTCTTGAGCAATTTTGCGAGTTCAAACAGCACGACTGCCAAGCGTTGCACCGGGGGCTGCTGTCTGGCGCAAGCTTCGTGGAAGCCATTGGCAGGACAAAAATAATACAGCGTGCTTTTCAAAACCTCGCGGGCGACCGCAGCGAGTTCGCGGTTTTCCACTTGCTTGGCCCGTCCCAGTGGAACCAGTTCGCCAGGTTCCTCCATCGGCGGCTTCGGCCGGGAAATTTCTTGTGGAATTGGTGGAACGGCTGCCGGCGGCGGCGGATCTTTTTTGAGGCTTGCGATCTTCTCTCTGACATCCGACTCCTTGACCACGCTCCGGCCTGCAAATACCGAAACCTCCAGTCCATGGGCGGCCATCAGTTCCTGCGCGCGCTTGCTAATCAAGGGAGAACCACTTGTCGTCGAGACCGGCGGGACGGGCGGTGGCTGGGCTTTGGGCAGTGAAATGTGTGGCGTCCGGGCCGAGGCTTCGTCAGCATGAATGCGGAATAAGTTTTCGCCCACCGGCACCTCTTCTCCGAGTGGCAAATGATATTCGAGAAAACCAGCTGCGGGCGCAGTGACCGGGAACGTGGTTTTGGTGGTTTCCAGTTCCACGATAATATCGTCTTTCTTGACCTGGGATCCGGAAGGCAATTTCCAATCCACGATCCTGGCCGTGGGATCGTTTACATTTTCAAAAGGAACTTTTACCTGAATGGGTTCGCTCATGTTTGTACGAGACTGGCAATGCGTTCTCGGATTTTGGCAACTCCCGGCAGGGCGAATTGTTCCTGTTCCCGCGAACAGGGGATGGCGTGCGGCTCGGCATAAACCCGGGCGACTGCGATAGCGTGGCCTTTCAGCCGCTCCATGCACATGGCCACGACTTCCGCGCCAAATCCTGAAAAACCTTGTCCTTCTTCCACCACGAGCAAGCGCTTGGTTTGTTTGACGGACTCAAGGATGGGATTGAGGTCCAGCGGGCAAATCATGGTTGGCACCAAAACCTCCGCTTGGATTTCGTCTTCAAGAAAGGCGTCTTTGACCGCCGCCTCAACCTCCTCCACCATGCCTCCGTAGGTGACGATGGTTAAATCCGCAGTGCCGACGGCCGGCAGTTTCAAGGTGGGAAACGAGCTGTTGCTTGCCAGCCAGCGGCGCCCGTCTGGAGCCTGATAGTGCATCAACAGCGAATAAAGCAGTTTATTTTCAATCATCAGGCAAGGATGATTGATTTCCGAATGGATGCGCTCCAGCAATAATTCCGGGTCAAATATCGAATTCACCGCAACGATGCTCAGCCCAGGGGTCCCAAAGAAATGTTTTTCCAGGCTCTGACTATGGGTCGCGCCGTAGCCACGCTTGCCGCCCATGGCGGCCCGCACCACAAGGGGCACATTCGCCTGCGAGTTGTACATGTAGGCGAATTTGCTGCCCTGATTGACTAGTTGATCAGCGGCGAGCATCACAAAATCGCCAAACATGATTTCGACGACAGGCCGCGCTCCAGCCAGCGCCAAGCCATTTCCAAAGCCAGTGATAGCAGCCTCACTGATGGGGGTGTTGAGGACTCGTCCGGGAAAGTTGGTGCTTAATCCTTTCGTCGCCTTGAAAGCCCCTCCATAAGGGTCCTGCAAATCCTCGCCCAGCAAAATCACGCGATTGTCCTGTTCCAACAACTTCTTTAGTCCGCTACGAATGCGTTCAATCACCCGATGCGATTCGTTGAGTGCAGGCTGTTCGTTCCACTGAACAAGTTCTGGCTTTTCTGGGGGCGCTTGGTTCCTGGCCACTTGGCTCGGTGCGGTTGTCAACTCGGAGAGAGCTTCGCTGAGTGCACGATCCCATTCCTGACGGATCTGTTCCGCAAGGCCCGGGTTAGCCTGTTCGAACACGTGCATTGGGTCGCGTTCCAGATAGCGGGCAATTTCCTCAGACGACCGATTATCATCGCCCTTTGAATGAGCCTTGAGCCGATAGCAGTTGATACATAATGCCACCGGGGAACTGTTGTCGCGCGCGAATTGGATCGCTTCTTTGGCGGTGGCAAACAGCTCGGGTTCATTCCAAATGGATGTTTCGCAATATTTCCAGCCAAACGCTTCAAACCGCCCGCGAATCTCCCCCGCAATGGTCGTGGCGGTATTGGTGCTTTGCGCGTAACCGTTTTTTTCGAGAACCAACACCAGTGGCACCTGCCATTTTGCGGCCAGGTTCAAGGTCTCATAAACCACGCCCTGGCCAAGGGTGCCATCGCCGATAAAAGCGGCCACCACGGATTTTTCCCGGCCGGCACGCCGCAACGCCATGGCACAGCCAGCGGCTATGGGCACGCCGCCTCCTTGCACCCCGTTGCTCAAGAAATTCTCCCGGAAGACATGCTGGCTGCCGCCGCGACCGGCACAAATCCCCTGAGGCAGTCCCATGATCTCAGCTAACAATCCGTGAATATCCTCAAAACGCGCCAGATAATGGCCATGGCAGCGGTGATTGCTGAAAATCCAGTCACTCGGGTCTAAATGATCAATCACAGCCAGTGCGCTGAGTTCCTGCCCGATGCAAGTATGGACCGTGCCGGACAGTTTGCCTTCGGAAAACAGTTGCAGCAGGCGTTCCTCGAACTGCCGGATCATTGCGGCGCGCTTATAAAGTGTGGCATCCATCGAACAAAAGGCTGGCGATTTATGAGTTGGCAATCAAGCGCAATAACCGGGCGGGCGATCCAGATATGACCGATCCGGCGGGAAACGAACGCATCACCACGGAGTTAGCCTCGACAATGCAGTTGGGACCAAGCTCCACTCCTGGATGAATTACCGCACCACAGCCGATGAAGCAGCCATCCTTAATCCGGATCGGCTTGCCCTGGGTTAAACCACTCTGAGTGGGCTTGATGTTCCAGCCAGTCACATGGGCGTGGTCCAAGATGGAAACGCGGTAGGAAATCAAACAATCCTGCCCGATTTGAATTTCCTGGTTTGCGGAAATGACAAAATCATTCCCGATGGCGGTGCCGGCTCCGATCTTGATCCGGGCCTGCCGGTGGCTGAGCGGCAGATAGAACCAGCCGCGCCGCCCCAGGCTGACGCGGTCGCCCAGCTGAAGGTTGCGCACGTTGCCCAGCGGCCATTCGATGCCGGAACCCACGCAAACTCCCGCGCCGGTGCGCAAGCCAAACAAACGCGGCTTCAGGAGCCGGAAAAAACTGAGCAGCTCGTTCCAGAGCCGGAGCAGGTTGCGCAGTAAAGGGACAAGCATGGCTTATTTATTTGGGGGCTTGAAATACGCCGGCGCGTCCGGGGCGATGCTGCGTTCGATGGCGTCCCAGATCGCTTTGGCCCGGGCGTTCCAGTCCCATTCCAGTCCGGCGGCATACGCCTCCTTGCTGGTTTGGGCGTAGAGTTTCTCATCGGTGAGCAGGCGATGAA
>Ga0302320_10028801_pt1 | contig 10646 bp, 7 predicted proteins | sample Bog_T0_3_FD_202130 | JGI IMG/M metagenome (GOLD analysis project Ga0302320, IMG submission 202130) | Peat permafrost microbial communities from Stordalen Mire near Abisko, Sweden - Bog_T0_3 | ecosystem: Environmental > Terrestrial > Soil > Wetlands > Peat | place: Sweden: Abisko, Stordalen Mire... | reverse complement strand
GAAGAAGAATGCCCGCCATCGTCGTAACGTGCGCCCCGCCAATGTAAAGCCGGCATCCTGCCGGCCAACGCCGCCCGGCAAAATCCTACCCGCCACACCACTTCTCCCACATGCCCCGATACGCCCCCTCCACCGCCCGCGCATACCCCGCCGCATCCATCAGCGGCGACCCTTCCATCCGCCCGCGCATCTGCGCCCGCATCGCCGCCAACTTCTCCACATTCCCCGCCAGCTTCGCCGCAATCTCCACGTACTGTTCCACCGTCTGCGCCACAAGCCCCGGCAATCCCACATTGCACAAAATGCTCACCCCCGCCCGGGCCGCCGCGATCCGCCCCGCCAGCGTCACCACCGGAACCCCCATCCAAAGCGCATCGCACGTCGTCGTCCCCCCGGCGCACGGAAACGGGTCGAGCGCAATATCCATCCGATGATACGTCGCGAAATAGCGCTCCATGGGCACGTGGCCGACCAACTCGACGCGCTCCTCCCCAATGCCGCGATCCCGGAAAAATTGCCGCACCCGCGAGCGGTGTTCCCCATCGGGCGCATAGAGCAGCAACCGCGAACCCGCGATCCGCAGCAGCAACGTCGCCCACGCCTCCATCGCCACCTGCGACACCTTGGAAAAATTATTCAGGCAGCCGAACGTGACAAAGCCCGCCGCCCGCGCCGGCAATTCGTTCGCCGCCGGGGCCTCCGCGCTGGCCTGATAACACCAATAAGTCCCCGCCAGCCGCACCGACTTCTCCATGTAAAGCGCATCCTCCGCCTCATCCGGGTCCAGATGGCGGTCGGTCAGCCGGTAGTCAATCGCATCCACCCCCGTCCCGCCCGCATACGCCAGGTACGTTACCTGCACCGGTGCCGGCTTGCGGGCAAACACCAGCAACCGATGCCCCGCCATGTGCATGGCCAAATCCACCAGAATATCAATCCGGTCGTCGCGAATCATCTTGGCGAATTGCTCATCCGAAAGGCCAATCACATCCCGCCACGCATCGGCATGCGATTTCAGCCGTGCCGTCACTTCGTCGGCACGGTGCGGCAACGCATAGCACGTCACATGAAACGCCGCCTTGTCATGCGACGCCAGCAGCGGCAACAAAAAGCGACCAACAGGATGCCGCCGCAGGTCCGGCGAAACATATCCAATGCGCAGCGGCCGGCCAGGCGTGCGGTCATTGGCGTGGGGCGAAATGGCCCCCTTCAGCGGCAGGGCGTGAATGCGGTTCCAGCGCTGGATTTCCTGAAACAAGCCCCGCTGGTCGGTGGCCGGATGAAACAGCAACGCCCCCAGCAGGTTGTCGTGGGCCACCACCCACTGCGGATCGAGCCGCAGCGCCTCTGTGAAGCAGGCCACGGCATCATCCATCCGCCCGACCGAATTGAGCGCGTTCCCCAAATTGCCCAACGCCCCCAGCAGTCCCGGATCAATCGCCAGCGCCGCGCGATAGGCGGCAATGGCCTCATCCATCCGCCCCACCTTCTGCAGCGCCACGCCCAGATTGATATGCGCATCGGCCCAGCCAGGCTTCAGCCCCAGCGCCCGCTGGTAGCCCTCAACCGCCGATTCATATTGGCCCTCGTCAACCAGAACATTGGCCAGATCAAACTGGGCCGACGCATAATTCGGCCGGAGTTCCAAGGCCCGCCTGAATGATGCCTCCGCCGCGCCAAGCTGCCACAGTTTTTGCAGGATCAGCCCCAGGTTGTAATGCAGGTCCGCGTTATCAGGGGTGATGGCTATCGCCTGCCGGATCAGGTCCACCGCAACATCATTGCGGCCAACGTGGCTCGCCAACGCGCCCAGGTTCTGCAGCGCCTCGGGATGGCGCGGGTTGGCGGCCAAAATGCGCCGATAAAGCACCTCGGCCTCCTGAAGCCTCCCGGCCTGGTGGTGCCCCAGCGCGATCTGCATCGCCTGTTCAAACGTCATGTGCGACATACCGAAAATCCTACGGCCCCCCGCCGCGTTGTCAAACACAAGATGGTCCCGTGCCGGAAGGTCCGTCGCGACCTGCAACAATGCCCGGGCTCGCAAAGCTCACCCTCACGCTTGGGGTTCTGCCGTGGCCACAGTAAGATGGATAGCAGGCCAACGGCGGAGTATTGAGAGACCACCTTGAGCAACGCAACCCACATCCCAGCCAAAGAGCGGCAAGCGCGGACCATGCCCGTCGGCCCCGTGGAGCGCTTCATCGCCCGCATCGGGCGCATCCCCGCCGCCCTGGGCAAATTCCTCGACCGCCTCGCGCGCATGGGTCCGCCCATCGGCTGGATCGTCAAGTTCTTTTCCACCGTCTGGGTCGGCATCTCTTTCCTCGTCCTTACCGGCATGTATATCGCCATCGGCTCGGGCTTTGCCTCCTTCCGCGCCCGGCTGGAAATGACCGACCTGCAATTTTTTGATGCCTGGCCGATGGTCACGCTGTTGCTGCTGCTGGCCGCGTGCCTCATCACCGTCACACTTAGAAAAATCCCCCTCACCATCTACAAGCTCGGCGTCTGGACTGTCCATATCGGCATCCTCATCATGCTCTCCGGCTGCTTCATATACTTCTCACAGAAAGTCGAAGGCCTCACCCGCATCTATCTTGGCAAAACCGTCGACTGCTTCTACGACTCCACCGAACGCTCCCTCTACATCACCCGCATGGACCCCGCCGATTCCACCAAGGCCATCGGCCCTGAAATCATGGTCCCGCTCCCCACGCTCCCCTTTTTCCACGAGCGCCTGGCCGTCAACCCCGACGACCAATCCCCCGGCAACCCCCTCAACATCCCTATTCCCGCCGAGGCCCTCGCCGCCGATCCCGTACTGAAAGCCGCCAACCTCTCCATCACCGGCTATTACCCCTTTGCCACCGTGGAAAGCGCAAAAGCGTCCGTTCGCATCGCCGCGGGCAACTCGTTTCGGTGGCTGACGGCCAACACGCCCGCCCAGCGCGTGCTCGACATGGATACTGTGGGCGTGGAGCTGCTTTATCATCCGACGCCCGAGCGTATCGCGGCCCTTTCCGCACCCGCGCCCGACAGCCGTGCCATTACCGTCCGCATTCCCAAGTTGAACCTGATGAAAACCTACGCCGCCACGCAGGATAGGGACATCGCCATCGAAGGCACTCCTTATGTACTCACCCCGCGCGACCTCACACCGCCCATGCAAATGGCATCCGCAGGCTACGAGCATGCTATCAGCGGCGGAATCGCCATCGACGTTCAACGCAAGGATGAGGATAAGACCGTTACCTTTCAACGCCTGGTTCTGACGCGCTATCCCGAGCGTTCGCCCGATTTTGTCACCGTCGACGGCAAATCGAAGCGCATCCAGGACCGCGTCGACAACGACATCGAAATCACGTTTCAGGATGGCACCCGCGATCAGTTTTGGCTTATCGTCAATGACGACGATACACTCACATCCATCCACCGGAAGGTCGGCGGCGGCGTCGAAGTGAAGCCCGCAAAGCCGGGTGATCGCCTGGGACCCATTCTGTCGCTCGCGGAATATACCCTTCTTCCCGTAGCGCAGTGGACGCCCAATTCCGCCCGCCCCATGAGCCTCACCGCCGCGGATGTGATTCAATATAGCGCTATAGAAATGCATATCGCCGCCGGCGCGGTGCAAATCAACGATGTCCCCGTGCCGTTCATCGAGTTCGCCGGTGCCCAGGGCTCGCGACTGGAACGTGAACCGACACTGCTCAAAGTCCCCGGCGTCGGCCTGCTGAAGATGGTGCTTTCCACCACGCGGCGTTCGCTCCCGTCATTGCTCACCCTGACGCAATTTGACCTGAAAAAATACGCCGGGGCATCGGATTTCATTGAGGATTACACCAGCACCGTCCGCGTGGTGGACCGCGATACCCACGCCGAAAAAACCGTCGTCGCCCATCTCAATTCCCCCGCCGAGGACCACGGGCAATACCTCTTCCAGGCCCAGTGGGATGGCATCGCCGATGCCCCGCCCGCCAAACGCTTCACCGTGCTGGGCGTCGGCAACCGCCCGGGCATTCGCGTGATGGTTACCGGTGCCATTCTCATGGTCATCGGTGTTTTGTATTCTTTTTACATCAAGCCGATTTTATTGAATAAGCGAAGGGCGGACCTCGCCGCGTTTGCCGCAAAGGGTGCCGCATGATGGAGAACACAATGCGATCCAAACTGTTGCCATTCATCGCGGCCGCCCTGCTGCTTGTCGCCGGCAGCGCCCGCGCCATCGATCAGGCCATGCCCGGCCAGGTCCCCGCCGGCCACCCCGCCATGGGCGCAAGCGACGCCCAGGAGCCTGATTCGGGCATCCCCAACGCCATGGCCGCCGAAGATCGGTCCGCGTTCAAAGCCGCCATCCGCCTGGATGATTTCCGCCTGCTGGCCGTGCAGCACAATGACCAGGTGAAAATTCTCGACAGTTGGGCCAGGCAATCGCTCTCGGCCATCCGCAACCTCCAGAAGATCGACGGCGAGGATCCGCTCTATACAGCACTGGACATGGCTTTCCGCCCGGAGGCGTGGTCCGACCGCGACATTATCTATGTTCAGGCCATCCCCATCCGCCAGCAGTTGGCCCAGCTTGTCAGGGACGACCCCGCTGAACAGCAGCGCATCGTCACGCACGCCACCATCAGCCCGCGCTTCTTCATGCGGCCCGATGTGCAAAAACGCCTCCAGGAAATCGCCAGCAACGTCCCGCTTTCCGGGGCCGTCAACAAAGTGCTCATCGCCGGCTACTCCTTCCTGCGGCTGCAGGATTCCCTCCTCATGATCACCCCCGTCAAGTCCGAAGATCCCTGGCTTTACCCGCTCCGCCTCGCCGGAAACGTGCCGGAGTATGTGGAGCAAATCCAGGCCGCCGGTGGCGATCCCCAGGCCGTCCCCGGCTTCACCGCCGCGCAAAGCCGGAAAGTCTGCGCCCCCTTTATTGATCTGATCCACGGCTGGCGCGATGGCGACGCCGCCATGGCCAACGGGGCCATCGCCGTGCTGACGACCGACTACCCGAATCTCAGCCCCGCTCAATACCGCACCCCATTCATGCGCCAGGTGGAGCTTATCTACAACCGCTCCTTTAACGGCACAATCGTCGCGTTTGTCTACTTCTTCGCTTTTGCCCTCTTTACCGTTGGAGCGATGGCCCAGCAGCCGCGCACGCGATTGGCCGGCCTGGTCTTTTTCACCGTCGCCGTTCTTTGCCACGTGCTGGCCATGAGCGTCCGCTGGTATCTCGCCGGCCGCATTCCGATCCAGAACCAGTTTGAATCCGTCCTCGGCGCCGCCCTCATCGGCTGCGTTGTCGGCCTCGTCGCCGAATCCATCAAGCGCAACGGCCTCTTCGGCATGGCGTTCTCCTTCGTCGGCTTTCTGGCTATGACCTGTTGCTTCGTATTCCCCTTCGTCATCGGCCAGTCCATCGGCGAAAACATCGGCAAGGTGGCGGGCATCCTCAACAACACAGCCTGGCTTTACATTCACGTCAACACTGTTATCGCCAGCTATTCGCTCATCGCCGCCGCCGCGGTGCTGGGCGGGGCCTACCTCGTCGCCAAAACGTGGCACTGGGTCAATCCCCTGGTCGATGACCCGCGCGCCCATCTCGCCGTCGGCACTCCCGGCGACCCCTCCAGCGCCCTGGCCTACGCCTCCACCACGCCGCCCCCTTCCATCCCCGCCGGCGCTGCCGCCGCCTCCGCTCTCATCGCCCAAAAACGCATGCTCACGCTGGAGCGCATCGACGCCGCCACCATCATCCTCCTCCAAATGGCCTTCTGGGTCCTCGGCACCGGCATCGTCTTCGGGGCCATCTGGGCCGACGTCTCCTGGGGCCGCCCCTGGGGATGGGACCCCAAGGAGACCTTCGCCCTGGTCACGTGGATCGTCTACCTCGTGATCATCCACGTCCGCTTCATCACCCCCAAAAACCGGGCCACCGTCACCGCCGTGCTCGCCGTCGTCGGCCTGCTTATCATGCTCTTCAACTGGATTGGCGTGAACTTCTTCTTGGCGGGGCTCCATAGCTACGCGTGAAATCATATTGGAAATCGACCATATTGATTCTGGAACCCCCGTCATGGCCAGCAAAAAAAAGCCCGTTACGATTCTCCCGATTGAAGTCGTTCAGCAGCGCATTTTCATCCTCCGCAGTCAACGTGTCATCCTCAGCCACGACCTTTCGGATCTTTACGGTGTTACGGCCAAGGCCCTCAATCAGGCGGCCCGCCGAAATGCCGAGCGCTTCCCCGATGACTTCATGTTTCAGCTTACGCCGGTGGAGTTCCGTAACTTAAAGTCTCAATTGGCGTCGGCAAGGGCCGGTTCCGCAGACCGGTCTCTAAGGTCACAATCTGTGACCTTAAAACCGGACCTCCGCGGAAGCCACTTGAAATACCGGCCCTACGCTTTCACTGAACAAGGGGTCGCCATGCTCTCGGCGGTCCTTCGCAGCCCAACGGCGGTTCGCGAGAGCATTGAAATCGTCCGTGCATTTGTCCGCCTTCGCCAGTTGCTTTCCTCGCATGAGGATCTCCGCCACAAGCTCGAATCGCTCGAACGACGGCTTTACGATCACGATGACCGCTTCACCCTGGTCTTTGACGCTGATGGAGGAGCCGGACGATCCGCCGCGTCCTCCAATCGGCTATCTCACGGAAATACAGGCCCCAAAAACCGCCCGGGTGCGAAAGTGATTTCGCGCTGGCCTCCACTGTTTCGCGTAGCCGCCGCAGGCCCTCTTAACTTTTTCGCCTCTTAACTTTTCCCGGAGTTCCCCATGCCCATCACCGAAAAACCCCTCCTCCTCGCCCTCCAAAGCGTCCTCCACCCGGACCTCTACAAGGACATCCTCACCCTCAACCTCGTGCGCGAAATCCTCCCCAACGACGGCGACGTCGTCGTCCGCCTCGAACTTCCACCCCCGGCCCCCGCACCCCTCCGCGACAAACTCAAGGCCGACATCACCGCCGCACTCCTCAACGTCCCCGGCGTCGCCAGCGCCACCGTCAACATCTCCGTCCCCATGCAGGTCTCCCAGCCCGCCGCCAAAGGCCACGCCCACGCCGCGCCGCCCGGTCCCTCCTCCATCCCCGGCGTCAAACACATCATCGCCGTCGGTGCCGGCAAGGGCGGCGTTGGCAAATCCACCCTCGCCGTCAACATTGCCGTGGGCCTCGCACTCACCGGCGCCAAGGTCGGCCTGCTCGATGGCGACATCTACGGACCGAGCATCCCCACCATGACCGGCCTGCAGCAGCAGCCCCCCGTCGTCCGCGGCGAGATGATCATTCCCTTCACCGTCGGTCCCGCCAATTCCCCCATCCGTGTCATGTCCATCGGCTTCCTCGTCGACCGCGAAAAAGCCCTCATCTGGCGCGGCCCCATGGCCCACGGCGCCGTCAAACAATTCCTCGAACAGGTCGAATGGGGCGAGCTGGACTACCTCATCGTCGATCTTCCCCCCGGCACCGGCGATGTCTCGCTCACCCTCGCCCAGGTCGTCAGCGTTACCGGCGCTGTCATTGTCGCCACCCCGCAGGAAGTCGCCCTGGCAGACGCCCGCCGGGCCGTGCGCATGTTCCAGCAGCTCGGCGTGGAAATCCTCGGCGTCGTGGAAAACATGTCCTACTTCGTCTGCGACCACGGCACCGAGTACGACATCTTCGGCCGCGGCGGGGCACAACTCATGGCCCAGACCATGGGCCTGCCCTTCCTTGGCTCGGTCCCCATCGATATGCGCCTGCGCCAGAACTCCGACACCGGCACGCCGTGGGACAACTTCGCCGCCACTGCCAGCACCGGCCCACTCAAGGAAGTCGTCGACACGCTCCTGGGGCAACTCGCCATCCGCCTCACCACGCGCCCCGAGGCGCGTTCGATCAAGCTGGAGATCAGTTAGACGCCACAAATAACGGGCGGGGCCTCGATTTTTGCGGGCTACTTCTTGCGGGCGATGTGGAAGCCGTCGCCGACGGTCAGGAAGGCGGAGTCGACGCGGGGGTCGTCGCGGATTTTCTGACTCAGGGCGCGGATGGCGGCGGTGCCGGCCTGCTCGGTTGGCACGCGGCGGGATGCCTCGTCCACTTTGGGATCGGGTTCGGCCACCGCGCCGTGGCGGAGCATGTTGTCGAAGATGAGTAGTCCGCCGGTGGGCATGAGGGGGAGGAGGGCTTCATAATAGGCGTCGTAGGCGATCTTGTCGGCGTCGACAAAGGCGAAATCGAAGGCGGCTCGGTCCTGGGCCAGGGCGGCAAGGGAATCGAGGGCGGGACCAAGGCGGAGGGTGATGCGGCCGGCGACGCCGGCCTCCTGCCAGTAGGATTGCCCGATGCTGGTCCACTCGGCGCTGAGGTCCAGACATGTGAGGCGCGAGGCCGGCGGCAGGGCGGAGGCGATGACCAGGGCGCTGGTGCCGGTGAAGGTGCCGATTTCGATGGCGCTTTTGGGGGCGGCAATGCGCACAAGAATGGCGAGGAGGCGGCCCTGATCGGGGCTGATTTGCATGTCGCCATTGGGCAGCAGCATGGTTCGGGCGCGGAGACGCTGAAGGATGGCTGGCTCGGGCGACATGAGGGCGTTGGCGTAGTGGGAGACGGAATCGGGGAGGAGGGATTTGAAGGACATGGCAGGCTCCAGTGAAGAGTTTAGCCGGCCTCCTCGTGAGACCGTGTGAGCGAGTGATGGCGATATTGTAGCGGCGGGGCGGGGGAGGAGTAAAAGTGTGAAAGAGTAAAGGAGTAAAAGAAGGGGGGACGCGGCGACGCGGGGACAGGGCGACGTTGCGGGGATGTCACTTGCTGCGCAGTGGGCAGGGGGCCTACACTGGGCGTTGCTTTGAAGGAGGCGTTGTGCTGCCGATTTATTTTGCCGGGCGGGATGATGGTGCGATTGCGGCCTTGCGCGCGAAGCTGTCGCTGCGGCCGCTGCTGATGGAGGGTCTGGATGATGATGGCTCCGCACGCTACGAGACCGTGCGGGCGATTCTTCGCGATGTGCAACTGCGCGGCGACGCCGCGGTGCTGGAATATACGTTGAAATTTGACAAGGCGGTGCCGGCGGCCATGCGCGTGGGACCCGAGGCTGTCGCGGCGGCGGTGGCCGGAGCTTCGCCGGCATTTCTGCACGCGCTGGATGTGGCCATTGCGAATATCCGCGCGTATCAGCAGGCGATGCTGATGCCCGAACCGGCGGCGATCCGTGCGCCGGGGGGCGGGGCGGGGAGTTACCTGGGGATGAAAATTTCGCCGGTGGATAGGGTGGGGCTGTATGTGCCCGGCGGGGCGGCGGCATATCCGTCGTCGGTGCTGCACACGGCGATCCCGGCGCAGGTGGCGGGGGTGAAGGAGCTTTGCTTGTGTTCGCCGATGCGCGATGGGGGTATTTCGCCGGCGGTGCTGGTGGCCGCGGCCAAAGTCGGCGTCACAGAAATTTATGCCATCGGCGGGGCGCAGGCGATCGCGGCGATGGCCTTTGGGACCGCGACGATCAAGGCGGTGGACAAAATCGTGGGGCCGGGGAACACGTATGTGCAACTGGCCAAGAAAGAATTGTATGGCATTGTGGATATTGATTCTTTTGCGGGGCCCAGCGAGGTGATTGTGCTGGCGGACGACACGGCGGACGCCCGGCAGGTGGCGGCGGAACTGCTGGCCCAGGCTGAACATGCCCCCGGCTCGTGCTTGTTGGTGACCGCCAGCGAGCCGCTGGCGCACAAGGTGCAGGCGGAGGTGGAGCGGCAGCTTGGCGGTTTGACGCGAGAGAAGATGACGCGCGGGGCGCTGGAGTTTGCCAGTGCGCTGATTGTGACCGCCGGCCACGCTGCGGCGATTGCCATGGTGGACGCCTTCGCCCCGGAGCATCTGCAGATCACCACGCGCGACGCAGATGGTGAAGCCCGGAAGGTCCGGCACGCGGGGGCGATCTTTATCGGCCCGCACACGCCGGTGGCGGCGGGGGATTATCTGGCGGGCCCGAGCCACGTACTGCCGACTTCTGGCACGGCGCGGTTTTTCAGCGGGCTGAGCGCGGAGAGCTTCCGCAAGCGGACGAGTTTGATCCGGCTGGATGAACAATCGCTGAATGCACTGGGGCAGCCGATTGTGGATTTTGCGACGACCGAGGGGTTCGATGGGCATGCGAAGTCGGTGACGGCGCGGGCGCAGCATTGAGGGTAGACGAATTATGGCGAACGGTTCGCATCTGAATTATCTATCCGGGCCTTGGATTCCATTTCGGTTGCCATGGCTCAGAAAATCCATCGGATGGATAGTGATTTGCGGTGGCGTTGTCGTCTTCTTTCTGCATTTGTGGATATACAGTGTGCCGGGAGGTTATTTTGCCGGAAAATTAGCAGTTTTCATTCTATGGCCGCTACTTCTGATTCTCTGGATTATGTGGTGGGGTACAGGGCGGGTCGATGATACGGAAGCGAACGAACCTACTGATCTTTGCAAAAGTAATGTAACTTATTCCAATTTCAGGTGTGCCGCCTGAAAGAACGATTTTAGCAACTTCTGGTTGCGTTGCGTGTCCTCCAAGGACATTTCCGCCTCGACCGCCAGATCGCATACATCGGCGGGAACGTAGTTGGCCAGATCGCAGTATTTGGTCTGGCTCCAGACGGGCTCGGTCGGGTTCAGATCCGGTGCGTAGCC
>Ga0302320_10028799_pt1 | contig 10646 bp, 18 predicted proteins | sample Bog_T0_3_FD_202130 | JGI IMG/M metagenome (GOLD analysis project Ga0302320, IMG submission 202130) | Peat permafrost microbial communities from Stordalen Mire near Abisko, Sweden - Bog_T0_3 | ecosystem: Environmental > Terrestrial > Soil > Wetlands > Peat | place: Sweden: Abisko, Stordalen Mire... | reverse complement strand
GCATGTCACGGTTGCTTATGTAAGGCCGGAGGTTGCGGAAAAGTACGTCGGCAACCAGATCACCGCTGGCCATAGGTTCGTCATCACCGAAGTGCTCATCCGGACAAAGTCGAAGGGTGAGACGATCATCGCTCTGAACGGGTAGACCGCGTCTTCCAGCTCACCATCAGGGCAAGACCGGCTAGACCCTTCCACTACTCCTTGGTCTTGAGCAGGCTCTCGTTCTTCTTGATGAACTCTTCGATCTCCCCAGCCATCCCAAGGATCTTCCGCCACTGCTCCTTGTAGAGCGTCACGGGAAACCGACCCACCCCATACAGCGACAGCCCGCCCTTCTCGCTGACCTTCAGACTCAGGCCGCGCTCGCCCTTGTTCTTCAACTGCTCGTTCTCTGCCCGAAGGCGCTCAAGCTCTGCTCTCAAATCCTCATCCGCCATAGATTCTCCTGTGCTACGAGGGTACGACAGCAAGCGACAACTCCCGCCGGTGCTACATCACAACCAGGCACACCTGCACCGGCCAGCACCCATCCTATCTCGCCGCACCGCGTCAGTCCGACTGCCGCTTGCGTCTATGATTGTTGATCCCCCGACATGCCGGACACCGCCCCTTTGTGGATTCGACAGCCTCCCCACCGGTTATGCCTTCTTCTTCAATATCGCAGCCCAACGCTTCTTCTGAGCAGCGGCCATCTTTGCCTTGGTTTCGGCGGACATCTTCCTCCGCTTTCCGGGTGCCTTGGCGGCGACGTTGGCTTCCTTGGCGGCGGCGGGAACCTTGACAGGGGTGACCACTGCGAGGAGGGCGCGGACTTGCTTGAGTTTAGAAATCTCAGCGTCGATCAGGGAAAGAATTTCGTCAGTATTCATCCCGCCATTGTAACCGCTCCCTTCAAACTAATTCCATCGTGAGCGTTGACGTGCTTGGGATGTTTGTGGGGATGGTCTCGGGGGGCGCGGCATGAACGCAACCTGACCGATGCACACCGTTGCGGGCTGAGCGTTTCTGATGTCTTCTCAGCCCAGCTTCTCGCATAAGCCCGGCTCATTGTTGCGGACGTTGCCAACACGCGGGTCTACAGGGTACGCCGTCATCTCCCCGGCGTCGTAGGGGCGCAGCAGGTCAACAGGTGGGCGTTCGGGGTCGTCTGGCGTCAGCCACCGGTCGTAGTCGGATGGCTTGAGGATCACCGGCATTCGATTGTGAATCGTCGCGGTCAACTCGTTGGGATCGGTCGTGATGATGGCGAAGGATTGCAGCAAGCCGCCGTCAGGCTCCTTCCAGGCATCCCACAGACCCGCAAAGGCGAACGGCTCGCCGCTACGCAAGGTAAATGCGTACGGCTGCTTCGTCTTGGCGTCCAGAACCTTCCACTCATAGAAGCAGTCTGCCGGGACGAGGCAACGGCGATGTTGGAAGGGTCCGCGCCACATCGGTTTGGTCGTCAGCGTCTCGGCCTTCGCGTTGATTGTGCTGAAGCCATTAAAGTCCGCAAGGCTCTTGGCGAAGTGGGGCACCATCCCCCATCGCATTGTGACCAACTCGCGCTCTCCGGTTTCCTTGTCTGTACGGATCACGGGTTGAAACGTGGTGGGGGCGACGTTGTAATTCGGGGCAAGTGCGATGCTATCCGGCACCGTGCGGAGGTGGAACGCCTCTACAAGACGCTGCTTATCTGACTTCCGGACGTAGCGACCGCACATGGCTATACCTCCCGCCTCTTCAGCCTAGCGGTGTCCGTGATCCTCCACAAGATTATCACATGTTTCGCCTTTTCTTCGTGTAGTCTCATTCCATGCCTGGTCCATACGAAATCGGTTGGCTCTTCGCAGACCTGAATGCGTTCTTCGCGTCGATTGAGCAAGAGCTACGTCCGGAGTTGCGCGGACAGCCGGTTGGGATCGTGCCCATTGAGTCGGAGACGGCTTGCTGCATTGCGGCCAGCTATCAGGCAAAGGCATACGGAGTGAAGACCGGCATCCGGCTAGACGAAGCCCTGGCCCTCTGCCCACACCTAATCGCCGTGCAAGCCCGTCCTCGTCTCTACGTTGAATATCACCATCGCATCGCCGCAGCCATCGAGCGGTGCATCCCAATTCAACAGGTGATGTCGTGTGACGAGTTCGCGTGTCAACTCATGGGCAGCGAATGCAGGCTGGAGCGGGCTGTGGAGATAGCCTACGCAATCAAGTCGGAACTGCGAACCGTAGGCCGGACTCTCCGCTGCTCCATTGGGCTTGCTCCCAATCGGTTGCTGGCGAAGGTGGCCGGGGACATGACGAAGCCGGACGGCCTGATGATATTCGAGCGGCGGCATCTCCCCAAGGCTCTCTATGGTCTCGCCCTGTCAGACATGCCGGGAATCGGTGGGCGCATGGAAGAGCGCATACGTGCTCAGGGCATCACCACCATGCGGGAGTTGTGTTCGTTATCACGGGAGCGGATGCACAACCTCTGGGGTAGCGTTCTCGGGGATCGTCTCTGGCATTGGCTCAGGGGCGCGGACTTCCTGGAGCCCCCTGCAAAGCCCCTCCAGACACTCAGCCGCCAGCACATGCTCCCGCCTGACTGTCGGACGCCGGAACGAGCACGGGGCATTGTGATAAAGCTGTTGCACTCGACGGCGCGAAGGATGCGACGAAACAATCTGTGGGCGGGGGGTGTTGCTCTACGAATCGGATTCTATGACCACACTGCGTATGAAGGCTCAGTCCGCATCCCGCTCTGCCGTGATCCATTCACGCTTCAGGAGCATGTCATCGCCCTATGGGAGCGCATGACGCTGCATACGCCTTCGGACATCTCCGTGATCCTCACGCATCTGGACACCGCCCCTGAGCCTGACCTATTCGCGCCTGAACCTGATTGTGCGGAGAGCAGGGCAAGAGTAACCGATGCGCTCGACGCAATGAACGTGAGATATGGCCTCAACACCGTTTACCTCGGCTCGATTCACGAGGTACGCCATCAAGCTCCCACACGCATTCCGTATGGTCCGCCACCGCCGCTAGAGGAGTACGACGACCCCGCAGATAATGTGCGGAAGCCAGTATCGCGACACACCCTGACTCAGGAACAACTCGCTCGACTGGAACACAGGAGACAGGTTCGTTGATTCCTGAAATCGGCATCCAAGCCGGGCGGGGGCGTCACGCTGAAGCTTACTGAGGATCAGCTAGCGAGGTTGAAGGGCAGGCCGTGATAACGAGTCCGGCAGCTTCCTTCATCACTACAACTTCGCCCGGATTCACAAGACGCTGCGCGTGACGCCAGCGATGGAAGCTGGACTCACCGATCACGTCTGGTCGATTGCGGAGATGGTTGGGCTATTGTCTCGCTGGGGCAAGAAGAACGATAAAACGATCTGCACCAGCGAACCCAGCAAATACCCAACCAGTAACACTGCCACAATGCCGTGGCTCATCTTGCCGTGCCCAAAATCTTTCAGGAAGCTCGTCATCTCTGAGCCACTGGGGTTGCGTTCGCTCATGTCGTCAAGGATATCCGATTTATCCAAACTGAGACACTACCCGAAACTGAGGTTCCCGCCAGTTGTTCCTCGGGAGGTTACGGGGTTGCCCCAGTTTAGCCGCTACATCAGCATCGATTATTAATGGGCGGGTTTGCACAAACCTCGAAGCCTTAGAATGGTGCCATCCGCAGTAACGCACTAGGAGGTCGGCCATGTCGATGAACTTGAAGACCAACCCAACAAAGATTCAACTTCAGCGCATTGTGCAGAGGGCGGATGACAATGCCGCTCGTCACATGATTTGGGTCGGGAATGATGGCGAGGTTCACCTTGACCCGCTTCCCGAAAACCTGACTCCTATCGGATACGCTGAGGAGCACAAATCCGAGATGAAGTTTCGCTTTGAAACGTTCGACCAAGGGAACGATTACGTTGGTGAGAAAGCAGCACAGGACGAAGGCTATGTGGCGATGCTCTTTAATCAACTCACCCGAAGTTGGGCGTCAGGGGATACGGGTTACATCGAATACTAGAGCTTAGGCCGCTTGAGCTTGGCGTACTGCTCAGCCGTCAGCCACAGCCACCCGCTTCCACGACCCATGCTGATGCCGTAGTCCATCGTCTATCGTTCCTCCAAATGCTGTGAAAGCGGAATCACCGGCACGCACGGAGAAAAAGGAACACCAGTGCGAAGGGTAGGACGTATACCCCTAGATTGAGCCAGAAGAGCCTCCAGCCTCGTCTGCGGCTCTCTGCACGCCGCTCTCGTTGCTCCTCCGGAGTTTCGACCTGAGGCACCCAAGGACGCCTCTCGTACTCCTCCATGGGAGGCCCGGCGATGGGTCGTGTCGGCATTTTGTCCGTCCATCCGGGTGGACAGCGGACATAACCAGTCCCATAGCAGCGAGAGCAGTTGCTGTTACCGCCGCCACGACTGCAGGCATCTCCGCTGGTTCGTCCGGTTCGGGCATAGAATGGCAGTTTACTCAGAAAACCATGAAGAAGACCTGCAAAGAATGCGGCAAAGAGTTTGAATTGAAACCCGGCAAACTCGGTCTGGCGACGGTCTGTCCACGATGTTCGGAGCCCACCGCAGAGCAGCGGAAGCGTCTGGTGGCGGCGGACGAACAGAAGCATAAGCTTCACGCTGCGTCTGTATGGTCGAGCGTTAAACAGCGGGTGCATGAGCGTAAGAGAAAAATCATGCGTGAACGTTTGGGATTCGTGGCGGTGCCGGGGAAGAAGTTCACCGTCAGGGTACCGAAGTGAGGGACTTCAGCAGTTGCGTTCCTGCTGACGCACGCGCCTACTACGCCGAGCTTTTCAAGCAGAGAACCACGATGGAACGCGCCACGTACGACGCGAAGCTGCTTGCTATCCGCAACGCACTTGCTGCCCAAGGAGTGCGGTCGTCTGGCCACGCTGACAAGGCGTCATGGGAGGCGAAAGCGGATTTCCTTGACTCTCTGGCAATCGGATTTGTCGAAGACGTGTTGGACGTGTACAAGGAACGTGAATTGGCGTTGACTCCGGCCATTTGCTCTAGCCTCACGGAGACAGCGCGTGAATACCTTGACACGGCATATAGAAACCAACTCAAACTCTATGCAGACGGGATGCTCGGCTTCCGGCTCCTCAACTCCTGCATTCAGGAGATGCCCACGCGGAAGTTTGCAGCAATGCCGAAAATCAACATCCTGATTGAACGAGCGAGGCTGGCGAGTGTGAAGAAGAAGAGCGAGGTTCCGAGTAGCGCGACCGTCTACAACCTCACGCAGCACAACTATGGCAGTCACAACGTGACGATGACGGGGGACATTACCGCTCAGCAGCAATACAACGTCAATCAGCTTGCGGTTGAACTGGAGTCGTTGCGTAACGCGCTTAAGTCGCAGCAGTCCCCGATTGATGCGGAAGACCTCAAGCTGTTGGAAGATGCAGAGAACGCCGCAAAAGAAAACGACCAGACGAAGTTGCAGCGTTGCTTGGGTAAGGTCTCAGAGGGCACTTGGGAGTTTGCGAAATCCGCAGGAATGGAGATTGGCAAACAGGCTCTTATCGCATTTCTGAAAGTTCATGGGGTTCCATTGACATAGTTGCCGGGTATACTTCCGCCATGGACACGAACGAACTCATCCGGCAGTTGACCGAGGAACGCGACCGCATTGACGCTGCCATCACACTGCTATCCGGCTCCGCCACAGCGAAGCCGACCGTCAAGAAGCGTGGACGCCGGAAGATGAGTGCAGCCTCCCGCGCCCGCATCTCAGCCGCCCTGAAGGCACGTTGGGCGAAGGCAAAGAAGGCCAAATGAAAATCTACGTCGTCGGTTACGAAATCAAACCGGAGTTCAAGGTGGCTCAGAGGTCGGGCGAAACCATTCCGAATGATGACACTCACGACATTTTCTACAACGAGAAGCCACTCTGGACTTTCCCGTACAAGGAATTGGCGGAGACGGAGTTAAGAATCATGCTCCCGATGCGGGTTCACGTAGGCTCTCACTACTGCCAATTGGAAGTGGAACAGATTGCAGAGGACAAGTACGCTGTTGTTTGCAACAACCATCCCGAAAAGAAGGCCAGAGCATGACCACTCCATCAAAATCCGAAAACATCGTTGACCGCCTCTACACCAAAGGTAGCGAACGCATCGCATTCATCGTCCGCGAACTCAGCGGCGGTGACATTGACGGCACAATGTTCCAACTCGAAGTGTGGGTGAACAACGTGGAGGACAAGAGGCTACGGGAAACATCGGGTGACATGTACTTCATCCGTGGTCGCTACTTCCGCAAGCTGGTAGACCTGTTGGACGAGGGCGGCTGGCAGAAAATGAACGCCGGGGTACAAGGTCACCCGCAGTCAAAGAACTTCAACCCGGAAGTGCTCTGAGCCGCGATGACTCAACCTCCGTACACAGTCGAGTGGATTCTGCCCTTCGTGCGTGAGGCCGTGAAGGGAGCCCACAGTTTTGATTACCGCTGGTTCGTGGAAGCTCTTTGGAGTCGATTGGAAATAGTCCAAGTTCAGGGGGTAGAAAAATGGGGGGCTAACGAACCCGGCCACGTACTGAGGTTCAAGTGGAGTCAAGCTCCTCCTGATTTGCGGTTTGCGACCAACGAAGCCTTCTTCTACCTCGTCCGAAAAGGTTACATAGTCGCAAAGGTTCCTGAAGGAAGCTATCAAAACGCTCCGAACCCACACACATACGACGTTACGCCCGGTGGCCGGGAATGGTCTGACGGGACTGAGCCATTACCAGAAGATGTTGCCGGGTACATGAAGTTCTTGCATAACCGTGTGCCCACCATGGATGCGGTGATAGAGCAGTATGTCGCGGAGGCCGTCCGTGCGTTCAACGCGGGATTGGATTTCTCTGCTGTGGTAATGCTGGGAGCCGCTTCCGAGAAAGCCTTGTACCTGCTTGCTGATGCCATGGTTGAGGCTCTGAAGCATCAGACGGACAAGAAGAAGCTGAGCGACCTGTTGCAAGCTCGCAGCCTCAATCAACTACTCACGTTTATTAGAGATAGACTCGACCACAATCGCAAAGTGCCCAATATTCCATACGACGGTGCCCTCACTCAATTGCTATCCCTGTTCGATGCTGTCAGGACTCAAAGGAATGACGCCGTTCATCCTGCTGCCGGACAGGTCTCCGGGGATTCTGTTCGTCTCCTCACTGCGACGTTCCCCTATGCTTTGAGCAAGTGTGAAGAGATTCGTGCGTGGCTCATGCAGAATCCGCAAAGCTTGGCCTAGCTAGACTATGTACAGTGAAACTTCTCGAATACTTCGATTCCAAATCTCGCTGCCAACATACGAAGTTCCTTCGGCAACGAACCGCCAATAACAAGCACACAACGCGAGCGACATATTTTCCCACGTGATAGCAAATCGGCGGATAAGAGTGCTCTGTACTTTATGACCTGAAAAATGCCCTTTTTAAGCTCCTCAAACGGTGCTGTAGACGGTTTGACCTCGAAGCCTACCCACTCCTCGCTGGTCTTAGTGACAACATCTGCACGGTCGAGCGACCAGAAAATGTATTCGCAGGACGACGACTCGACATCACCTTGTAGTTTTGGAAGAACGAGTCTTGGATTGACCCGGATACACTCTTGCATCTGGAGATGTTCCGGGCTCTTTCCCTTCGGGCCCGATTGAGATGCAAACTTGGTCAACGCGCTATCATCGGAATCTAAATCGGCCAAGGGTTTCAGACCAAGCAAAGCTAGTAGCTGCATCCAGTACGGCCACCTGAACACTTCCTGACGCAAGTCCTTGACGGCAGAAAGCTGCTCCAAAGGCTGCATACCGGCTAGGTCTGGGTTGTTCTCAAGGAGTCCCTTGCCAAAACTTAGCTTGCCCTTCTTCGTGACTATCGCCGTGATGTCCGGAATCAGGCCCTCTCCGAGTAAATGCTCAGCTTCCACCATCCTCAGGATGCGGTAGACACAACCAAAAGCAACGTTCCCCCACTGTGCATTGCCTAGACCCAACGCTGCGCTGACTTCCGAATAGTTAGCCAACCTATGAGCGTGGGCACGCTCTGCTAAAAACGATAGAGTCGGGCCGGTGTAATTGAGAAGTTTCTCCCTGCCTATCGGTCGGCCACCCTGCTGAGCTTCAACGGTTCGTTCGACTGCGAGGATAATACGCGGGTCTGTTTTATTGATGTCAGCCATGGAAAACGCTATTCTCCTTCCACTCAATTGAGACTACTTGCGAGCACTTGGGCACAAGTCGGACATAAAGCAAGAGCCACAATCGCGCTTTGACTCGTCAACCTTGCACCAGTTTTTCCCAATAATCCAACATGGCAAGTCCAGTCTGCCGGGATAAGCAGGAGAAAGGGCTCTTGCCTTATAAATCACTTCCTCATTTGAAGCATTTGGCCGACGCAACCCAAGTCGTCCGAAGACCCGGAGAACATGCACATCAACTGAAATGTCAACGGAGTAGTAATCCGAGAACTCAACCTTATAATCCCGAGCGAGAATGTTCGCCGCCATCGTGGCAATCTTCGGCCCCGCGCCTTCGAATTGGAGAAATCTGTAGACGACTTCAGCACTTGATGGCGTACTTGTCCAAATCCGCTCGGCGTGTCCATCGTAGTCCCTAACTATTTGCTGAACAGCGTGGTAGAACACTTCGCTCATCTTCTTGAAGTAGCGATGAAGCTTCTTTGGCTGCGACATGAATTCAGTTAACTGGTCGAGCGAAAGTGCGGATAAGGTTGAAAACGAGAAATCTGGGATTCGCAGGGAAATCTCGTAAGGTACTTGCCATGCCCTTTGCCACTTTTCGCCTCTGTCCATCAAGCAAGCAAGTACAAATGCGTGCGGAAACTCACTGAGGCTATTTACAAGGGCGTCAGCCTCAGGGACACCGCAACTCTCATTGAATACCTGAACGTCAGGCTTGTCCTTCCCAAACTGCACCAACCGTTCCGCGATAGCTGCTTCGTTCATACTTCCTCCAACAGCGGTTGAAGCGCAAAGCAGAGGAAGCAGCGAGGGAGTGTTTGCGGCTCCGCAACCCTTAACTTCCTGCGATGATCAACCCAAAAGTCCTGAGTCAAGCAGGTCTGCGATTACCTGATTTCCCATGTGACCATTTCCAAAGAATGGCAGCAACAAGTACCGTACGGAATCATGGGACGCAGCGCAAACTCGGGGGCAGCGCGGTATTGGCATCCATTCGATGTCGAGTAAACAAGCAAATTGATTCGCACGTGGTTGACTGTAGCAAACTACCAACCTCGGAACGTTGTCCTTCACTGACTGTTCCGTCAAGATTTGCTTCAAGTCCTGTTTCCGATTCTCCAGCTTGCGGTCGAGTTCTTGCCCCAGCCTCGCCTTGAACCACAAGTACCACTCTTTATTACTGCTGTTGTTTGATGGAATCGGTGACAATTCAGTGAGAAATGTCTCGTTGCCATTACCGCTACACCGTCCCAACCGAATACGAATGTACTGCTCGGCAGATGGCAGTTCCCTCCAATTCTTGTCTCCATTGCGTGCCAGCATGACCTTCGCCATGTATTGCCACACCTGAGTGAAACTTTGCTTCTTCTCAATGTCGATAGGCTGATCCCCTTCACGCAAACGGAGATGAGCATCCCGCAAATCCATCACAGTTTCGAAGCTGCCACGGGCCTTGAGGTTCCTCCTGGCATCGTCATCGCTCATCTTTCCGAGACCTTCCTCGATTCCAATGAACCACACCGGCGCGGTCACACTGCCGTAGCCTTGAAAATTGACAATCCTCTCGATTTCCTCGGGCAACAAAGTGAACTTATCCATAGACTGTCCCTTCCTTAGAAGAACTATAGAGCAGTAGCGGCCTGAGGATGAAACGATTCGGCACCGTTACGAAGCTCAACAGCACACGGATCACAGACTAAACCATGTGGACTACCCGCTCGGCGGCGATTTGACCGTAAAAGCCCAATGATTTTGGGGGCAGGAATTGAGGGTATGTGAACCACCCCTGTCACGAATCCCCGTCAATGGCCTCTCCTGCATCTTTCTCTTCATGGAGGAGTGGATTGTCGTCGTCTTCGACCGAGACTTCGCAGCTCGAAAAATCGAATTCTGGAATTGGTGGATCTGAGTATTCGTCTTCCCTCATCCATGCATGGTCCCAAGTGCCATTGAATTCGGTCGGCTTTCCGGGACGCGCTAACCACACCATCGTTGTGAACGAGTCGCTCCCCACTTTTTCCATATATTCCGATCCACCGCAGGTGAGATGCAATTCGTCCTCAGTAACGCTAAATTGCCAGTACGACAAACTACCGCAACCTTCCTGCTTGACGCGAACGGAGATTCCAATCGTTGCTCGGACATTCTCAGTGCTGTGAGGCAGGCGAGAGAGAACGTGCAGCACCTTAGCGACGGTTACCAATTGAGCAGGCGTCACACTGCCCGGTGCAGCCAGTTTTCTCAACAGACTCTCGATGGCCTCAAGAATCTGCCTATCCGTTTGGTTGAACTTGTACTCCGCGTTCATCTTGCTGTCTCCCCTGCGTTATAACTGGAATCTCCTTTTTCAGCCCTGATTCGCTGAAATTGTACGCCTCTTCAGCGGTATGGGAAGCCAACGCCGCGATTGCGGCGAAAAATGGGCGCAAGGTTCACCGTCAATCGTCTTCCGCCATCTGCGAA
>Ga0302320_10028797_pt1 | contig 10646 bp, 11 predicted proteins | sample Bog_T0_3_FD_202130 | JGI IMG/M metagenome (GOLD analysis project Ga0302320, IMG submission 202130) | Peat permafrost microbial communities from Stordalen Mire near Abisko, Sweden - Bog_T0_3 | ecosystem: Environmental > Terrestrial > Soil > Wetlands > Peat | place: Sweden: Abisko, Stordalen Mire... | reverse complement strand
CCCGTCGCGTCGACGGATCGGATGCCGCCCCCGCCATGTAATTGCTCGCGCTCAGCACCCGCGGATTAAACAGGATCGTCGATTTGACCACCCCCTGCGAATTGTCCGTGCTCATGAACGACGGCGTGGAATAATTATCAATGCTCCGGGTATTGGCCGCCGTGAAACTGGGACAGTATAACACCCTGCCATCCCCCAATAATTTCAACTGGTAGGCATGACCAAGGTTGTTGAATTCATTAACCGAGCTCGGCGGCTCCGCCACATTCAACCCCGGACTTTGCGGGCCCACCACGAAACTTGCGTAATCCTCCGCATGCAGTTCATTGAGCGGATGGCCGCTGGCATCGTACCAGATCGGATACCAGTCGGCATAATCTCCCGCGTAAATCGTGCTCGCCACATACGCCTGACGCATATTGGATACGCACTGCGCCCGCAGCGCCTTCCGCTTCGCCGACGCCAGGGCCGGCAACAGCAGCGCCGCCAATATCGCAATAATCGCGATGACCACCAGCAGTTCAATCAAGGTGAACCCCCTTAATCCCCACTGCTCTTCATTTTTCATGGGAGGTCCTGCTTGGTTGAAAGTATGGGATTGCAATGGCGTGTTTGGAAAACATTGATAATAACGCTCTCTAGCCGAAAATAATCCCACTCCCCTCCTGCAACCATCGGATGTTTGTCCGATACCAGCCCGGATATTTCATCGGTGTTTCTGCCCGAACTGGAGCTTTGACATCAATGATGCAGCGGCGCGAGGAGAGGATCTTTGACTTTTCGGCGTCTGCCAAAAGCAACTGTTACCCGGTCTGGGGTAGCGTTGTGCCAAAAGGATGTTACCCGTTGGCCTTTGTTCGTGAGTCTAACAATCCTGGTTCCTGGGGGGAAAAATTCTCATGTTGCCTGATCCTTGATGGAAACGCTCGCAGTGTTCAAATTGCAAGAGCTACGAAAGGAAAAAATGAATGGTGCTGATTGGAAATTGCTGGTTTTTGGGTTCGCTATTCTTGCTGGTGTGCTGCTTATGATTGCCTTCAAAAGCTGGCCGTTGATTCATCACCATTCGCCCTAAAGCGCTCAAATCCAACGGGGAGGGCCGACTACCCCGATTTTGCCCGCACGCGGCGACTGAAGCTTTCGGTGTGAATGACGGCCCGCTTGTGCAACCCGCGTACGATCACTTCGTACGCGTCCCGGGCCTCAATCTGAAATGAAATCTTGCTGCCATCCACGGCGATCACCCGCGCCGTGCAATGGATCGTCTGGCCCACCGGCGTCGGGGCCAGATGGCGGATGTCGAGCTCGACGCCTACCGATCGCTCGTCGGCCTCCAGATGCGGAGCCAGGGTTTCGCGCGCCGTGCGCTCCAGGAAACCCACCAGATGAGGTGTGGATACCACCGCCGGCATGCCGTTCCCGGCAAATTCCACCGCGTGCTTTGCCTCCGTCGGGATGGCCAGTTCGCCCGTCTCGCCAATGCGGGGACGCGATTTCATGCCCCCTGATTCCCGGTGGCTTGCGAAAAACTCATGACATCTCCCAAAAAATTCATTTGGGCAGCAAATCGGCCACCAGCCCTTTTTCTTCCTTCAACTCGGTTTCCGTCGCCGCAATTTTCGCCTTGCTAAACTCGTTCAGCGGCACGCCCTGGACAATTTCCCAGGTGCTGCCATTGCTCCGGATCGGATAGCTGAAAATCAGGCTCTTCTCGATGCCATAACTGCCATCCGAATGCACCGCCACGCTGAACCAGTCGCCATCCGGCGTCGGATGCGTGAGCTTGTAAACCGTGTTGACCGCGGCATTGGCCGCGCTGGCCGCGCTGCTCAAACCCCGGGCCTTGATGATGGCCGCGCCGCGCTGCTGTACCGTGCTGATGAAATCCTTCTCCAGCCATTCACGATGGCTGATCACGTCCGGCACCGGGCGACCCTGGATTTTGGCGTTGAAAAAGTCGGGATACATCGTGGCGCTGTGGTTGCCCCAGATGGCCAGGTTGCTCACGGCGGTCACGTCCACGCTCGCCTTATGAGCCAGCTGCGATTTCGCGCGATTCTCGTCGAGCGCCGTCATCGCGAAAAAGCGGTCCTTCGGCACGCCCGCCGCGTTGTTGGCGGCGATGAGGGCGTTGGTGTTGCATGGATTGCCCACCACCAGCACGCGTACGTCATTGGCCCCATTCTTGGCGATGGCCTGGCCCTGGCCCGTGAAAATTTTGCCGTTGATCCCCAACAAGTCCTTGCGCTCCATGCCCTGTTTGCGCGGCACGGCCCCGACCAGCAACGCCCAGTTCACGCCGCGGAAACCTTCGTCCAGACTGGAGGTCGGCACCAAGCCCTTGAGCAACGGAAACGCGCAGTCCTCGAGTTCCATGCAGACGCCGTCCAACGCGGCCATCGCTTTTTCATCCGGAATTTCGATCAGCTGCAGGATCACCGGCTGTTCCGGACCAAAAGCGGCGCCGGAAGCAATGCGGAACAAAAGAGAATAACCGATCTGGCCGGCGGCACCGGTGATCGCGATACGGATGGGGGCCTTGTTCATAATAATTTGATACCGGATTATAATTGTTGCCCGGGGTCGCGCAAGCGTGGAACTCGTCCCGTGGAATCGTGGAATCGCCTCCTACTTCCGATTAATCCGCTCCGGCTGGCGCGCATGGCTGATGGCCGTGTCGTAGGTGATCGAGCACTTGCAATAGAGATCGTAAAGATGATTGTCCATCAGCACCATGCCGTCCTTGCGACCCATTTGCAGGATGTTTTCCAGATGATGCAGCTGGTTTTCCCGGATCAGATTGCGCACCGCCCCGGTGGCTATAAGTAGCTCATAGGCCAGCACCCGCCGGGTCCGGTCCGCCGATGGCAGCAAATCCTGCGAAATGATCCCCTGCAACGAATTTGACAGCTGCATCACGATCTGCTTTTGCGCGCTGCCTTCAAACACCCCGATGATGCGCTCGAGCGCGTGCGAGACATTCGGCGAATGCATCGTGGCCAGCACCAGGTGGCCCGTCTCCGCCGCCATCAGCGCCGTGGATATGGCCTCGTGATCCCGGATTTCCCCCACCACAATCACGTCCGGATCCTGCCGCAATACGTGGATGAACGCGCGGTTGAACGACCGCACATCCGTCAACACTTCCTGCTGCACCACAATCGCCCGCTTGTTTTCATGCACGAATTCAATCGGATCCTCAATCGTCACGATTTTGCAGCGGCGCTCGCTGTTGATCAGGTCCACCAGATAGTTCAGCGTCGTGGTCTTGCCCGCGCCCGTCGGCCCCGTGATCAGCACCAGCCCGTTGGTCTTGCGCGTCAGCTCATCCAGCTTCTCAGGCAGGCCCAGCTCCGTCCGGCTGGCGACTTTCTCGCCGCAAAAGCGCAGGCTGAGTTCAGGATGATTGTTGCGCCGGTAAAACGTGGCCCGCACCCGCCCCGCCACGCTGTGCAGGATCGAAATGCACAATTCCCATTCCTGCTCGAACTTCAGTCGCTGCTGCTCGTTCATCAGGCTGTTCGCCATGTCGCCAATCTCCTGCTCGCTCAGCGCATCCTCGTCGGCAATGATGATTTCCCCGTTCACCCGGAACGCCGGCGGCACGCCGGCGATCAAATGCAGGTCCGAGGCGTCGAATTCATTCACGGCCGACAACAGCCGGTTCAGGTTTTCCATGCTGGTCATTGGAAGAGTTCACGCAGGCGCCCGAAAAAGCGCCGCAGCGGCCCGGTCCGCGCCAGCTCCACCAGCGCCTCGCCCGCCTCCCGGCTGTCCCGGTTCAATTGCCGGGCCTGGCGGAACGAGTTCTCCGCCGCCCCCACCAGGTTCAAGGCCTGCTGGCAGCGGCCCAGTTCCAGCCAGAGCAGAAAATGACCGGGGTTTATCTCCAGGGCTTTTTGCATGTGCTTCAGCGCGAGCGCGAATTGCTCGTGATAATACCGGATGCGGGCCGCCAGCCACACAATAAACCAGTCGCACGGCGCCAGCAGCATCGCCTTCTCAAAACAATAATCCGCCCGCGTCTCGGCCCGCGCCAGCAACACGTCGCCGCGGGCCAGCCAGACATAGGGTGTGTCGCCGAGTTCCTCGATCGCGGCGTCCGAAAACGCCAGCGCGCCCTGTAAATCGCCGCTGCGTCCCAGCGCCACCGCCTTGGCCGCCAGCAGTTCCGGTTCGCTCGGAAAACGTTCCAGCGCCTTGTCGGCCCACAGCTTGGCCTCGCGATATTCGCCGAGTTCAATCAGCATCCGTACCTGCCCCGTCCAGGCCGTCACATTCTTGGGGTTGTATTCCAGCACCTTCGAATAGAACCGCAGTCCCGGCTCAAACTGTCCGCTTTCAAACGCCGCGCGCGCCTCCGCCAGATAATAGGCCTCATCCTTTACCGGCACTTTTTCGCCCGGCTGAAATTCCTGGTTCGATCCGTCTTCAAATTCCAGATTGATGAATCGGCTCATGCTGTTGAACTGTCATTTATAGGTTCCCCGGAAATAATCCATGCGAATCAAGCTGCCCCACCGCCACCACCGCCACCCGGCTTTTGTCCGGCGCGCGCCACGCTGGCGTTGCGCGCACGCCCCTCCGCCCAGCTCCGCAGCCGGTTGATCTGTTCGTCCATCGTCCGGGCCAGCGGCACCGTTTGCGCCAGGGTCGCCAGCACCGACTCCGTCGTGATGTCGCGCTGATCGTGAAACGCGTCGTACAGCGCGCTGTTGATCGCTTCCTCGATCTCCGCCCCGCTGCAGTCCGTGCTGGCCTCCGCCAGCGCCGGCAGGTCAAACACCTCCGGCCGCCGCTGATGCCGTGCAATGTGAATGCGGAAAATCTCCTCCCGCTCCTCCCGGCCGGGCAAATCCACAAAAAAGATTTCATCGAGCCGCCCTTTGCGCAGCAGCTCCGGCGGCAGTTGCGAAATGTCGTTGGCCGTCGCCACCACAAAGACCGGCGCCGTCTTTTCCGATAACCACGTCAGGAACGTGCCAAACACCCGCGCCGTCGTGCCCCCATCGCTCGCGCCCGAACCCAGCGATCCGGCGAACGCCTTGTCAATTTCGTCCACCCACAGGATCGCCGGCGCCACGGATTCCGCCACCGCAATCGCGCGCCGCACATTCTCCTCGGACGATCCCACCAGGCTGCCGAACATCCGGCCCATGTCAAAGCGCAGCAGCGGCAGTTGCCACTGGTTCGAAACCGCCTTGGCCGAAAGGCTCTTCCCGCAACCCTGCACCCCCAGCATCAGGATTCCCCGCGGCGCCGGCAGCCCAAACGCGCGGGCCTCCTGCGTGAAGGCCGCCGAACGCTTGTTCAGCCAGTCCTTCAACACGGCCAGGCCGCCAACGTTCGCGAAACTTTCCGCCGTGGAATAGTATTCCAGCAGACCGCTCTTCCGGATGATTTGTTGCTTCTCCGCAAACACCTCGTTCACGTCCTCGCCGCTCAGCCGCTCCGTCTTGACGATGATCCTCGCAAACACATTTTCCGCTTCGCCCAGCGTCAGTCCCAGCGCGGCCTGCAACAATCGCTCGCGCCCCGCGTCGTCCAGCTCGATCTTCACTTGCTTGAACTGCCGCACGTCGCCGATAATCCGGTCCAGCAACGCGTCCAGATCGTCGTGCGACGGCAGCGGATAATTCAGCACCGTGATCTCCTTCTCCAGCTCCGTTGGGATTTCCAGCAGCGGCGAAACCAGCACAATCGTCTTGAAACTGTTCTTGAGGTGCAGCGCGATTTCCTTCAGCTTGCGTATCACCCCGGGGTTGTTGCGCGTCAGATACGGATGAAAATCCTTGAAAATGAAAATGGCCGGCTCCACCTGTTCAATCACCTGGTCCAGCGCCGCCAGCGGATCCTTCGTCGCCGCATTCCGGCTTTTGTGCGCCTGGATCGACGTGCCCGCCGGCACAATGCCGGTGCTGTAACTCCACTCAAACGCCTTTTTCTGCCGCCGCTTTGCGATCTCCATCACCACGTCCTGCACCCGCAGTTCCTCGCCGGATACCACGTACAACAGTGCATAACGCGCCCGGATTAGGGTTTCAATTTCCGCCTGAAAACTCATGCGCACGGGTCTGGCTTCGCGTGGTATCACGGGGATGGCTTCAAGGGTCTGATTTGGCAGGGCTGATATTACCGGTCTGGTATTGCGGGTCGATTCAATTCCCATCGTCCGGCGGTCATTGCCCTAGCAATCGATGCCACCACGAACGGCGCGGCGGCGGCGCCGCATTGGCGATGGATTCCTTGAGCCGCTCCGCAATATGCGGCGGCACAGTGGTTTGCACCGCGTCGAACCGCAGGAGTTCGTCCGCCGTGCCAAATTCCTGGCCGGCCTCCTGCCGGGATTCCTGCCGCGCGTCCTGCTCGACGTTCTGCGTCTGTTCCTGCGTAAGTTTGGACCGTTGTTTCATAGGCTTCAGGCGGTTTGATTAAACAGCGCGGCAAAGGTTTTCCGGGCGCGATGCAGTTTCCCGCGCACCGCATCCGTCGACTGGCCCACCAGCACGCCAATCTGCTCGTAACTCAACTCCTCGTCGGCCACCAGCAGCAGCAGCAGGCGGTATTCCTCGGACAGCCGGTCGAGTGTTTGCTGGATGCGCTGGCCCAGCTCCTTCGTTTCCAGCACTCGCAACGGCGAATCTGTTTTCGCCGCCTGTTCCCAGATGGCGTCGTCGGAATTCGGCATCACATGGCGTTGATGCCATGATTGCTGGAGGTTCTGGCAATGATTGATGGCAATCCGGTACAGCCACGTCCGCGCCGAGGATTCCCCCCGAAACTGGTCCAGCTTCCGGAAAGCCTTCAGGAAAACATCGTGCGTCGCGTCCTCCGCCCGCTGCGGATCACCCAAAAAACGCAGCGCCAGGTAAAAAATCGCCCGTTGATGTTGCTCATAAAGGCCCGCAATCTCGTCCGACGGCCAGGCGGCCGCCGGGCGCTCCATCAATTCGGCGCCTTCCGCAGGATCAGTCATGAGTGCTTACACTGTCGATTAGACAACGCCCCCCGGCAAATGTCACGCGCAAGCGCGGATGATTCCACCCCCGCTTAACCGGGTAGTACAGGCGACCCGCCTGTCCTGGTTGGCGACCCGCTGACCGGAACGGAACCAGAAGGTCTGTTGCCTTCGACCGTCACCAGGTCTTGGCCATGCGCAAAAACTTTGCCAGTGCCAAAGGCGCGCTTCAATCCCAGCCCAGCGCCATCGGCCTGGGTATCGTCACCCACAAAATCACAAGCTCTGAAAGAGTGAATCAAACCATGCCACCATCACCCAGCGCCATAGGCGCGAAATATTTGTAGAACCAAACCCAAAAATTAATGTTAGCCCCAGCGGGCATATGCGTCAAGTTAAGCCAGGGCGTCCCACGTTTCGGAGTAATTCGGGCGTTTTCGTTTATCGTAGCAACAATAGCGTAGGAGGGTATGGTACAAGGCTTGATTTTCCTGCTCACTTAACGTGAGAGAGTATAAGACGTTGATGAGGCGCACTGGGTTTTTGGAAAGGAAGCCCAGGAACTTCAACAGGCTAAGCCGCCGGGAATAATTTTGCCGCAAGGTCCGCTCCAAGGGGCCAAAGGCAAGATTGGTGCAGGCGGTGATGAGCAGCAGCCTGGCTTTGAGCAGGATGGCCAGTTGTTGCTTGGACACGCGGTGCAAGAGCGGGAACTTCATATGACTTTTCCATCCCTTGAAAATTGATTTCGATGCGCCACCGCAAACCGTAGATCGCCAGGATCTCCTTAAAACTGGCGGAAGTGGCGGGGATGGTGGTGATGAAAATGGTCCAGTCCATGAAGGCCAAGACCGCTGGGGAGGGATGGTGGCCATGGGTAGCTATTTTTGCCCTCTGGCGTCTGCGGTTGGCAGTTTCCGCATCCACTGGGGCCGTCACGAGACGGACGCGGGTGTGTGCTTCATTGTTAAGCAGCACCTCCAGGTCGAGCGAACCCTGATTTTTGAGCAGCGCCAGCAAATCGATGGGTTGGCCGGTTTGGGGATCGAGATAGCCGGAAAAATCCTCAAAGAGATGGCCGGGAAGCTGGATGATCGTGCTGTCTTGGACCAGCACCCTGCAATAATTGCCAAAGCGATGTTTCAATTGAGTCGCGGACGATCCGTCCCCGGCGATCTTCTCCCGAAGAACCATTTCCAGCAGCCGTTGCAGAATGTTTTCAAACGCCTGATTCAGGCGGAGGCTGACGGCTTGCCGGGAGGGGGCGCTGCCGGCAAGCGTTTGGATCTGTGCGGCGAGATCATTGCAGCTGGGCGATCCTTGCAGGCATTCGGCGCAGACCGAGGCCAACCAATGGACGCCATCAATTTTTCGGGGCGCGCGTTTGGTGAATTTCAAGTCTTTGGCCAGGTGGAGGAGGTCGGCTTCAGGGAGAAGCAGCGTGCCGATGGAAAGATGTTTGGCGGAGGTTCGCGGCGCTGCCGGTTGCGGCGTTTTTTTGACATTTTCCTTGATAATAGTATATATACTATTATAATGGTAGGAAAAAATAAAACCATGGGACACAAAATCAAAATTCAGCGCGTGGAGCGCGGGACGACCAAATCCTATTATGTCAATTTCCCGGCGGCGCTGGCCGAGGCGGCGCAAATCGAAAAGGGGGAGGAACTGGAGTGGCTGATGGAAGATAGAAACAGCTTCATTCTGCGCCGCGTGAGCCCGAAAAAGTCGGTGCTTAAGCGAAGAAAGTCCTTAACTTGACGCATATGCCCAGCGGGGCGGCATCTTCCATCAATCTACCGCCCCCCTAGTAATACTAGGTCAAACCAGGTAAAACCAATTCCTCAACCGGCCTTGAATCAACCGCCCCAAATCCTGCCAGGACGCGGCCACCCATTCCCCCTCGCTTGCGCGGCATTTTTGCCAGGTCGAGGTTCGACCCAGACCGGCAACGGTCCATGGGTAAAACCAGGTAAAACCAAAAATGAACCTCTGACACCTCCAACCCGCCGGTTGTTGGCCGAGTCCTCCGATACGGCGTCTTCGCTCAATCTGCGTCTTTAATGATCAATGATGCAGGGGGCGGGCAAATGTTTGCTCGCAACTTTGGGGTGGTTTGCGTTTTAATTCCCCAATGCAAGACACGACGCGTTCCGCCGGGGCGACCCGTTGGCTGAAGATCATTTTGATCGGTCGGCGCCCCAAGGCCACGTTTTGGCGCATTTTGGCACTGATCAGCGTGACGGTGGTGACCTTCAAGTTTGCGTTGCTGCCCATCCGGGTCGACGGCATTTCCATGGAGCCGACCTACCACAACCGCCAGGTGAACTGTGTCAACCGGTTGGCGTATTTAAGGTGCGAACCGCAGCGGGGGGACGTGGTGGCCATCCGCTTTGCGCGACCGGAACGATTTTCGGCGCCCAGCCAGATGTTGATGAAACGGATCATCGGGTTGCCGGGGGAGAGGGTTGGTTTCCACGCCGGACATGTTTACATCAACGGCGAGCTCCTGGTCGAGCCGTACCTGAAATACAGTTGTGATTGGGAGCATGAGCCGATTCAGTGCGGGCCAGACCAGTATTATGTGGTGGGTGACAACCGTTCGATGCCGTTTGAATATCACATGCAAGGCCGTGCGGGGCGGGACCACATCATTGGGAAAGTGCTCTTATGAAAATTATTCTACGACTGGCGGGCGTCGCGGTGGCGGGGGGGCTGGCTTTCTGGCTGTGGACCGTCTGGTTTCCCAGCCCGGAAAAGCAGGTGCTCCGGCAGGTGGCCCGGCTGGCCGCCACCGCCAACTTTAGTCCCGGCGACGGCAACCTCACCCGGGCGGGGAAGGCCGGCAACCTGGTCAGCGAGTTTGCCAATGAAGCGGAGATTGTCTACGAGATTCCCGGCGTGGGCGGGCGCACGCTGGACGGGCGTGATGAAATCCGGGAGGCGGCGCTGGGCGCATTTGCGAGCCTGTCGGCGTTGAAGGTGGAATTTACGGATGCCACGGCGCGGATCGGGCCGGACCAGCAAAGCGGCGAGGTGACGTGCACGGCGCGGGTCAGCACCGGGGACAGCAAGGATTTCGGGATTCAGGAGTTGCGGTTTCAGCTGAAAAAAAGCGGTGGGGACTGGCTGATCACGCGGGCGGAGACGGTGAAGACGTTGCAGTGAAAGGGGGGAGACAGGCTCCTCAGGCGGCCTGCCAGACCAGGCGCAAGCCCTCCAGCGTGAGGTCCGGTTCGGTGGCGGAAATTTCCGGCAGTTTGGCGGCAATCAATCTGGCGTAGCCGCCGGTGGCGACCACGGGGAGCCGGCGGACGCGCAGTTCGCGTTTCAGCCCGGCGATGAGTTCGCGCACGAGGCCGCGATAGCCGTGGACGGCGCCGACGAGCATGGCCTGTTCCGTGCTTTTGCCGATGGTGGTATGGATGTCGCGAATTTTGATCCGGGGGAGGAGCGCGGTTTTTTCGTGGAGATAAGTGGTCATGGCCGCCAGGCCCGGGGCGATGATGCCGCCGACATAGTTGCCGCGCGCGTCCACGACGTCGAAGGTGACGGCGGTGCCAAAGTCCACCACGACCACGGGTGCGCCGAAGCGGTGGCGGGCGGCCACGGCATTGGCCAGCCGGTCGGGGCCGATGGAATCAGGTTTGGGATAATCGATGCCGACGCCGCGAATGGTGGCGGCGCG
>Ga0302320_10028795_pt1 | contig 10647 bp, 10 predicted proteins | sample Bog_T0_3_FD_202130 | JGI IMG/M metagenome (GOLD analysis project Ga0302320, IMG submission 202130) | Peat permafrost microbial communities from Stordalen Mire near Abisko, Sweden - Bog_T0_3 | ecosystem: Environmental > Terrestrial > Soil > Wetlands > Peat | place: Sweden: Abisko, Stordalen Mire... | reverse complement strand
GCTCTCTGCCAGCTTTACAGCTTGCCTTTTAAACTCCAACGTATAACTTCTACTACCCATACTATTTACCCTTTGTTGACACCTTTTATCATATATTCTCGTGTCCACCAAATCGGGGTAGGTTCAATCTAGGCAGCCTCTCTTTCTTGAGCCTCGACAGAATTTCGAGTAGAAAATGAGAAGGTCCCAAGTATTTGGGAAACTCTTGAGGAACATGGTGTAATTGTCTTAATGATCGGGCTAATTCTAGAAGCCAATCAGAGCCATACGGCTCGGAATGTAGAATACATTCCATGACTACAATACCGCTTTCGGGATTTGAGTAATAAACCTTCGGAGCTAACCCAATGCTGGAAGCGATTTGTAAACAGACGTGTTGCTGACGTCTGTCTTCAATAGGCTGGTCTAAACCCATGACTCTCAAAACATATACATTTTCGTCCGTGAGCACTCTGTACATCTGAGAGGAAGAATAGCCTCCTTTCATCAGTTCAACTTGGGTTACACTGTTTCCTTTGAGAACAGCTTGGAGGACTTTTTCAATTGCCGATAGGCGCAAAGGGTCGATGTGAGAAAACATAAGCATCAAAAGCTATATACAATCTAGGCCCTGAATGTCACTGAAATAGTCTGGCACAAACATCCTGTTTGCTTAGAATGCAAAATCTGCGACCCTTCTTATGGCGGGCGTCAATTTTGTGCCCTGTCTCCGTCAATGATCTTGGCTTATAGTGGTGCTCGTGAAAGCGAGATGCCAAATGTGGTTGAACTAACCAAATCTATAAATACAGAATCTATTCTACGAGGTATTTTTTTGGGTCCTTCCCCATGAAATGGAACGCAGGTCCCTCGGCGCGCGACATAAAATAAATGGCAGAGCGTTATGACTGTTGTCGAAAATAAACCAATACTTGTTTCCTTACGAGAATACGCAAGACAACGGGGTGTTTCTTTACAAGCAGTCCAACGAGCAATTTCTACGGATCGGATCAGTGTTGTCACTAGGGAAGACGGAAAGCCAAAAATTGATCCCACAGTTGCTAACGTTGAATGGGAAAAGAATACCAAGAAGGAACACCGTCCTCATAATCTCGCAAGAAAATTACAAAAGGAGGTGTCTGACGCTCGACTTGAAAAGTCTGGAGATAAGCCACCCAAGGAGAATTTAGCTCAAGATGAGCCCATGTCCTATAACGATTCAAGGACTGTCAGGGAAGCTTACGCTGCCAGGCTCGTGAAACTCGAATACGAAATGAAAGTGGGAACTCTCGTTTCATCTGAGGATGTGAAGCAGGAATACTTTCAAATTCTACGAATTACACGGGATTCCATTTTGAACATACCTGATCGAATCTCAAGCATCCTGGCTGCCGAAGCAGATGCTGCAAAGGTTCATCAAATTCTCAATCAAGAACTTCATCAAGCTTTGGAGGAACTCAGTCGTGAACCAACCCGTTCTGGAACAGCTATTTAATGAGGTCCGTCTAGGGTTGCGTCCTGATCCCATTTTAACCGTATCGCAGTGGGCAGATAGCCATCGCTATCTTTCTAACAAAGCTTCGGCTGAGCCGGGAAAGTGGAGGACCGACCGCACCCCTTACTTGAAAGAAATTATGGATGTGTTGTCACCCTCATCTCCTATTGAAGAGGTTATTTTCTCGAAAGGGGCTCAGATTGGTGCCACGGAGGCTTCTAACAACTGGATTGGCTATATCATTGACCAGGCTCCGGGTCCGATGCTCGCAGTGCTCCCCACGGTGGATCTCGCGAAAAGAACAAGCAAACAGAGGATAGGACCTCTCATAGAAACCACCCCACGATTACGTGAGAAGATCAGACCGGCAAGAGAGCGGGATTCCGGCAATAATGTTCTAGAGAAGGAGTTTCCAGGGGGGAGGCTGGTTCTAACAGGGGCGAACAGTGCGGTAGGACTCAGGTCAATGCCTGCACGTTATCTCTTGGTAGATGAAGCTTCGGCGGCTCCACAGGACGTGGATGGCGAAGGCTGTCCTCTCCAACTGGCTCGGGCGAGAACAAGAACCTTCTCGCGGAAGAAAATTTTCATCATCAGCACTCCCACCATTGAGGGCCGGTGCCATATCACAAATCTGTTTCGAGAATCGGACCAACGCTACTATCACGTCCCCTGCCCATTCTGTCAGCATAAACAGCCCCTCCGGTGGTCCAATGTGAAATGGGAGGAAGGGCGGCCACGAGAAGCTCAATATCTTTGTGAGTCATGTGAAAAGCTGATCCCAGAACGTCATAAGGGCTGGATGCTCGGAAACGGCGAATGGAGATCCACCAATCCTGAAGCCAAAAACCCAAAAGTAGCAGGGTTTCATTTGAGTTCGCTCTATTCTCCGTTGGGGTGGTACTCCTGGGGAGATGCGGCGCAGCAATGGGTTGAAGCCAAAGGGAAAAATGAATTGCTCCGTGGTTTCATTAATACGGTTCTAGGCGAACCATGGAGAGATCAGGGGTACCTTCCTGACTGGAAGAGGCTCTATCGGGACAATCGGGAGAACTACAAAACGAACACATTGCCTTCAGGCGTACTTTTCTTGACTGCTGCAGTGGATGTTCAGAAGAACTATTTGATTGCTGAGATTGTGGGCTGGGGCGAGGACAAGCAATCTTGGTCCGTTGATGTCAGGACATTTCACGGAGACCCATACCAAGATGATGTATGGAAGGGGCTTGATAAACTTTTGAGCGAACAGTGGAAGCATCCCTGCGGGATATCCATATCGATCCGAATGCTTGCTGTAGATAGCTCGGCCTTCACGCAAGCGGTGTATTCCTGGGCCAGGAAACATCATCCGAGCCGAGTGATGGCAGTGAAAGGCCAGGACCATCTCCAAACTGTTGTCGGCATTCCTAAATCCCAGGATGTGAATAGGAATGGAAAAGTCTATTACAATGGGGTCAAAGTCTGGCCAGTTGGAGTCTCCCACATTAAGCATGAAATTTATGGCTGGCTGGGATTGGAGAAGCCGATCAAATCTGAAATTCCCTATTCCAGCGGATTCATGCACTTTCCTGAATATGATGACGAGTATTTCAAGATGCTGATTTCGGAGCAGTGCGTTCAGAAGATGACTCGAGGTGGAGGGATAAAATGGGAGTGGCAAAAGCTCAGGGATCGCAACGAAAGTCTTGATCTTCGAGTAATGAATCGGGCTGCTGCTTGTGTGTTTGGTTTAGATCGATTCACGAAAGTCCACTGGGATCAGCTCAAAGCTGAATTGAGAGTGGATGTCGGTGAATCACAAAAAGCAATCTCGAGGAGAAGTCGGTTCAGCGTGAGTTAATACACATAATGTCCCAATATTTCAAAGAATGCGAAGTAAAATATTTGGGAGTTATTTCCTTAAACTGGTCTTTGGGGACTTTCTGAAAAACTTACAATCTCTTACCGGTTTCTTTGAGGTAGGGTCGCTTGCACACGATAATGTGTCAGCGGAAATATCTCTCTTTTAGTCGGAGACAGCGGCACACCAGTCTCATTAGCAAACGCGCGCCCCCATCAATGAGCGTCTTCATTTTATAAATCGGTGGATTGCTTTATCAGCGTTATCTTGAGATGTAGTGTTTTTCAAAGCAGTAAAAAACGTGCTCTGGTCAATCACTTCCCCCGATAGCTTACCCTCTTTACTCGCATAAAAAACGCCACTCTTATAGCGCTCATCCGAAATGCCATCTACTAAGCGTTTTACACCCACTTCTATCTCGTGCACCATTCCCCCCATCAATGGAAATACGATAGGCATCATTATAAACTTCAACATAAAGCGCATTGGCTGAGGCAAATTATCCGGTGCCTGAGTTCCCTTCGTGTTCCCGGGACTCATAACAACAAATTTGAGATCAGGATATTTTCTTGCCATTGATAACGTCCACATCGTTCCTACATATTTAACGTATCCGTACGCTTGGGTTACATCGAACTTTTTACCAAAAAATGAACCATCAAGAACAGCAGCAAACTCATCCACAGAGGAAGTCTTCATTGAAACTGGTTTCATTCCGAGAGGCTTTACTCCCGGTACAGCTTCTGCACTTATAAATAGTACTACTTTTTTTAACTTATCTTGTTTTAGAAGCTCATCTACTAGAACTACATGTCCTAAAATATTAGTCGCAGCCAGATTATTCATACCAGAGGGGGTGATTTGCGCAGCAGTTTTCCCAACCATCCCACCTGCATTTAAAACTACGGCATCAATAGGGCCCTTTATTTTTTCGACTGCTTTTCTTACAGAATTTGCATCTGAAACGTCCCCAATAACAATTTCAAAAATCTTTTTTCCTGTTTTCTCCTCGAGATCTTTTTTTGCTTCTTCGGCTTTTGCTGGATTTCTGCAAAAAAGAATTATCTTTTTTGTTTCTTGTTTCAAGGCTAACTGTCGGGCGGTTTCTTTCCCAAGCCCAATGTTTGCTCCTGTTATCAATATACTTTCGTTCATATCTCCTCCGCCTTGCTGCTCGTTTTGTTAAATCAATTAAAAATCGAATTCATGATTGTTTCGGCCATTTGCTCCAATGTACGAACATCTTTTTTATTCACTCTAGCCATCACGTTAATACCCATCGACGTGCCTAAAACGGCGGAGGCCAAAGCAGAAGCGTCTTTCACGCTAGGGATTTCACCACCCTTTTGGCCTTTTTGAATTTGCGAGAGAACAAGAGCATGCATTTGCTCCACTTGCTTCCGTATTTTTTTTGCCAAAATTGGAGGCACATTATCAAGAGAGATAGATGTGTTAGCCATAAAGCATCCACCGGGGCTATGCCGGTCAGTACAACCGCGAATTTGCTCTGCAAAAAAAGCCTGAAAGCCGGCTTTTACTGAACTCGCATTCAGCAGCTTTTCAACCTTTGAAGAGGCAATCTCTTTTACGTAGAGCTCAACGGCTTCCTCAAAAAGTTTTTCCTTGTCACCAAAGGTCTCGTAGAGACTCGATTTACTGAGTCCCATCGCTTCTAAAAGTTCCGGGAGATTCGTTGAATCAAACCCGCGGCTCCAAAATACTTGCATGGCCTTACGCAGTACGACTGTACGGTCAAATTCTCGTGTTCTTGCCATTCTTCCAATATGTCGTATTCGGACCATTTGGTCCAGAAAAATCCTTATTAGGCCCATTTCGAGACTTATTTGCTCAACTCTCTAATTTTAGTAGGGTGTGCCACCGAAAATCTAACTCAATCCAATATAAAATAACTCCGAAAACTAGCTCCTCCCGTTCTATTGAAGAAAGTGCCATTCTCTTACCATCGATTCTGTCAAACTTGTGCCCTAGAACGGGCAATCCTTCCAGCGTAAATCCATTGTCAGGATGTCGAATACGAATATTAAATTCTCAGACGATGATATCGAGACCCTAAAAAAGGCGATCGCCAAAGGGGTTCAGACCGTTTCCTATGGTGATCGCTCTGTGACCTACAGAAATCTCGACGAGATGATGAGAACCCTTCAAATCGTAACGGCATCTCGCGGCAAGAGATCACAAAAATTCTATCCCAATTTTCATACAGGGAGGCTTCCTCGTTGAACTACGTGACCAAACACAAGCCATCCCTGACGAAACGGCTGAGGAGCGCAACAAAAGCACTCTTCAGCCGATATTACGAAGGCGCAAGTTTCTCCAAAGACAACCGAAGCTGGAATCTGATCACTCGGACAAGTGCTAATGTGGAAAACCGCATTGCGGGCCAGATCATGGCCAATCGGGCGCGCTCACTCCTGAGGGACTCTCCTTACGCCCACCGAGCCTTACAGACGATCGTCCACAACACGGTTGGAGCAGGCATCGTGCCGCAGATTCGCTGTGATGACGAAAGTATTACAAAAGATCTTAGTGACCTTTGGCATGAATGGGCGGGAAGTACCGCCATTGATATCGAAGGCAGGCAGGATTTTTACTCACTTCAAGCCCAAGTTCTGCGAACCATTGTCAGTGATGGGGAAAGCCTAGTTCGGGTCGTGAACTCAAAAAATAGTTCCCGGATTCCATACCAGCTTCAGGTACTGGAGCCGGACTATCTGGACACTTACAAAGAATATCGAACTGAGACAGGCTATATTTCTTCAGGAATTGAATTCAAAAAAGTCTCAGACACCCGATTTGACCGCTCTGCTTACTGGCTTTTTAAAGAGCACCCTGGTGGGTTTCTCAATCTTCAGTCCTATCAAAGTTTTTCAGGGGTATCGATCCCAGTTCCTGCGAGTGAAATTCTTCATGTTTACCGGGTTGATCGCCCAGGAGCCATCAGAGGAGTATCTTGGTTTCACCCGTGTATTATGTCACTGTCGGATCTTCACGATTACCAACAAGCGGTCCTCAGGCATCAGAAGTTGACCGCATGTTTTGCTGTGTTCATTCGAAATCTCAACGGCGATGCGGTGCTTTCAGATGAAGAAGAGCTTTCGGACATTCAACCCGGAATGGTCTATCGCTTAGGTCCTGGAGAAGACATCAGTATTGTACAGCCGCCGGAACCTGCAACCAATTATGGCGAATACTGTAATCACCATTTGAAATCCATCGCCTCAGCCATGGGAATTACTTTTGAGTGTCTGAGTTCAGATCTCTCCAACGTAAATTTCTCAAGCGGAAGAATGGGTTGGATTGAGATGTTCCGTAACATTGATTCTTGGCAGTCCCAGATGTTAATCCCACTGCTTTGTGAGCCGGTTTGGAAGCTTTTCATTAAGACCGCCCAAATCTACGGGATTGATACCGATGGGGTTGGTGTTAATTGGGTCCCACCTAAGCGCGAGATGATTAACCCCACCGACGAAGTGGAAGCACTTAAGACGGAAGTAAGATCCGGGTTTGTGACCTACAGCGAAGCTTTAAGAAGCCTTGGAAAAGATCCTGAACCCCACATGCAGGAAGCTGCTCGCGACTTCGAAAGACTTAAGAAACTGGGACTCAAACTGGAATGCGATCCAGCGAATGAAATCCAGAAGCAGCAACCTCAATCCCAACTCAAATTACTCAAGGAGCCAATGAATGCCAAAACGTGATCAAGATGACGACAAGGATAAGGAAAAAAAGCCAAAGGATGACCAAAAGGATGACAAAGACGAGAAACGGGATGCCTCCAGTCCAGACCCAGATGAAGAAGAACGAGAGAAGGATGACGACGACAAAGACTCGAAAGACAAGAATGACAAAGATGACAAAGAACGTTCTGTCGAGCTTGTGTTCTCAACTGGAGCTGGTGTTGTTCGTCGAGATGAGAGTGGGAATGAATATCTAGAAGTTCTCTCTCTTGATCCCGGAGCGGTAGATCTCTCGCGACTCAATAGTGGTGCAGCACCCCTTCTCAACTCCCATGCACGAGATGGGCTTGGCAATATCTTGGGTGTTGTCAGCAAAGCCTGGATTGACCCAAGGACTAATCAAGGAGTAGCCAGTGTTAGGTTCAGCCGTCGCCCCGATGTGGATCCCATCTTCAGGGACGTAAAAGATAAAATCATTGTCTCAACTTCTGTGGGTTACTCAGTCAATCGATGGGAAGACATCACCAAGCCGGGTGATGAAATGCAAGTTAGATTAGTCACATCTTGGACTCCTCATGAAATTAGTCTGGTTGGAATTCCAGCAGATCCAAATTCAAAAGTAAGAAAGAAATTTAATCAACGAATCGAGATGCGAGTTATGGCAAACAAGGACATTCAAACCACAGACCTTATCACGCAAGAGCGGAAACGAGGTGTCGATATCCGGCGGGCAGCTAAAGCCGCGCTACTTGCCGATACTTTTGCTGATGACCTCATTGAGCGCGGAATCAGCATGAGTGAGGCGAGTGAAATCATCATTACCGAGATGACTCGGGCCAAGACAAATTATACCCCCATCATTGGGCATCATAGTGTTCAACCCGGCTCACTCGATGAGGTAGAGACCAGAAAGCGAGGGATTGAAAACGCCCTTCTTCATAAGATGGCCCCGCAAGCCTACAAACTGGAGGAGTTTGGCAAACGGTACGTGGGCTCCCGATTGGTTGACTATGCCCAGATGTCGATGCGTGGGTATGCCGGAATTTCAGACAGGGAATTTTACAACAACCCGATGGACACTTTCATCCGGGCGTTTAATGGGGGCACATCGGACTTTCCTGCAATTCTAGCGAACGTTCTTAACAAAGAGCTGCGTCGTGGGTTTGAGTCGGCTCCTGCTACCTGGCAAGCTTTCTGCCGCAAGACGAATGTCAATAATCTGAAGCCCATCCAACGCCCACAGCTTGGCGAAGCACCTCTCATGGAGAAGGTGAATGAGCATGGGGAATACCGTAGGGGTGGAATTTCAGAGACCAATCAGACCTATTCTTTGGATGAATACGGCAAGATCATGTCTTTGCCTCTACGGGTCCTCTTGGATGATGACATGAATGCATTCAGTCGCATTCCAACCCTCATGGGATCGGCGGCCTCAGACTTCATGTCAGAGACCTTCTATAATCTGCTTGGGAATAACCCAAAACTGAGAAACGGTGACACCTACAGTCCGCTCTTTGATTCCACTCACAGCAACGTGGCCGATGGTGGAGCTGACTTGAGTATTGACTCTCTTTCTTTAGCGAGAACTGCATTCAGACAGCAAAAGGGTCAGGCTGGCCGCGTGTTGAATCTATTGCCGAAGTATTTGCTCCTTCCGAGCACTCTTGAAACCAAAGCGGATCAGTTTTTGTCGCAAAATCTCTTAGTTGGACAAATTGCAAGTGCGACGTCACCCCAAGGAGTTTCGCTTTCTGGATACAATCCATTTGCCAATAAGCTCACACCTATTGTTGAGCCACGGCTCGATCGTTTCTCTAAAACGGCCTGGTACTTGGTTGCAGATTTGGAGCGGATTGACATCTGTGAGGTGGCTTACTTAAACGGCATGGAAACGCCGATGATTATCAGTCGAGATGGATTCTCTAGTTCTGGAGTTGAGTGGCGCATCAATCACTTTTTTGGCTTTGGCTTCATTGAGCATAGAAGCTGGTTCATGTTTCCAAAAATGAAAGGTGAAAAATAATGAAGAACTTTTCCTATAGTGGTCAATCCATTCCTTTTGTCGCGACCGAACCAGTTGTTTCAGGTCAGCCGTATCTTATCGGGAGTGCCTTTGGTGTGGTTTCAAGCTCACTTCAGCCGGGACAACCTGGTGAACTCTTTGTCACCGGGGTGTGGCGCTTGCCGAAGGCTGCCAAAGACTTTGGCTTGGGCCAAAGAATCTACTGGGATACTGCAAACAAGGTCCTTACGGGCGGAACTGATATCGACTCTACAAATCCAATTCCAGCAGCGTTAAAACTTGTAGGACTGTCAGCTGAAATCTCGGATGCAAGTCACACCGACTTTCTTTTTCGACTGAACGGAGTAGCTATTTGAGCTTTCAAGATTATTCCGAAATTCTCTTTGATGCATGCACTTCTTGTTTAGGTGAGGGTGCGACGTATTGTCCAAAGAAAGGGAATTCCTATCCAATATCAGGCGTTTTCACGAAGGAATACATGCTTATTCAAGAGGGATCATTTGACACTCCCGCATCGTCAGCCGAGCCAGTGTTTGAAATAACAAGCCGAGATTGCTCTCCAAATATAGGGGACCGGTTAAAAATACGAGACGAACTCTATCGAGTTGCCGAGATCAAACCCAATTCAGAAGGACAAATCAAGCTGATTCTAAAAAAAGGAGAGAGGCTGTGAATCGTCGAAAACTTATTCGAAATTATGTCGCAAGTCTTTTGGCTAATAGTTTGGAAGATGTCCCAGTTTACCGTTCCAGGCGAATTCCAATTGAAAGAGGAGACTGTAGGGCCATAAACGTCTCTATCGAAAAAGAAAGAAATGAACCTTTTGCAAAAAGCCCACTGGAACTCAAAAAGCGATCCGAACTTTCCATCGAACTCATCGTTACCGATGATGAAGATGAAAACTCAGACGATCTGATTGACGATATGACAGCGAAAATTGAGGAGATTCTTCACTTTGATGAAAGCTTTCACAATCTCATCGATCAATGTGTTTTAGAGCAAACCGAAACCTATTTTGCAAGAGAGGGTGAAGAAGAGCGAGGCATGGCTCGCATGGTTTATGAGATCACCTACTTTGCGATTCCAAATCAGACTGTAGAACTCAATGAGTTTACCGGCGCTCGTGTTCACTTCAAAGAAGGAAATGGCGCATGATTCCTGAGAGTAGAATTCCCTTTATTTATGTCGATTTTGATAATAGTCGCGCTATCAATCCAGGTGCAGCGCAAGCGTACAATGTTCTTCTTATTGGACAAAAGGGAGATGCCTCTCCCGGTACCCCACTGACTCCTACTCTCATTCGAAATGAGAAAGATGTGACTGACTTGTTTGGATATGGATCGATGCTGCATGTGATGGCTAAAGGATATTTCGCCAACTCACCTCAAGCTAAGACCTATGCGATTGCGATCGATGATCCCCAAGGGGGTATTGCTGCCCAATGGGCCGTGACTCTAGACGGAAACTTCGTGAGCAACGCAACTTTACCGCTATTCATTGCAGGGAAAAGGATTGAAGTATCTGTCACCAAGGATACGACCCCCGCCCAAGCACTTCAGTCTCTAGCTGACTCGATTATGAAAGATCCCTCTTTTCCAGTCGTAGCCACCTT
>Ga0302320_10028793_pt1 | contig 10647 bp, 7 predicted proteins | sample Bog_T0_3_FD_202130 | JGI IMG/M metagenome (GOLD analysis project Ga0302320, IMG submission 202130) | Peat permafrost microbial communities from Stordalen Mire near Abisko, Sweden - Bog_T0_3 | ecosystem: Environmental > Terrestrial > Soil > Wetlands > Peat | place: Sweden: Abisko, Stordalen Mire... | reverse complement strand
AACTCAACTTCTCTGCTCCAAGCACGCTGATCATCCATCCTCAGCTTGCCCGCTCCAATCGCTTCAGGCTCATCTTGCGTTGGAATCAACTCCCACCTTCAGGCTCATCTTGCGTTGGACAAGAGTCTTTATTGTTTCTGTAACAGCTTTGCTATAAAATAAGACCTATGTGAGAGTCCGACGGAGAGTGACCATTCCGTAACTAGCTCGTGGCTCTCTGTCGTAACCCATCGTTTTGCAATTCTCTTGCCGCCCATCCCTTTATTGGGCCAAGCTTAAAAGAACCTGGTACGTTCGAATTGCGCGGAAACTGGTGGGGACAACAACTCACGGGCGCCCCATGTGATGCGCTTTCGACAACCTGCATCGGTTGCTTTGCTACGAACGTTTTGCCATTGCCTGAAGGGCCCCGTAATCGCGCAATTCTGTTCTAGCCGTTATGCAAATGAGTAAACAGATCAAGTTCGGCGGGCGTCGGACTTCCACTGCCTTCGAAATCGGTCCCAGTTGTACGCTGGCGAGGCGCTTAAAGAAATTTTGAGGTCTGCGTTTCTTTTATGGCGAGTTCGGATTTTTGGCAAAGGCTTACGTCTTCCCTGGCTTTGTCAGCCGAAGGAGAATACGGCGTTTCCGGCGGCTCCACGCGAAGCTCGCGGGGAACGGCGAAACTCTGGATGTCTCTGGACGTAGCTACGGTTTGCATCGCCGCGGCAGTCACCACGATCTTCGAGTTCCACACCACTCCCCTGAACGGAGTCAGAGGTTTTTGGCAGGGAACCCTGTTTTTCGGCCGTTCGATGTGGGTTCTGCTGGCCATGCTGTGCGGCTTCACCTTCACGCTCATCGTCATCAGCCGCCGCATGCATCTCTACACACCCGAACGCCTCACCAATTTCCTGCACGAGCAACGTCTCAGTGCGCAGGCATGCTTCACTTCAGGCCTGCTGCTCACCGGAGCGCTTTACATGGTGCGCGCCGTTTATATTCCTCGCCGCATCGTTATCAGCACCATGCTGCTGGTCACGGTCGCACTGGGATTGCGGAGGCTCATCTATCGCGTGCTGCTCTATCGGCGCTTCGACCGCGGTCTGGATACGCGCAACGTCCTCATCGTCGGCACCGGACCGGAAGCGCAGGCTTTGCGCCACCATCTCGATAGCATCAAGCATCTGGGATACACCTTCAAGGGTTTTGTCGAGCTTCCCGGCTCGGTTTGCCGCCCGCCGTTGACGCCGGGCGACGTCGTCGGCACGCTCGATTCCCTCTTCCAGAATGCCCGCAAGCAGTTTATCGATGAGATCTTCTTCACCACACCCTGCGAACGAAGAATCGTTCAGGACGTCCTCGCGCAGGCCCGCGTTCATGGCGTGGATCTTCGCGTGGTTCCCGACATGTACGATGGTGTCGCCTGGGACAGCCCCATCGAGTACATCGGCCAGTTTCCCACCATGCCGCTGCATCGCGGCGCTGTGCCCGAGTTGGGCCTCATCTTCAAGCGCGTCTTCGATGCCATCTTTTCTTTGCTGGCGCTCATGGTGATCTGGCCCCTCCTGGTGGCCGTGGCCATCGCCATCAAGATCGATTCGCGCGGCCCCGTCTTCTACACCTCGGAGCGTATCGGCAAAAAGGGAGTGGTCTTCCGCTGTATCAAATTCCGCACCATGGTCCGGGATGCGGATATCCGCCGCGCCGAGATCATGCACATGAATGAGCGCGACGATGTGCTCTTTAAAATCTCAAATGACCCGCGCATCACGCGCCTCGGCCGCTTCCTGCGCAAATATTCGCTGGACGAGTTGCCGCAGTTTTTCAACGTTCTTGTCGGCGACATGAGTATTGTCGGGCCGCGCCCACCGCTGGCCGGCGAAGTGCGCAAGTACGACCTCAACCACCTGCGCCGCCTCGACGTCACGCCGGGAATTACCGGCCTGTGGCAGGTGCAGGGCCGCCAGGATCCATCCTTTGCCAGCTACGTCTCCCTCGACGTCACCTACATCGACAACTGGAGCATCTGGCTGGACTTCAAGATCATCCTGCGCACCATTGCCGTGGTCTTCGCCGGCACCGGCACGTAGAGCGGGCTTCATAAATGCCTTCATGAAAGGGCACAACTTTAGTCGTGCCGCAAGAGCCGCATAAAACCTGGGGCTTTAGCCCCCGAGGGATGTCTTCCGATCTGCCCCGAGGTTGAATGCAGCCGCATCTAAAGCAATTTAATAGATTCCGGTTCGCTCATTGAGGCGCGGGATCGTGCTTGCGCTCTGCGGCGGGTGGGGTGAGTCTGCTCCGGGTTTGGGCCTGTGCCGGACTCCCAGGTTGTTGATCGCGTAATCGATATAGGGCGATTTCAGGTCGGGAGGGATTCCCAGGAACCGGCAGGTCGCCACCACCTGATCCACAATGAACCGCGGATGATAGGCGGCGAAATCGAGGCCCATCTCTTCCTTCACCATGTACACAATGAATTTGAAGACCTCGTCGCGCAGAGTCAGGCCCTGCCTCGCACACTCCCTCTCTAAGATGGTGCGATAGTGGTCCAGGTCGGGCGGGCCCACCTCGATCTTGTAAGGAAGCCTGCGCAGGAATGCCGTATCCATGAGGTCCTCCGGCTCCAAATTGGTCGAGAAGATGACCAGTTCTTCAAACGGAATGCTGATGGTCTTGCCGGTGTGCAGCTTGAGATAGTCGACGCGGCTCTCCAGCGGCACGATCCAGCGATTCAGCAGGTTCACCGGACTCACCAGCTGCCGGCCGAAATCGTCAATAAGGAAGCAACCGCCCAACGCTTTCATATGCAGCGGAGCTTCGTAAAAGTGGCCTGTTTCGTCGTAGCGCAGGTCGAGCATCTCCAGCGTCAGCTCGCCGCCCGTGATCACGAACGGTCTGCGGCACGAAACCCAGCGCATGTCGTAGGTGTCACGCCGGATGAACGATTGGCCATCGTCCTCGCCGCCCGCTGCCGGGCTCAGCGGAATGTGAATGCTGGGGTCGTGAAAGCGGATGATCTGGCCCTCCACCATGATGGCGTAAGGCACATAGATCACGTCGTGAAAAACGCTGGCAAAGCTCAGCGCGACGGAGGTTTTTCCGTTCCCCGGCGGCCCGTAAAGCAGGATGGCTCTTCCGGAATTCAGCGCTGGCCCGGTTTGCTCCACAATATGGCTTTCCAGCGTCAGTTCCTTCAGCGCCGTCTGGATTCGCTCCGCCGTAACCCGTTCGTTGGTCGGCTTCTGCAGACTTACGCGTTCCACAAACTCCGCCAGAGGCACGGGCGCCGGCCCCACATAGCCCGAGCGCCGCATCGCGTCCTGCGACCAGCGCCGTCCCTCCTCTGTTAGGGCGTAGGTGATGCCGATCGAGCTTTCCGGATTGCGCGTTCCCAACGTATAGAGCAACTGCCGTTCGATCGCCAGCTGCGTCAGTTCGATCACAATCGTCAGCGGCAGTTTGATCGCATCCGCATACTGTGCGACGGTGCTTAGCCCGAAGGAATAAATCACCTTCATCAGCAGGGCCAGCAGTTCGGATTCCTCAATGCCGGTCGCGGCAATATCCTTCGGTTCCGGCGGAATGCGGTTGATAAACCGATCCAGCACGCCCTGGTCGATGGCCCCTAAGGCCACAAGGTTATCGCCCAGGCGTCCGCCCTGCGTTTGCGCCCGCTCCAGCGCATGCGCCACGTCTTCTTCCGTGACCATCCTTGCGCGGATTAATAGATCGCCCAATCGCAAACGCGGTTCGATAGTGTCCCCCCGTCAAACTTCCTGCTCATGAGCCCATGTTGCCGAACGTCCTCGCCCCCATTGGCGTCGCGGACGGCCCACATAAAGGCATTCTCCCGCACTTTGTAGTTTAAATGTTGATTGAAAGGCAAGAATCCCTCTTTTGGGGAGCAGAATCATCGGAAAGTCGTGTCTGCGGTCAGTGCGGTCACGGTCGTAGCCGGAAATCGGCGGCACCGGCACGCCACCTGAACCCGAAAGTCAATCTTGTCCATGTCATTCTGAATCAATAAGATAATCCGCACTGGAACTGCTGTCGTCGGATGCGCCACGAGAGCGCGCGCGGTGCATCTGGCAGAAAGCCCGCGCGCCCAGCGATCTAAAATGGAATTGTGAAGATCGCTCTGGCTCAGATCGACCCCACAGTCGGTGATTTTAGAGGAAACCTCGAGAAAATCGTTGCCGCCAGTCGTCGCGCTGCGGAACTGGGTGCGCGCCTCGCAGTGTTCTCCGAGCTGGCCATCTGCGGCTACCCTCCGGCCGACTTCCTTGAGAAACCAAGTTTCCTGGCCCGCTGCCGTTCCGCAGTGGACGAGCTCGCCGCGGCCACGCGCGAACTGCCCACCGCCGTTCTCGTCGGAGTCGCCCTTCCCGCCGCCGAAGCCGACTGCAAGCCCGCCTACAACGCCGCCGTGCTCCTCGACAAGGGCCAATTGCTTCTCGAGCAGCACAAGCGCTTATTGCCCTTCTATGACGTCTTCGACGAGCAACGCTACTTTTCGCCGGCCGATGCGCAAAAGGTCATCGAGCTCGACGGCGTTCGCCTCGCCATCACCATTTGCGAAGACGCATGGAACGACAAAAACTTCTGGCCGCGCCGTCTCTACACCGTCGACCCGGTCGAGGAACAGATGCGCCAGCATCCGGCGCTGCACATTAACCTATCCTCGTCGCCGTTCTGGCACTCCAAGCGCGAAATCCGCCGCGACATGCTGGCCGCCATTGCTCGCCGCGACGGCATTCCCGTGCTGATGTGCAATCAGGTGGGCGGCAACGACAGCCTGATCTTCGACGGCTCATCCCTGGCCCTCAACCCGCGCGGCGAGCTGATAGCGCAGGCGGCTTCGTTTACTGAAGATCTGGTGATCGTCGATCCCTTCCACGCTGCGCCCGTGCCGGTTCCCGATGAAGATGCGACCGAGGCCGCCTACCATGCCTTGGTGCTGGGCACGCGCGATTACGTGCGCAAGTGCGGCTTCCGCAAAGCCATTGTGGGTTTGAGCGGCGGCATCGACTCCGCTCTCGTGGCCGCCATCGCCACCGAGGCGCTCGGTGCTGAGAACGTCATCGGCATCGGCATGCCCAGCCCCTATTCCTCCGCAGGTTCCATCGACGACAGCCGCCAACTGGCCGCGAATCTCGGCATTCGTTTTGAAATCATTCCCATCCAATCGCTCTTTGCCGAATTCAACCGGGCGCTCGAGCCCGTCTTTCACGGCATGAAAGAGGACATCACCGAGGAGAACATCCAGCCGCGCATTCGCGGCACACTGCTCATGGCGCTCTCCAACAAGTTCAACGCACTGGTGCTCACCACCGGCAACAAGTCCGAGATGGCGGTGGGCTACTGCACGCTCTACGGCGACATGGTCGGCGCCTTGGCCGTAATCGGCGACCTCGTCAAAACGCGCGTATACGCCGTCTGCAATTGGCTCAACCGAAACCAGGAAAAAATCCCCGTCGCCATCCTTACCAAGCCGCCCTCCGCCGAGTTGCGCCCCGGCCAGATGGACACCGATTCACTGCCGCCCTACGATGTACTCGATCCCATCGTCGAAGCGTATGTCGAACGCTTCGAAACCCCGGAGCGCATTTGCGCCGAGCACGGGTTCCCTCTCGAACTGGTCCGGCAAACGGTGAGCCTCATCGAGCGCTCCCAGTACAAGCGCCAGCAGGCAGCCCCGGTTCTCAAGGTCACAGCCAAGTCGTTCGGCATGGGCCGCCGGTTCCCGATTGCGGTCAAAGTGCAGGTGTAAAAGGCAGGGAGCGAGGGAGCAAGGGAGCAAGAAACTGGGGAAACGGGCAGCTCAGTTTCCCGTGTCACGTGTCACACCGTCATCAAAAGAATTCCGTGATCCTTTTCGCCTGCATCATGTTTGAGGGGAGACAATGGGCATGGGGAATTCGTTCATGGATCTCGTCGTTTGGCAGTACGCGGTTGAATTGAGCACAGAAGTTTATCGCCAGACTGCTAAGTATCCAAAATCCGAACTATTCGGGTTGGTTAGAGCGTGTTTCATAAATGGTTTCGTGAAAGGGCACGACTTCAGTCGTGCCGAAAATGGCCGAAAAATTGAGGGGTTTTAACCCCTGCGGGATTCGGGCTGGCCAGCCAAATCATTTATGAAACGCGCTCTAGTCAGATGCGACGCGCCTCGGTGGCCATCGCGAGCAACATTGCCGAAGGGTATGGCAGGCGAACAAGGGGCGAGTATTTGCAGTCCCTCGGATACGCAAGAGGATCAAATTGCGAATTGCAGACGCAGATTGTGATAGCAAAATCACTCGGCTTGGGTGCGGGAGGCTCGTATGAGCGGACAGAGCATTTATGTGCCGACGTCAGCCGGCTGCTGATTGCCTTGATCAGTAAGCTGGAACGCTGAGGTTTTCTCGTTCCCTCGCTCCCTTGCCCCCTTGCTCCCTTGCTTCCTCGCTCCCTTGCCCCCTTGCTCCCTGCATTCCCCAACCCCGCGTTATAAGCTATAAAGAGGGACTTTGTCCCGCTACCAAGGAGAACCGCTTGATCCGTCCGTTTGTTCGTTTGTCCAGCGCCGTTGCGCTGGTTGCCCTCTTCGTTCCGGTGTTTCACGCAGCTGCCCAGCAGCAAGTGCCACCTGCTCCCGATCCCAGCGCCCAGCAGGCGCCCGCGGCTCCGGGGCAGCCCTCGGCCCCGGCTCCCAGCGCCGCGCCCACCTTTCCCAAGACCGATCCGGCCAACTTTACCGCCGCCTCGCCCACCAGGGACACCGTCAATGCCTTTCTTAACGCAAACTGGGGCTTCGATGAGAATCGCATGTTCCAGGTACAAGCCATCCTCAAGACTCCCGTGGAAAATGTGAGCAAAGTGGTGGTTCTTATTGGCGACAGGACGGGCAAGGAAAAGCCTTCGGCCTTCGCATTCTTTGTGCTGCCCGACGGCAAGCACGTCATCACTGGCGATAGCATCATCACCTTTGGCGAGCATCCTTTTGCAGACATTCGCCAGCAGTTGCAACAGAGCGCCGACGGCCCCTATCGTGGCTCGGCAGCGAAGGATCTGGAGCTGGTGGAATTTGCAGACTTCCAGTGCCCGCACTGCAAAGAGGCGCAGGCCAACATGGACAAGCTCGTTGCGGACTTTCCCAAGGCGCGCATCGTCTTTCAGAACTATCCCATCGCGGCCATTCATCCTGCGTCAGTCCAGGCGGCCGCTTACGGCCTCTGCGTCACCAAGCTCGGCAGCAGCAGCGCCTTCTTCCAATACGCCGCAGCCGTCTTCGACGGCCAGGATGGCCTGGCCACTGCCGACGGCGCCACGCTCACTCTCAACAGCGCCATCATCAAAGCGGGACTCGATCCGGCGAAGGTTTCGGCCTGCGCCGCCGCGCCGGAGATCAAGGCCAGCGTCGATGCCTCCTTTAAGCTGGGCACTGACGTCGGCATCAACCAGGTACCCACCCTCGTCATCAACGGCCGCGAGGTTCCTGCCAACATTCCCTACGAGACTTTGAAGAAGATCGTCGAATTCCAGGCCAAGCTCGACGGCGTAGCCGGCCAATAGCCGATTTCCAACTTACCGTGCCCCATCCATTTCGGTCGCCGTGGCGACCGAAATGGGTGGGAGTCCGCGACCCACATTCCGGGCGCAGCCCTCTCTTTGCGCGGGCGGGGAGCCCCCTCTACTGCGCTGCGCCCGTCTCCACCCGCATCATCGCCGTATGTCCCGCTGCCTGGGGTCCGCGCAACAGGTGCGGCGTCATCACAATCACCAGTGTGGCGTAGTTCTTCTGTAGATCCTTGTCCGTCGCGTTGTTCAAGCCTGGAATCTCGCTCAGCCCCGGAGTTCCGCTGACGGCCTGGCTCTGCGACTTGTCTAACTCGGTGGCCACTACTGTCGCCTCTCCCTCTTTCAACGTCACTGTGCCCGTATATTCGCGGTTGTTGAGTACCGGATTGCCGTCGACGGAGCTTCCGGCCAGCGCGGTCAGTTTCATTTCAAGATTCAGCGCTACGTCGCCATTGCGCAGCGCCTTGGGCGTAACCGTCAGCGATAATCCCAGGTCCTGGTACTGCACCATCGGAACATTTGGCACCGAACTTGTAAGAGATGACAGCAGGGAACTGAGACTGCTCGACGTTCCCGCCCCCGTCAGTCCGGGAATGTTCGGAATGCTTCCCGACAGGCTTGAAAAGGAGGAGGTCTGAATAGGGTATTTTTCGCCGAGCTTGATCTCGCCCTTCTCGCCGTCCTCGAGTCGAAGCTGGATCTGTTCCAGCGCGCGCGAGTCCGAGGAGTTCAGGTTGAGATTGAAGCCGGCCGTTCCGGGTGCCAGTGCAAACGTCGTAAGAGCGGCTTTGCAGCCGATCAATCCATTGGGGCAGTTGTTGAGGTTCCCTCCGAAGATCGCGAAGCCGCTGGACAGGAGCGGATCTTTCACTTGGCCTGAGGCAATCAAAATGCCCAGAATCGCCAGCGGATCGTTGGGGGAAGCCAGCCCTGACGAAATGATCTGCTGCACTAGCGCTTGATTTGCATTCAAGATGGACTCGGCCTCCGCGGCGACGTTGAAAAACCCCATCGACTGTGGCAACTGCGCACCGGTGTTCCGGCTGCTGGTGTGCGCTACCTGGATCAGGCGCACGTCGAGCAACACCTGGCTGCGCCCCGCCAGAATGCTCTGCAGTGTGGCGTTGAGGGCTTCCAACGTACGCTCCGGGGCATGCAGCGTGATGGAGCGGCTGCTGAGCGAGAGCGTCGACTGCTGCACGAGAAAAACCGTCTTCACCACTGACAGCACGTCGTTCAGCTCATCGTCGCTCAAACCGCTCAGGTAGATCGTTTCCAGATCCTGGCGCAGAAACTGATTCCGGTTCGTGCTTGTGTCAACCGCCACCAGTGCGCGGTGCGCATCCAGCGGCACGATAAACGTATTCGTCGTCAGGCTCAGCGCGCGCGCGGCTTCTTCAAAGCTCACGTCGTCCACGTCGAATCGGGTCAGGAACGGATGCACGCTCGCATCGAGCATCGCCGTCAGGCCGTAAGCCTGAAAAACCTGGGGAATCATCTGCTCTCGATCTTCATGCAAATGAAAACTGTGTAGTCCGGGCCTGGGCTCCAACTGTATGGGTCCGCCTAATGGCTTGCTGCTTTGTTCGTAAAGCTCCTGCGGCTGGCTGCGCACCGTGTCATCGGCTAATTCGTCGAGATGCTGGCTGACTTCAAAATTCGTGGGGTCGAGCGCCCGGGCGCGCTCCAGCGCGGCACGCGCCGCAGCCTGGTTGCCCAGCAGCCGGTCCTTGGCCGCATCCTGGATCAGCGCCGTCACCGCATGACTGCGCGCCACGCCGGCAGCCAGCCGGTAGTCGGCATTGGTAGGGTCGAGCGCGGCCGCCTGCTCAAATCCCTTCATGGCCTCTTCAAACTGGCGATCGAGAAATAATTTGCTTGAGGCCAGATAGAGCTTCGCGGCGCGCCGCCGGTCTCTCGTGCGTGGCGGCGCAGCCTCGTTAACCGGAGTTGCCTGGGGCGCCGCCGGCGGCGTAGTCGCGTCCGTTGGCGTGCTCTGGCTCGCAGGTGGCGCGTTCTGGCTCGCGGGCGCAACGGAATTTGCCGTTTGCGCAAGAAGCGCGCCGGTAAATAGAACCAACGCCATCGCCGCAGTACATCGTCTCGCTCCGCGTCCTACTTCCTTGCCCCTCCGCCCGCGCGTGAGTTCTGCACTTGTAGAGTGCGTTGCATCTGTGTTGTCGTGAAAGGGCACGGCTTCACAGCTTGCTGCAAACCTCGATGCTTTGAAAGGGCACGAGTTTACTCGTGCCGTAAATGGAACAAAATCAATCAGGCCTTTAGGCCCTGAGGGAAGCTCTCCAGCGCGGGCAAAGCCCCCGCAGGGGGCGAATGATCGGCTCACGCATCGCGCCGGCGTGGCACCGGGCGCCAACTCGCTGACCTGCTGACTCGCTGACTTGCTCCGCACTCGTGACTCTCTTGTTTGTCGCCGCAACATCATGGCCTGCCTTCAGCCGTGGCCAGCAAATCGGCCAGCGACGTGACACAGGCTTCCGGCTGGTGCTCCATCAGTTCATCGAAGCTGAACTTGCCCGTGGCCACGGCGATCACGCTCAAAAAATTCGCCCGCGCCGCTTCAATATCGCGCGGCGTGTCGCCCACCACGCACACTTTGGCGTCTCTCCCAGCCATCTCGCGCGCCTTCCACGCCGCGTGGGCAATCAACTCTCCCCGAATAGGGAAGTGATCGCTGAAGCCCCCGAACCGGAACCACTCCCGCAGGCCGGCCTTCTCAATCTTGATCCAGCCAATCGCTTCGAGGTTCCCCGTCGCCACGCCCAGCAGGGCGCCCTTCTGCGCCAGGTGGCGCAGCACATCCTCCACGCCCGGCATAAGCGCCAGATCCAGCTCGTGCCGCCGCTCGGCAACGCTGTTGCGCATCGCCTCCAGAATAGCGTCTACGCGCTCTTCCAGCAGTGGCGCGGGAATCCCCGCTTGCCGGCAAGCCTCGCGCAGGATGGCGGTATCCGTGTTGCCGTGCAGCAGAATGCCGCCCAGCGTGATCTCGAAGCCCGTTACGCGCTGCACGCTGGCGGCGAAGCTGTCGAAGTGCACGCGGTCACGGGCGCGCAGCAGGGTGCCGTCGATATCGAAGAG
>Ga0302320_10028790_pt1 | contig 10648 bp, 10 predicted proteins | sample Bog_T0_3_FD_202130 | JGI IMG/M metagenome (GOLD analysis project Ga0302320, IMG submission 202130) | Peat permafrost microbial communities from Stordalen Mire near Abisko, Sweden - Bog_T0_3 | ecosystem: Environmental > Terrestrial > Soil > Wetlands > Peat | place: Sweden: Abisko, Stordalen Mire... | reverse complement strand
GGCTTCGAGAGCCGGTTGCCTGCTGGTTCCCGATAATTTCCCCAGCGCGAATTCGACGGAAACCCGCACCGTCATTCGCGTGAAAGATCCCCGCGCGGCCGTGGCCCGCGCCATTGGCAAACTTCATCCGCAAAGCGGTTCGCCGCTGGGGATCCACCCGACCGCTGTAATCGGGCCCAGGGCGGTGGTCCCCGTTTCTTCGAGCATTGGGCCCCACGCGGTGTTGGGCGAAGACGTTCGCATTGGAGCTGGAACCTCCGTCGGCGCGGGCTCGGTAATCGGCGATCGGGTTTCGATCGGCGAAAACTGTACCATCCATGCGAACGTCACGATTTATCCCGAGGTCACGATCGGCAACGGCGTGGTTCTGCACTCGGGATGTGTGATTGGCGCCGACGGCTTCGGCTTCGTATTCAACAACGGCATTTACGAAAACTTTCCGCAAATTGGACGCGTGGAGCTGGGCGACCGCGTCGAGATCGGTGCCAACTCCTGCGTGGATCGCGCGGCGCTGGGCGTGACGGTGATCGGCGAAGGCACCAAGCTCGACAACATGGTGCATATCGGCCACAATTGCCGCATCGGCAAACATGTGGTGATCGCCGCGCAGACGGGATTATCGGGCGGCGTGGTGGTGGAAGATTACGCGGTGATCGGCGGACAGGTGGGCATCGGCGACAAGGCGCGCATCGAAACGCGTGCCGTGCTTGGATCCGGCAGTGGCGTGTTGACGTCGAAGATCGTCAGATCGGGACAAGTGGTGTGGGGCACACCGGCGAGGCCGTTGAAGGAACACCTGGCATCGCTCGCGGTACTGAGCCGGATGACAAAGAAGCGCAAAGCGTCCACCGAATAAGTACAATTTGGCAAAGGCGGGAACAGCATGAATATTGCAAAAGGATTGGCGTTGGCCGGCGCGTGTCTCATCGGCAGTTTCGGCGCGTTCGCGCAGGGCATCACCGGAGCCAGCCCGGGAGCCATTGCCCCGGAATCCGTCGTGAAGGAATCAATAGTCACGTTCTCCACGGCCAACATTGCGCGCCAGGGACATTTTTACATCGGCGGGCACTACGTCGCCGATCCCAACAAACCGCCCAACGCGAATCTAACGATGGACGGAGCCATGTACGTCGAAGTGTGGGTGCCGAAGAAGATCCGCCATCCCTATCCCATGGTGTTTTTCACCGGAGGCGGAGGCCAGGGCGCATACAGCCTGATGCAGACTCCCGACGGCCGCCCCGGCTGGGCCTACGATTTCGTCAACCAGGGCTACACGGTTTACATGATCGATTATCCGGGACAAGGGCGTTCGGCATATCTGGCAGGTGTCGATGGGCCTCTGCTGCCTCCGCGTTCCGGTCCTTTGATGGAAGAGATTTGGACCGGCGGACGTCCTCCCGCCACGCCCCAGAGCACGTGGCCGCAGTACACGAAATATTCTGCGTGGCCCAGCAACGCGCCGAACAAAGGCAAGATGGGCGATCCGGTGTTCGACTATTTCGCCAAGACCGAAATGCAGGTGATGGTGGTGACGCCAGAATTCGAGAAGCGCACGGTTGACGCGATGCAGCAGTTGATCGACGCGATCGGCAAACCCGTGGTGTTGATGATCAACTCCGGGATCGCGGCCACGGCTTGGGCGGTCGCCGATTCGCGCGCGAACAGGGTGAAAGGCATCATCGCCGCCGAACCGGTCGCGCCTCCCATCGGCAACGCGGAGCGCGGCGCTACCGGCATGGGACGGCTGTGGGGATTAAGCAATCTGCCTTTGCACTACGAGCCGCCGATTCACGAGCCCTCGGAATTGCGGCCGGTTCGCGAAGCGAAGGCCGACGGACCGGATCTGCTCCCCTGCTGGGTGCAGCAGGAACCCGCGCACAAGCTGGTCAACATGCAAAGCATCCCGATCCTGGCGGTATCGGGCGAGGCCAGCTATCATCGCCCCTATTCGCATTGCGTAGCGAAGTGGCTGAATCAGGCCGGCGTGAAGACCACGTTCGTAAGGCTGGAAGACGTGGGACTCTCAGGCAACGGCCATCAGTTCATGTCGGAGAAAAATAGCGCGGGGATCTCCGCCTATTTCATAAATTGGCTGGCGAAGAATGTTCGCTAGCGCCGGCGTCCGGTGAGCCGCAGCAGGCTCATGAACAAGTTGATGAAATCCAGATACAGCGTCAGCGCGCCCATGATGGTTCCCTTGCGCTCCACTTCACTGTCGGCGCCCGAAACGTTCATGTTCTTGATCCTCTGCGTGTCGTAGGCCGTCAATCCGGCGAACACAATCAGTCCGACGATTGAAAAGATAAAGCTTCCCGCGCCGCCCATTAACGATGGAAAGAACATCGACAGCAGGCCGAACCCGATGAGTCCAAATAACCCCATCATACAAAACGACCCAACCGGACCCAGGTCGCGTTTCGTCACCAGGCCGAACCCACTGAGGCCGGCAAAGCCGAAGGCCGTGACGCCGAAAGTTCCCGCGATGCTCGAGCCGGTGTAAATCAGGAAGATGCTGGAGAACGTGAGTCCCGTCAGGATCGCGTAGGCGAAATAGATAATGGTCGCCGTGGTGCTGCTGATGCGATTAATTAAACCCGAGAGGGCCACCACCGCTCCCAATTGCGCGATGATCAGACCCCAGAATAAAATCGGGTTGCTGAAGATCGTCTTCACCAGCGCGGGATTGCCGGAAACGTTCCACGCGACCACGCCGGTAAGGCAGAGTCCCCCGGTCATCCAACCGTACACGCGGCTCATGAAACGCGCATTATCCGCCGAAATGGAAATCGATCCAAACGCCTGATTGTTCATCGGCGCGACGCCGAACGGTCGATTGTTCATCGGTCCTTGTTCCATGCCCTCACTGTAAGCGCGCGGACGCGCCGTGTCAATCCAGATGGGTCTAGTAAAACGCCGCGCTACGGGTGCAGCGGGAGCGTGGTTTTTCCCGCAGCCCCGTCGTACACCAGTTCCACAGTGCGAATGGTTTCGGCCTTGCCGTGAAAATTAAAGAAAATCAGCCCGGCGACGGGCAGCACGCGATCGCCTTCGGGCAGCGCGGCCTTTTGCACACGCAACTGCATGGTGCGCTTTAGCCCGAACGGCATCTTCGGTGTGGAAGGCGGAGGATCGTTCTGACCGCCGCTGCCTCCCAGGCTGGTTTTCCCGGCCTTCGATTCCGAAGCAGGCGGCTCCCATTCCGGATCTTTGAGCGAGGCGAAACTGCGCGCGTAGGGCTCGCAGGGCGTCGCCATGGGTTTTCCGTTGATGCGCAGCGAAAAATCGTTGAAGGCGATCTTGGCGGTGGCGTCGGCGGCACCGAACAAGGCCAACTCCACCACCACGTAATCTTCGGTCGAATAAATCGCTTCGGGAGTGGGGACGGCGTGCCCTGCAAACTCAGCGGCAATCGTCACTGCGCCAACTTTGATCTGCGCCTGATAGTCGCCGGGCGTGGCCCGTGGAGCCAGTCCCTTCATTTGGGCTTGTGCGTCCTTGTCGGCAGCGGCCTGACCAAAAGCAGGAGAGCACAGGATCGCGGCAAACGTAGCGAACGCGGCTGTTGTTGTCATCAAGAAGGATCTGGTCACGAGAGATCTGTGCATCACGTCACCAATTTTACACTTGATTGGCGATGGCGGCGAGCGTCTCGCCGAAACCCGCGTGCAAACCGAATGGCACGTCGATGTAGCCGATGCCCCGTCCCATGATCATGATGCCGGTCCACAGCAGCAGCGACAGCGCCGCGGCGAGTTTCGCACGTGCGGGAATTTGCGGAGCTAGGTCCAGTTCCGCCGCGCGATTATAAACGATGGGACGGAAAATCAGCGCGTGCACGCCCACCAACAGAAACATAGTTACCTTGGCGCGAAAAAACGCGTTGTAGTAATACTCTTCGGCTTTCGATCCGAACAGCAGGAATCCGCACGTCACCGCGCACACAAAGCCAATCCACTTAAGCCGCCGCGATTGATCGATCACGTCGGCGATGGGACGGCCGCGCATCGCCCAACCCAACAAACGCAAATCTGTGAGCACGATCAACCCGCCGAACACCGAGATCGCCACCAGATGCAGCGACAGGATCGCCGCATAGACGTAGGATTGCAGACGGATGTAGGTGAACAGATCCGTCGCCTGAAGCCAAACTGCCGCTGAAAGAAGCATGGATAAATTTATAAGCCAGGATTGATAAACGCAATAAAAATGCCGCCGAAAATGATGGACGCCCACAAAACCAGCGAAACTCCCGCGACGATCTTCGCCGATACAGGCGGCGCTTCCGATGGCGCGGCACTTTGCGCAACACTTTGAGCGACACCTTGGGCAACCCTGCGATGAATCGTGTAGTTGAACACCAGCGCGATCACCAGGCACGCCATCTTAATCAGAAACGACCAGTTGAGATAGTACATGTCGGGGTCGGACGAGTACAGCGCCAGGCCGGAGAAGATCGCGACGAGAAGTCCGCCCAGCATCCAGGGGCTCACGTCTTTCGACAGCTGCGCGGGAGTCTGCCGGCGAAAGCCCCAATCGAGGAGCCGGAAATCCGCGGCGGCCGTGGTGCCGATGGCGACGATGAACCCCGCGATGTGGAAGCATTCCAGCACCGGGAAGACCAGCGGCGATGAGTTCAATACGTCTGCGATTTGCAGCATGCGACGGCTCCGTCTTTTCAAACAAGTCTAATCCCAACCTGATTCAAACCGACTTGCAGTTTATCATTGGCAGTTCAGATCGGCAGTTCAAATCGGCAGTCTATCACTTGTCGATCGATCAAGCACGGTAGGCGTTGCGGATCGGCAAACGATTATCCGCCTAGCGCCAGCGGAACAGCGTCAAGGCCAGCGAAAAACACACCACCAGCCACGCTCCCAGAATTCCGATTTGCGGAAGCATCTGCGCGACGCTCGCACCTTGCAGCATATTCGCGCGTAGCGCATCGATCAACGCCGTGAGCGGAAGCGCCTTGATCACCGGTTGCAGAAGCTCTGGGAATCGCCGCGCCGAAAAGAAAACGCCGGAGACGATCCACATGGGCATCATCACCAGGTTCATTAATCCAGAGGCGGCTTCGATGGTTTGCGCCCGTGAGGCGATCAGCAATCCCAAAGCGCTAAACGCCAGCGATCCCAGAACGCACAACATCGCGAGCACCAGCACGGATCCGCGCATGGGAACGTGAAACACCAGCGCTCCGAAGCCCACCAGCGCGCCCACTTCGATCACCAGCAGCAGCAACCGCGACAGGATAAATGACAGCAGATAGTACGCCCGCGGCATGGGAGTCGCGACTAGCCGCTTCATCAGTTTCTTGCGACGCGCGTCCACGATGGCGAACCCCAGCCCCCAAATCGCGCTGCCCATCAGGTTCATGCCGAGCAAGCCGGGAATCAGAAAGTCTATGTAACGCGACCCCGGCTCGCGCATCAATTGATCGTCGGACGCAACCGGATCCGTGCGCCCGGCGGCGCGCTGAATCGCGCGATCCGCCAGCATGCGCGCGGCACGCCCTTCGGGATTCGTATCGTCATAGCGATACACCACGGCTCCGTTGGGCCCGGCTTCCGCCAGTAGCGCGACTTTTCCCGTGCGCAACGCGTCTTCCGCTGCGGGCCGCGCGAACTGCTCCACATCGAGAAGTTTTTCCTGACCAAGTGAGATCGCAATTTCAGGTGACGTCGTCGCGACCTTTAATACATCCGCAGGGCGGTTGCGGAAAGCCAGTCCGAGCCCTGCGGCAAGCAGCAGTGGAAAAATGAAAACCCAAAACAAGGCTTCCGGCTCGCGCAGGAATTCGCGGAAGCGAACCCCGATCAACTGCGCTAACGGATGATCGGCCAGCGAACGCGCAGTTTGTTTCGACGGGGCCTTGTCCAACTTCGCATCACTCATCGCGCAGATGCCTTCCCGTCAACGTAACGAAAACGTCTTCGAGCGTCGCCGAATGCGTGCGAAGTTCCGTGAGCGGAACACCCTGACGCGTCAGCTCCGCGAGCAACGCCGGAACCGCGCGATGCAACTGGGTCACGTCCAGCAGCACGCTACCTTCTTCTGTCCGCACGCCGCGGATACCTTCGATCGCGGCGATCGCGGCAAGATCCAACTCCCTGGCTGGGCCCTCCATCGCGGCACCCTCCATAGCAACGACGCCGGCGGAAAATTCCACGACGTGTTCCACTCCGATCGACGCGATCAATTCACGAGGCGTCCCCAGCGCAATCACTTTGCCGTGGTCCATGATCGCGACGCGATCGCACAACCGCTCGGCCTCGTCCATATAATGCGTGGTCAACAAAATCGTTTTGCCCGACGCTTTGAATTTTTCGATCAAATCCCACAGCTGGCGCCTGGCTTGCGGATCGAGCCCGGTGGTGGGTTCGTCCAGAAACAGAAAATCGGGATCGCCGACCAGCGCGCAGGCCAGCGCCAGGCGCTGCTTCTGGCCGCCGGAAAGTCCGCCCACACGCGAGTCTTGCTTTTCGCCGAGCTGCACTTCGGCGATCACATCGGAGGTCGTGGGGCCTTGCCGAAAAAAGCTGCGAAACAAACGGACGGTTTCGACCACGGTCAGCTTTTCGGAAAGCTGCGTCTCTTGCAGTTGTACGCCGAGCCTCTGGCGAAGCTCGCTTTCATCGGAATCCCAGCGCAGGCCCAGCACGGAGACTTCGCCAGAGTCCGTCTTGGTTAAGCCTTCGCAAATTTCGATAGTCGTGGTTTTTCCCGCGCCGTTGGGTCCGAGAAGTCCAAAGCACTCGCCGCGGCGCACGTCGAGATCCAGGCCGTCTACCGCGACCACGTCCTTGTATTCCTTCCGCAGGTTCCGGAGAAACAAAGCGGCTGTCGGCGACGGGGCGGGCACATTGAATAGTATCGCGGGGCGCAAGCCCGCCAGTCAAAGTCGAGCCATCTTCATTTGGATTCGCGTGCTAGAGTTTATAAAGGAGAAAAGTCCAATATGTATATTCGAAAACAATCTTCGCTCGCTATGGCGGCGATGCTGAGCCTGGGCGCATTCGCGACCCTGGCGTCGGCGCAAGCCCCCGCGCCGATGCCCTTCGTACCGCACCAACTGAAGCCCAACGTCTATTGGATTGAAGGCGGCGGCGGAAACAGCGGCGTCATCATCGGCGAAAAAGGCGTCGTGGTGATTGACGCGAAAACCACGGAAGCCGGCGGGAAAGAACTGCTGGCGAATATCGCCAAGATTACGCCGAAGCCTGTGACCACCGTGATCCTGACGCACAGCGATGGCGACCACGTAAACGGCCTCGCGGCGTTTCCGAAGGGCCTCAAGATCATCGCGCACGAGAACAATAAGAAGGAACAGGAGAAGGCTCTTTCCGCCGGCGGACGCGGCGCGCCTCCCGCCGGTTACTTGCCGACGGTGTTGGTCACGAAAAACAAAGAGAGCATGAAGATCGAGGGCGTCAAATTCGACTTGTATCATTGGGCGAACGCGCACACCAGCGGCGATTTGATCGTCTCCCTGCCCGCGGAAAAGATCGTATTCACGGGCGATATTATCGCCACGCAGATGAACGATCCTCTCATTCACGCCGAGAAGGATGGATCGTCGGAAGGTTGGATCACGACGACCAAAGGCATTGTCAAACTCGGCGCCACGGATTTCGTGCCCGGCCACGGCAACGTGCAATCGAAGAAGGATATTGAAGAGCGCCTGGAACGCACCGAGAAGAAGCGCGAGCAGATCAAGATGCTGGTCGCACAAGGAAAATCGCTGGACGAAATTCGCATGGCTGTCGGCGATCCTCCTCCGGCAGCTCCCGGCGGACGCGGTCCGAACTTCCCGACGTTCACGACTGTGGTTTACAACGAATTAACGAAGAAGTAGATCGAGTCTTCGCAACGAAAAAGGGACGCAGGCTTCAAACGACCGGCGTCCCTTTTGCTTTTATTGTTCCCGCGGTAGCGCTACTTCTTGCCTGTATAAATCACGCGCCAGATCTTGCCCTTCTGGCTATCGCCGATGAACAGCGATCCATCGGGACCCTGCGCCACGCCATCCGGACGATACACCGCGTCGCCGGAGTTCTTCACCGGAGCCGATCCTTTAAATCCGTCGGCGAATACTTCGAAAGCGCCTGAGGGTTTGCCGCCCGCGAACGGTTGGAACGTGATGTTGTAGCCCATCTGCTCCATCGGCGAGCGATTCCACGATCCGTGAAACGCAATGAACGCTCCGCCTTTGTACTTCGCCGGGAACTGCGTGCCCGTATAGAACGTCATGTCCACGGGAGCCCAGTGCCCCGGGAAGCTCGTCACCGGATTCGTGAACTTCCCGCAGCGGTTGGAGGTTTTTCCGTCGCCACCATATTCCGGCATGTCGACGAATTTCTTCATCCCGTAATCGTAGAAGCAATAGGGCCAGCCAAAGTTATTTTCAGATCCGGCGACCGCGCGGAACATCGGCTCTGCGGGACGCTCGGCGTTCTCCTGCGCGGTAAACTTTCCGGGCCACATTTGATCCAGTGCGTCGCGGCTGTTCATCGTGATGTAGAGCGCATCGCCGACCCACGCAATGGCCGGCATCTGGCGCATTCCCGTGGCGAAGCGCGTGCCATCGGATTGCCTTTGCCCCAGCTTGTTTTCGTCGAATTTCCAAATGCCGCCGTGCTGTTCCAGAATCGGGCACGGGTCCTGTCCCTTCGATTGCGTCTTGCGATCGTTCTCCTGGCAGGCGTTGGAAGGCGCGCCGACGTTGACGTACAGTGATCCCTTGCCATCGAACGTGATGCCTTTATCGCCGTGCTGGCGAACTCCTTCGAGCCCCATCACGACGGTTTCAGGATCGCCCGCAGGCTTCAACTGGCCGGGCGTCATTTTCCACCGCAGCACGGTGTTCGGCCCTGCCACATAAAGATATCCGTTGTGCAGAGCGATGCCCGTGAAGCTCCCCGATCCGAAATGTTCTTTCATTTCGAGCTTGCCGTCGCCATTGGTATCGCGCAGCGCAACCACGCCGCCTTTCGCTCCCTGGTCCTGCAGCGCGACGTACAGATCTCCGTTCGTAGCCACCGCGAGATGCCGAGCCGTGCCCAAGTCGTCGGCGACAACTAACGCGCAAAATCCCGGCGGTAACGTGATGCCTCCGTTGTCGGCGTCGCACACCGGCGCCGCGCTCAACTGGGACACGAACGCTACGGCGATCAACATTGCAGCCGCAAAAAGGTTTCGTGAAGTCGACATGATTTCTCCTTCCGGCCAGTGTCTCTGTTGGACGACACTGCATTGTATATTATCAATCCTATATGGCCAGTTGTACGTTGCGTGGGACAGGAGCGTTCGCCTGCGGGGCCTTGATTTTGGGAATTTGCGTAGGGATTTCATCGCTGCCCGCACAAGAAAAACCTTCTTCCTCTGTGTGGGACGGAATTTATTCCGACGCCCAAGCCGCGCGCGGCGCAGCGGGCTATCGCGAAGCTTGCAAGTCATGCCATGGAGACGATCTGGATGGCAAAGGTCCCGTGCCTCCGCTCGCCGGTAGCGATTTCACAGGCAATTGGAACGGCATGAGCGTAGGCGATCTGTTCGAAAAGATGCAGACGCAGATGCCGGCCGATCGTCCCGGGCAGTTGAGCAAGGAACAGAACGCCGCGGTTCTGGCGTACATCTTGCAGTACAACAAGTTTCCGGCGGGAAAAAACGACCTGCCCGGCGACGCCCGCGCACTCGAGGGCATTCGCTTCGAGGCTAAGAAATCCGCCCCGTAGCAGCAACGGCGGCCGGATTGGAATAAACTATCCAAAGGGCTCGCGGCATTCTTATTCACTCTCATCCAGCCCGCCTAGCTCATTTACGAACAGGCTCACTTACGAACAGGGCCCATTTACAAACAGCCCGCAAGGAAGGAATCTTAGATGAAACGATCGAAACACATGTCGCTGCGCACGCTCTCCATTACTTTAACGAGCGCGCTGGCGATCATGCCGGTGATGGCACAGACCGCCGACAAATCGCCCATGGTGGAGGACGTATTCAAAAACGTCCAAGTCATGAAAGGAATCCCCGTCAACCAGTTCATGGATACGATGGGATTCTTTTCCGCCGCGCTCGGCTCCAACTGCACGGGCTGCCACGTGGCGGAAAGCCTGCAGGATCAGGCGAAATTTGCCGAAGATGTCCCGCGCAAGCGCAGGGCCCGGCAAATGATCACGATGGTCAACAACTTCAACAAGGAAGGTTTCGGCGGACGCCGCGCCCTCACTTGCTGGACCTGCCACCGCGGCGTGCAAATCCCGGAAACCATTCCCAGCCTGACCGCGCAATACACTATTGCCCCGGAAGATCCGAACGCCATTGAAATCGCGCCGGACGGTCCGAAGGAACCGACCGCCGTTCAGGTCCTCGATAAGTACCTGCAAGCCGTCGGCGGAGCGCAAAAAGCGGCCACGTTGACCAGCTACATCGCCAAGGGAACCGTCGAGGGCTTCGACACTTACCACGTGCCTGTGCCCGCCGAACTCTATGCCAAGGCGCCGAACCAGCGGACGCTGATCTGGCACACGCAGAACGGCGATGCCTCCACCGTGTTCGACGGCAAGGCCGGCTGGATCGCCAATATCAGCAATCCTGTGCGCCTGATTCCGGTCATGGCCGGAGGCGAGCTCGATGGCGCAAAGCTCGA
>Ga0302320_10028789_pt1 | contig 10648 bp, 10 predicted proteins | sample Bog_T0_3_FD_202130 | JGI IMG/M metagenome (GOLD analysis project Ga0302320, IMG submission 202130) | Peat permafrost microbial communities from Stordalen Mire near Abisko, Sweden - Bog_T0_3 | ecosystem: Environmental > Terrestrial > Soil > Wetlands > Peat | place: Sweden: Abisko, Stordalen Mire... | reverse complement strand
CTCGCGCGCCAACAATCACTCCCTCGACTGGGGACTGGAAGGGATGCGCGCCACCGGCCGTTACCTCGATGAGGCGGGCATCGTGTACGCCGGGGTCGGCGAGGATCGCGGCCAGGCGCGGGCACCGCAGTTTCTGGAAACCGCCCGGGGACGCGTGGCGTTGATCTCCATTGCCTCGACCTTTCGCCCCACCACCGAGGCGCTGCCGCCCGAAGGCGCGGCGCCGGGGCGGCCGGGATTGAGCGCACTGCACGTGACCCGCACCGTCGTGGTGCCCGCGGCGGCCATGCAAGCGCTCGCCCAAACCGATTGCAGCCTGTTTGCGCGCCACTGCAAGCAGTCACCCGCCGCGCTCGAGCTGTTCGACGTCAACTACCGGCTCGGCAAGAGCTTCGCCTACGACTACGCCATGGACCCGGAGGACCTCGCCGAGATTCTCAAGAACATCCGCTCCGCGCGCGAGAATGCCGATTTTGTGATCGTCTCGATCCATTCGCACGAATGCAGCTTAAGCTGCGACGACGACAACCAGCCGCGCGGCGCCGGCAATTTCTTGAAGCAGCTCGCACACGCTGCGATCGACTCGGGCGCCGACCTGTTCGTCACCACCGGCAACCACAATCTCGGCGCCATCGAGCTGTATCGATCGCCGTTGCGGGGCGTGCGGCCGGTGTTCTACGGACTCGGCAATTTCTTCTGGAGCGATGTGCAAGATCCCCTGCCCCACGACCTGTTCCAGGGCAACCGCCGGCTGCTCGGCGAGGCTTGGGCTGACCCCTCGAAGGCCACGGATTACGATCTGACCGCGATTCTCAACCGGCAAAGCTTCGCGCACGATTTCACGTTCCGCAGCATCGTGGCGCTCTCCAGCTTCGAGGGCGGCGGCCTTACGGAACTGCGCCTCTATCCGCTGGAGGACGGCTACGGCGAGCGCCTGACGGTGAGCGGTATTCCACGCCTTGTCGCCGACCCTGCCGTGGCGGCTTCGATCCTCAAGCAAATCACCGACGCGACGCGCGCCTTCGGCCTGCCGCCGCTCAACATCAGCATGGCCGGCAACGTGGCGACCCTGCGGCCGGCCCCGGCCCCGCCGAGTAGATGACGCTGTAGTATCATTCCGCGCAACCTTAGGAAGACGAGGCGATCTGTTGTGGCGGGACTTTATTTCGAGGAATTCACGGTCGGTCAAAAATTCGTCCATTCCATACGGCGAACGGTCACCGAAATGGACAATGTGCTGATCACCGCGCTGACTCACAATCCGGCTGCCCTGCACCTGGACGAGGAGTACTGCCGCACGCAGACCGAATTCGGGCGCCGCATCGTCAACAGCGTCTTTACCTTGGGGTTGATGGTCGGAATATCGGTGCACGACACCACCTTGGGCACCACCGTCGGAAATCTAGGCTGGGATGAGGTGCGCTTTCCGCGCCCGGTGTTCCATGGGGATACGCTGCGGGCCGAGAGCGAGGTTCATGAAGTTCGCGTCAGCGCGAGCCGCCCAGAGAACGGCATCGTGATTTTCATCCACCGTGCGTTCAATCAGCACAATGACCTGGTGGCCAGCTGCAAGCGCTCGGCATTGATGCTGCGCAGGCCGAAATAAATGATGCGCTCCATGCTCTTCGTCCCGGCGGACAGCGAGCGCAAGCTGGCGAAGTCCACGGGTGCCGGCGCCGACGCCTTGATCCTCGATCTGGAGGATTCGGTGGCGCCGGAGCGCAAGGAGGTGGCCCGCGGCCTGGCGGCGGAGTATCTGAAGAGCCATGCGGGCGAGGTGCCTCATTGGGTCCGCGTCAACGATCTTCGCAGCGGCGAACTGCAGCACGATTTGGCCTCGGTGATCGCCTCGAAACCCACCGGCATCGTGCTGCCCAAGATCCATGGGCCGGAAGATATTCGAGCGGTGGCAAAGGAGCTCAAGGACCTCGAACGATCGCATGGCATCCCCGACTCGAGCGTTGCGATTCTGGCGCTGGTCACGGAAACCCCCGCCGCGGTGCTGCGTATGGGCGAATTGGTGCACGAGCCCAGTCCGCGTCTCAAGGCCTTGAGCTGGGGCGCCGAGGATTTGAGTTCGGCGTTGGGCGCAGGCACCCCGCGGCTGCCCAACGGCGGCTGGCGGCCGATGTACGAATATGCGCGGCTGCAATGCATTCTCGCCGCTCATGCCGTCGGAGTAGAGGCTCTGGACACCGTGTATGTCGACTATCGGGACAGCGCCGGGCTGCGCGCGGCCTGTGAGGCATCCCGGCACGATGGGTTCACGGGGCGACTGGCGATCCACCCCGATCAGGTGGCGGTGATCAACGCGGCATTCACCCCGTCGGAGGCCGAATTGGCGCTGGCGCGCCGCATCGTCGATGCGTTTGCCTCAGGCACCGGCGTCGTGGCGATCGACGGCAAAATGTACGACATTCCGCACCTGAAGACCGCGCGGCGGCTGCTGGGCGGTTCGATTCCGCCTTAAGCCCGATACCGCCTTAGAAAATACCGGCGGCCATGCCGGCCGCCAGCGTGGCGCCGAGTTCCTCGCAACGCTGCAATTGCCCCGGCGCGATCTGCTTGGGTGCGAGGATTTGCTCGGGCGTTTGCGCCTGCGTGCAGACGATCAATGCCGGCGCGATCTGCTTCAGGCGCCATCCGGTGGCGATCCGCTCGATCTGCTGCACGGCGTTGCGGCCGTCGCTTCCCGCGCACACCAGCGCCGCATACGGCCTGCCCTCGATGCGATCCAGTGCACCGTAATAGGTGCGGTCGAAAAAGTCCTTCATCTGCCCGGATATCGCCGCAAGATTCTCCGGGGTGGCAAATACATAACCGTCCGCGTTCAGCACCTGCGCCGTGTGCACCGCCGCGGCGTGCAGCAGCGCAACGCGCACCTCCGGCTCGGCGCGGGCGCCGGCCGCAGCCGCCTGCGCCATCTGCAGGGTCCCGCCGGTTTGCGTGTGGTACACGATCAGCAGCGTCTTCACACGCGGCGCCACTCGGTGGCGCCGCCCGGCTTGTCCTCCAGCAGCACGCCGTTGGCGGTCAGCTCATCGCGAATCCGGTCGGACTCGGCGAAATTCTTTGCCGCGCGGGCTCCGCGCCGCGCCTCGAGCAACGCCTCGATCGCCGCATCCGTCAAGCCGCCCGCGCCGCCCGCGCTTCCCGCGCCGGCGCCGCGCTTGAGATACACATCCGGGTCTTGCTGCAGAATGCCGAGCACCTCTCCCATGCGGCGCAGCGTCGCCGCCGCCGTGGCCGCTCGTGCGGCATCCTTGGCCACCTTGGCCTGATTCAGCTCGCGTGCCGCGCCCTGCAGCACCGCGAGGGCTTCCGGCGTATTGAAGTCATCGTCCATGGCGGCGCGAAACTCCGCGAGGCGCGCCGCATCCGCGGCGCCCGCTTGAGCAGCGTCCTTCAGCGACCGATACAGCCCGAGCAGGGTCTCGTCCGCCTGCACCAGCTGCGCCTCGGAATAATTGATGGGCCCGCGATAATGGCTGCTCAACAGGAAAAACCGCAGCACCTCCGCATCGCGCAGCGTTTTCAGCACATCCCGCACGCTGAAAAAGTTGTCCAGCGACTTCGACATCTTCTCATCGTTGATGCGCACGAAGCCGTTGTGCATCCACACGCGCACGAAGGGCGAGTCGCAGGCGGCGCAGGATTGCGCGATCTCGTTCTCGTGATGCGGGAACTTCAAGTCCATGCCGCCGCCGTGCAGGTCGAAATAGCTGCCCAGAAGCTCGGTCGACATGGCGGAACATTCGATGTGCCATCCCGGCCGCCCCGCGCCCCAAGGCGAGCTCCACGAGGGCTCGCCCGGCTTCGCGTGCTTCCACAGCACGAAATCCAGCGGATCGAGCTTGGCCTCGTCCACATCCACGCGCGCGCCGGCGCGCAGATCGTCGATCTTCCTGCCCGAGAGCCGGCCATAGGCCGCAAATTTTCGCACCGCGTACATCACATCGCCGTTGGCCGCGAGGTAGGCGTAGCCCTTGTCGATCAGCGTTTTCGTCATGGCGATGATGGGCGCGATGTAGTCCGTGGCCCGCGGCTCCAGATCCGGCTTCCCGAGCCCGAGCGTCGCGCAATCCTCATGCATGGCGACGGTGAAGCGCCGCGCCAGCTCGTCCCAGGGCTCGCCATTTGCCTTGGCGCGCGCGATGATCTTGTCATCGATGTCGGTGATGTTGCGCACGAACGTGACCTTGAGCCCAAGCGATCGAAGGTAGCGCTGCACCAGGTCGAACACCGTCAGCATCCGCGCATGCCCTATGTGGATGTAGTCGTAGACGGTGATCCCGCAGACGTACATCCGCACCTCGTTCGGGCGCAGCGGCACGAAGGCCTCTTTCTCGCCCGTCAGGGAGTTATGGATTTTGAGCATGAGACTTCAAGCGGCGCAGCGCTGTTTCCTCGGGGATGAGTTTGAGCAGCGGCGCAAGCTCCGGTCCGTGTACCTGCCCGGTGAGCGCGACTCGCAGCGGCATGAACAGCTCCGCACCCTTGCGCCCGGTGCTTTCCTTGAGACTCTTGGTGAGCGCCTTCAAGTCCGGGCCCGACTCGCCAAACGCCGCGGCGGCGGCAGTGAAGAACTGCGGTCCCGCCGCGGCGATCACCGCGCGTTCATCCGCGCCCAGCGGCGGCAGCTCGCCGCGCACCACGGCAACCCAGGGCGCGGCGTCCGCCGGCAGCACGACATTGTGCCTTACCAAGCCGATGAATTCCGCGCTGTCGCTCGAGCCCAGCCATGCGCGAATCTCCTCGGCGGACATGCGCTGCAGGCATTCCTTCTGCCAATGCACGAGCTGCGACTCGTCGAAGCGCGCGGGCGCGCGGCCGAGATGCTCGGGACGAAAGTGCGCCGGCATGGCGTCCGGCGACAGCCACCCGTCCACATCGCTGGCATGGCCCAGGTGAAACAGATGATTGAGGATCGCCGCGCTCAGGAAGCCGCGCTCCTGAAACTCATTCACGCTGGTGCTGCCGTGACGCTTCGACAGCGGCGCGCCGTCCGCTCCCACCAGCAGGCCGACATGACCGTAACCCGGACGCCTCAAGCCCAGCGCATCCAGAAGCATCAGTTGCCGCGGGGTATTGGTCAGATGATCGTCGCCGCGCAGCACCTGCGTGACGCCCATCATGGCATCGTCGACGGCATTACAGAAAAAGAACGCCGCGCTGCCGTTGTCGCGCCGGATGATGAAATCCCCGATATCTGCGGAAACGAAGCGCTGCGGCCCGTGCACGGCATCGATGAATTCGATCACCTCATAGTCCGGCACCGCGAAACGCAGCGACGGTTTCAGCCCGCGGCTTGACGCGGAGGCGCGTTCCGCCCGGGTCAGATTCCGGCAAGTGCCCGCGTAGCGCGGCGGCTTGCCGGCCATGCGCTGCAATTTGCGCGACAGCTCCAGATCCTCCGCCGTGCAGTAGCAGGCATAGGCCCGGCCCGTCGACTCCAGGCGCGCGAACAATTCCCGATACAACGCGCCACGCTCTGCCTGGCAGTAGGGCGCGGAAGGCCCGCCGATATCCGGCCCCTCATCCCAATCCAGCCCCAGCCAGCGCAGCTGCGCCATCAACTCCTCGCGAAAGCGGGCCTGGCTGCGCTCGACGTCGGTGTCCTCGATCCGCAGGATGAACCGCCCCGCGGTCTTGCGGGCCCATAAATGGCTGAAAAAGGCCGTGCGCGCGTTGCCCAGATGCAAGGATCCGGTGGGACTGGGAGCGAACCGCGTGACGACTGCTTCGGACATATCTCAAGATTGTACCCATTCGAGTAGAATCTCGGATTATGAAACAGTTATTCCTTGCGCTGGGACTGATGGCATCGAGCATTTTTCAGCCGCTACTGGCTGCCGACAAGGCGGCCGACAAGGCGGCTGAAGAAGCCAAGAACGCGGTTCCGGCCGCGCCGTCGCCGCGGGTGCAGGTGTTCACCTCGATGGGCAACTTCACCATCGAGTTGAATGCCGAGCGCGCGCCGCTCACGGTCGCGCACTTCCTGCGATACGTGGACCAGGGCCAGTACACCAACTCGATTTTCCATCGAGTGATCGCCAGTTTCCTCATTCAGGGTGGCGGCTACGACACCAGCTACAAGTTGAAGCCCACGCCCTACAAGATATTCAACGAATCGGGCAACGGGCTGACCAATCAGCGCGGCACGGTCGGAATGGCGCGCACCGCCGAGCCGCACGGCGGCGACTCGCAGTTCTATGTCAATCTCTACGACAATGCAGCGCTCGATCCGAATCAATCGCGCTGGGGCTATGCAGTCTTCGGAAAGATTGTCCAGGGAATGGAAGTGGTGGACAAGATCGGCAACGTGTCCACCGGCAAGGTCGGCCCGCTCAAGGAAGACGCTCCGCTGCAACAAGTGGTGATCCTGAAAATCGAGCGGGTCGAAACCCCCACCCCCTGAGCGCGTGGCCACGCTTTTCATCTCCGATCTGCACATCGACGCAAGCCGGCCGGAAATCACCCGGCAATTCTTGAGTTTTCTGCGCACCGAGGCGGTCGGCGCGGATGCCCTGTACATCCTCGGCGATCTGTTCGAATCCTGGGTGGGCGACGACGATGCCGATCCCGCGCAGCGCGCGGCGATCGGCGCGCTGCATGAGCTAAGCTCGAGCGCAGTGCCCTGCTTCGTGATGCACGGCAACCGCGACTTCCTGCTCGGCCCGCGGTTCTGCGCGATGTCGGGCGCACAGCTGCTGCCGGATCCGGTCGTCGTCACGCTGTACGGCGAGCCGGTGCTGGTCATGCACGGCGACGCGCTGTGCACCGACGATCGAGCCTACCAGCGCCTGCGCGCCACGGTCCGCGATGCACAGTGGCAACGGCAATTCCTCGCCCTCTCGGTCGCCTCGAGGCGCGCACTGGCAAGCGCCGCCCGCGCCGGCAGCCAGGCGCATACCGCGGCCATCGACCATGCCATCACCGACGTCAACGCCGGCAACGTGGAGACGGTGCTGCGCGCCGCCGGCCTGTCCACGCTTCTGCATGGCCATACGCACCGCCCCGGTGTGCATTCGCTCAACGTCGACGGCCGCGACTGTACGCGCATCGTGCTCGGCGACTGGTATTCGCAAGGCAGCGTCCTGCGCTGGGATCGAGACGGCCCGAAACTAGCCGCGCTAAAGCGTTGACGGTGCCCCGGAATGAAACCGGAAGCACTCGTCCGGGCCGGTGATCAACTGCGCTTCCAGCAACGCAAACTCCTCGATTCTCAGGTCCAGGGATCGCGCGTGGCGCTGCGCGGCACGCCGCGCCAGATCCAGATACACCCTGTAATGACGCGCTTCGGCGTTGTGCAGCCCGCGAAACAGCTCGGCGCAGGGGCTGCCGATGGCAGCGCTCAAGGCGGCAAACCGCTCGCAGGAGCGCGCCTCGATGAATGCGCCGCAGATCATCAAGTCCACTTCGCGCTGCGGTTCGGTCCTGGCCACCAAGCGCCGCAGGCGCTGCGCGTAGCGCCCCGGCGCCAGGCGCTGCGGCACTATCTTCAATGTCTCGAGCAGCTCGGCGACCTGCTCGTAGTGCCTCAATTCCTCGCGCGCCAGCCGCGACATCTTAAGGCTAAGCTCGAGGTCCTCTGCGTAGGCGAACATCAGCGAAAGCGCGGTCGACGCCGCCTTCTTCTCGCAGTTGGCATGGTCGATCAGCAAGATGTCCTGCGTCGCGCACGCCCGCGACACCCAGCTCGCCGGCGTGGCGGCACGCAGCAATGGGTGTGCGAAATCGCTGCTCACGCCGGAATTTTTACAGCGGCGATGGTGTCGATCAGCTCGCGTGCCGACTGGAACCGGTCGTTCGGGGATTTCGCCAGCAGCCGCCGCAATATATCCGCGTAGGGCGCCAAACCTTCAGGAATCTCCGGCAGCTCCGCCCGCTTGTGCTTATAGATCACTTCCATGGCGGTGCCCCCGGTGTAGGGCTTTTTGCCGGTGAGCATCTCGAAGAATATGACCCCGAGGCTGTACAGATCGCTGCGCGCGTCGATCAGCTCGGCGTGCCCCTGCTCCGGGCTCATGTAGTACGGGGTGCCGAAGATTTCCCGCGTCCCGGTCAGGGAAATTTCCAAATCGTCCGCCTTGGCCAGGCCGAAATCGATCAGGCAGAGCGACTCCTCGGATCGCAGCATGATATTGGCGGGCTTCAAGTCCCGGTGCAGCACGCCCACCGCATGAATGGCCTCGAGCGCGCTCGCCACCTGGCCGATGAATTTCAGCGCCGTGGCCGGCGCCAGCGGCTCCTTCATCCGCTGGCGCAGGTCCCCCGCGGGAAAGTGCTCCATGGCGATGTAGGCATGGTCGTCGGCTATGCCTAGATCGTAGATGCGCACGATGTTCTCGTGCTTCAGCGCGGCGATGATTTCGTATTCCTGCAGGAAGCGATCGAAGCTGACGATGCGCTCGGACACATCCGGCACCTGGTTGAATACCTTGAGCACCACCAGGCTGCCGGCGCGCTCGCTCTCCGCAAGGTAGATCGTGCACATCCCTCCGCTGCCGACCTGCCGGATGCAGCGATGCCCGCGGATCATCACCGAGCCGAATCGATAGCGCTGCTTGAAGTCCGGCTGCGTGCGCAATACGGCCAGCGCCATGCGATGCTCGCGCGAGGCCTCCATGATGCAGGTGATGAGCCGGGACCGGTCGAGCTTGCGACCGTAGAGCCGATACAGGCCGCGCGCCTTGGGCGGCGCCGGCGCCGGCGCCTGCTGCATCAGCACCAGCACGATGGGCGCGAATTCCGCTCGCGCCAGCAGCTCGGCCGCGAATTCCTCGGCCTCCCCGGCCGGCGTCGCGCCCACGATGATCGCCGCATCGAACCCGGCGGCGGCGAATTGCTCCTCGAATGGCGGGTCCAGCCCGAGCCGATGCTCGACGATGGCGGCATCCGGCCAGGCGATTTCGACGTGTTTCCTGATCAGCAGCCGGTGATCCGGGCTTGCCGCGATCACCAACAGGCGCGGGGTCACCTCAAGCGCGGTTGTGGACGGACTTGAGGCCACGGCCGGAGCCTTCGCGACGCAGCTGCTTGGCTTCGTCGGATCGCTCTCCTTGCAAGCGCTTCAAATATTCAGGCGTCACGTCCCCGGTCACATACTCGCCGGAAAAACACGAGGTGTCGAAATCCTGGATCTTGGCGTTGTCGTGGCGCACGGCGCTCACCAGATCCGCCAGATCCTGATAGATGAGCCAATCGGCGCCGATGATGTCGCGCACTTCCTCGACCGTGTGCCCCGCCGCCACCAGCTCCGAGGTGTCGGGCATGTCGATGCCGTAGACATTGGGATAGCGCACCGGCGGCGCCGCGGATGCGAAATACACCTTCTTGGCGCCGGCTTCGCGCGCCATGTCGATGATCTGCGCGGAGGTCGTGCCGCGCACGATGGAGTCATCCACCAGCAGCACCGTCTTGCCGCGAAATTCCAGATCGATCGCATTGAGCTTGCGGCGCACCGACTTCGAGCGCTGGTCCTGGCCGGGCATGATGAAGGTTCGGCCGATGTAGCGATTCTTGATGAAGCCCTCGCGATACTTGACCCCGAGCAGCTGCGCCACTTGCACGGCGCTGGTGCGGCTGGTGTCGGGAATCGGAATCACCACATCGATGTCGTGGTGCGGGCGCTCGCGCTTGATCTTCTCGGCGAGCCGCTCGCCCATGCGCAGGCGTGCCTTGTACACCGAGATGTTGTCGATGATCGAGTCCGGCCGCGCGAAGTAGACGTATTCGAAGATGCACGGGGTATGGCGGGTCACGGCCACGCATTGCTGCGCATAGAAACGCCCCTGCTCGTCGATGAACACCGCTTCGCCGGGAGCCACATCGCGCACCAAGTCGAAGCCGAGCATGTCCAGCGCGACGCTTTCGGAGGCCAGCATCCATTCCGTGCCCTTATTGGTCTCGCGCCTGCCGATGACCAGCGGTCGAATGCCGTTCGGATCGCGGAAACCCAAAACGCCGTGGCCGATCACCATGGCGACCACCGCGTAGCCGCCGCGGCAGCGGCGATACACCGCGTTGGCGGCGGCGAATATGTCGCCCGGCGTGACCCGGGGTGTGCCCACGCGCTGCAGCTCGGAGGCCAGCACGTTGAGAAGCACCTCGGAATCGGAGGTGGTGTTCAGGTGCCGGCGGTCCTCGCGCACCAGCACCTCGGTCAGTTCGCGCGCATTGGTCAGGTTGCCGTTGTGCCCGAGGCAGATTCCGTAGGGTGAATTGACGTAGAAGGGTTGTGCGTCATGCGAGCTGTCGCAGCCGGCGGTGGGATAGCGAACATGCCCGATGCCTAGATTTCCCAGCAGCTTCAGCATGTGCTTTTGCTGGAACACGTCGCGCACCAAGCCTTTGTCCTTGCGCATGAACAGCTCGCCGGCCTCGGAGGTCATGATTCCCGCGGCATCCTGACCGCGGTGCTGCAGCACAGTCAGCGCATCGTAGATGCGCTGATTGACGGCGCTCACGCCCACCATTCCGACGATACCGCACATGGGAAACCTCCGGCCTACCTAGCCCTAACCTTGATTCCGGTCAGCCGTTCGAGCTTGGACCAAGGTTCGCCCCGCTCGCCGACCATGGCCCGCAGCCAGTCGCCCACTGTCTCGCCGTACGGCACCAGCTTCGACTGCGTCCACCAGGGCTC
>Ga0302320_10028787_pt1 | contig 10648 bp, 8 predicted proteins | sample Bog_T0_3_FD_202130 | JGI IMG/M metagenome (GOLD analysis project Ga0302320, IMG submission 202130) | Peat permafrost microbial communities from Stordalen Mire near Abisko, Sweden - Bog_T0_3 | ecosystem: Environmental > Terrestrial > Soil > Wetlands > Peat | place: Sweden: Abisko, Stordalen Mire... | reverse complement strand
CTGCCTGCGCCAACCAGTTCCTGCTGCAGGATCAGCTTCGCGGCAAATGGGCCTTCCAGGGGTACGTTGTTTCCGACTGCGGCGCGGTGACCGACATCTTCAACGGACACCATTTCACGAAGTCGCAGCCGGAAGCATCCGCCATCAGTCTCAAGCGCGGCATGGACAACGAATGCGGCGACTTCTTCGCGAAGGTCAATGACGATCACGACTATCGCCCCTATCTCGACGCCGTCAAGCAGGGCTTGCTGAAAGAGAGCGACATCGACGTCGCGCTGGTCCGCCTCTACACCGCGCGCATGAAGCTCGGCATGTTCGATCCTCCAGACATGGTTCCTTACAACAAGATTGACGAGAAGGAACTCGACAGCGCCGCGCATCGCACCCTCGCTCGCAAAATTGCCAATGAGTCCATGGTGCTCTTGAAGAATGACGGCGTACTTCCGCTGCGCACCTCGGACATCAAGATCGCCGTCGTGGGCCCTCTTGCCGATCAGACCAAGGTGCTTCTCGGGAACTACAACGGCATTCCTTCCCATACCGTATCCATCCTCGAAGGCATGCGCGCAGAGTTCCCCCAGGCCACAATCAACTATGTTCCCGGAACCATGTTTCTCGGCCACGACGCTTCGCCGGTTCCCGCTTCTGCGCTCTCCACAGAGGGCAAGCCCGGCGTTAAGGCCAGCTACTCGCAGCTTGATATGGCAGCGATGACCGACCCCAACATCAAGCCAACCGTGCTGGCTACGCGCTTTGAACCCGGCATCGATGCGGGCGCCGCTCAGCCCCCCAGTGAAGTCGCATCCATCAAGCAGATCACGATTCATTACGACGCCACCCTCACCCCCTCCGATTCAGGCGAATACAACCTCGGCCTTGCCTGCAACGGATCATTTCGCATGCGTGTCAACGGCAAAGGCCTCACCAACGACTGGAACTCCAAAATCGACGAGCCCAAGCTAGGCCGCATTCATCTCGATGCCGGCAAGCCAGTAGAGCTCTCAGTTGACTACGTCCCCGGAGAAGGCACATCTCCCGCAGCCCGTCTAGTCTGGTCGAAAATTGATCTCAAGCCCAATCCCGCGGCCGTCGCCGCAGCCAAGGATGCGGATGTCGTCGTCGCGGTAGTAGGCATTACCTCCGAGCTCGAAGGCGAAGAGATGCAGGTCAATGAAGACGGCTTCAAGGGCGGAGATCGCACCAGCCTCGACCTGCCCAAGCCCGAGCAGGATCTGCTCGAGGCGGTAGCCGCCGCCGGCAAGCCGCTCGTCGTCGTGCTCACCAACGGGAGCGCACTCGGCGTCAACTGGGCCCAGGCTCACGCCAACGCCATCCTCGACGCCTTCTATCCCGGCGAAGAAGGCGGAGCCGCCGTCGCCGAAACCCTCTCCGGCCGTAACAATCCAGCAGGACGCCTGCCCGTCACCTTCTACAAAGACGTCAGCCAGCTTCCGCCTTTCGAAGACTATTCGATGAAAGGACGCACCTATCGCTACTTTGAAGGCACTCCGCTTTATCCCTTCGGATACGGCCTCAGCTACACCACATTCGTCTACAGCGCGCTCACCGGCCCGCCCGCCGCGGTTCCCGCTGGCAGGCCCGTCCCCATCGACGTGGTCGTCACCAACAACGGCAAGAGAGCCGGCGATGAAGTAGCCGAGCTCTATTTGAAATTTCCGTCCGTTCCCGGCGCGCCCATCCACGCACTGCGCGCCTTCCAGCGCGTCCATCTCGAGCCTGGCGCCTCACAGAAGTTGCATTTCGATCTGCAGCCGCGCGATGTCAGCATGGTCACCACGGCCGGCGATCCCATTGTCGCTGAAGGTGAATATGTCGTCTCTGTCGGCGGCGGCCAACCGCACACCGGAACCCAAGTGCTCAGCGGGACCTTCAACATCAAAGGCAAACTAACCCTGCCCGAATAGGCGGACTTTGCTCGCGAGAAATAAGGCGCGCTCACTATGAGCACGCCCCATTTTCTTTATCTAATTTTTCAACCAGCTCAAACCGTGTAGATTACTGCGCCTGTCCCGGCTCCTTCATGATTTCCTTCAACTTCAAATAAGTCGCGTTCGTCCAGCCGAACCCGATCTCATTGCTCTTGTACCCCGTGCTCACATGCACGTTCGCATTGCCTGAAACCACATTGTATTTCTCGCGAATCGTCCCGTCCTGCGCGAAACCTTCATCAATCGTCCGATCGAAGTTACGCGCATTCCGCACCGCATCCGCATGAAACCCTGCCACCTCAAGCCCGTCCACCGCGATCCAATTGGTGGGCGCCCATCCAAACGGCTCGTCCCATTGCATTCCGGAATTGGTGTTGCTCATCGATAGCCCGCCCGGCCGTTCAAACAGATTCAGCTTTGCCACCATCTGCTTCGCTTCTTCGCGCGTCGCCACTCCCGCCCATAAAGGATAGAGTGAGGAAATATACGCATAACTCGAAGCCTTCGCGTGGACGAAATCGTAGTCTGCAAAGACACCATCTTTCGGCCGCCACAGGTAGCGATGAATCGCCGCATCGCGCACCTTGGCGCGATGATCCCAGCGCGCAGCATCCTGCGGCTTCGCCAGCAAATGCGAAAAATGTGCGAGATCGCTCTCGTACTTGTAGAGCAGGCTGTTCAGGCACACCGGCGCGTAATGATGCGTCGCCCCATCGAACGGGCCGAATCGAAAACTGGGATCGAATCCAGATTCCCGCATCGCGCGATCGCCTTCGTAATAATCCTTGCTCAGCCTGTACCCACCCACCCAAGCCCGTTCGCAAAACACGATTGCATGAATGTCGCAGCTCGTCTGCTTCAGCCGTGCCGCCTCCGCCGCGTCCGGATGCTCCGACCCCTTCACCAGGTACGCAGCATTCTCCGGCCCGGGATGTGCCAGTAGCCAACGAATCACGTCCGGATAGTATGTGCTGTCATCGGACTCTTCCGGCACCGGCCCCGAAGCGTAATCGAAATACCGGGCCAGTCCCGTTGAGCCTGCAAGGTGTTCCTTCCGCGTCCAAGTCGAGTAGTCTTTCTCCGCCAGTGCATACGCGCGTTCCAGCCATGCCTTCGCTTCCGTGCGGCCCGGCGGCGTAGCCGGGAAGCTTGCCGGATTCTCATACACCGCGCGAATCATCGAAGTCAGAAACGGCGGCTGCGAGCGCGTCAGATAGTAAGTGCGGTTAGCATTCAACACCGCGCCGTAGTGCTCAATCTCGAAAAGGAAGTTGTCCACCATCCCTTTCGCCAGCGCCTCGCGATGATCCGCTTCCAGACCCAGCACAATGAAGTAGCTGTCCCATCCGTACATCTCGTTGAAGCGTCCACCCGGCACCACGTAAGGATAAGGCAGGAACAGCAACCCGCCCACCGGCAGCTCTTCCGGTCGCACGTCCGCCAGTTTTTCAATGCGCCTTGGCAACTGCGCCACCTTTACGTGGCACTTCTCTTCCAGCGCCTTCACGTCCGACGGCGGATCAACTTCAGCAGGCAGATAAAGCACCGCCTGCGCTGTCACCTTGCTGTCCACCAGCGAGTGGCAGTCCGTCATTGACCGCGTCAGCGTTCCCCACGCGGCGTGAATGTAATTGAGGGTCGCCGCTGGATCGGGCGCGGGGTTGGGCGCCGACGCGGGACTAGGACTGACATCCTGCGCCTGCATAACTGGATTTGAGATTGCGGCTACTGCAACAAAAAACAAATGGAACAGTTTCATACAAACTCCAACGTGTACCGTTGCGAATCCTCTGGAGTGTACCGCACCCGGTACACACTTTGCCGATTTCGGGATCAGTTCCCGCGACCTCGGTGTCTACACAAGCACAGTGGTTCTGATTGGGATGTCCGGATTGCCTTGATCAAGGCCCCCATCCGCGTTTCGTCTGCGATTGAAGCCGGGCTCTTAATTCAGAAAACGATGCCCACTTATCCAGTTCTCGGTAAAGCCATGCGTGTGGAGGGCACCGTAGTCTTGGCGGCCACCATTTCAAAAACCGGCACAATTGAGAATCTACGCGCCGTCGGCAGTCCGCACATGTTGCAACAGCCTGCGTTGGATGCCGTGAAGACGTGGCGCTATCGTCCCTCGTCCCTACCTTCTCAACGACCAGCCGGTTGAAGTCGAAACCACGGTCAACGTTATATTCACTCTCGGAAGATAGCGGCACTATCGTTGCGTGCTATCCCCCGCCAGCTTCTCCCGCGTCAGCTCGTTCCATGTCGCCATCGCTTCGGGCATGGGGGGGCTGACCACCCCACGCGCCACGCCCTCAATCACCATCAGCGGATCCACGCTTCCACGCGCATCGCGCAGCATGCCCTTCACCCAGCCCACCGCCGCCAAACCTTCGTGACCAGCAAAGGTCTGCTCAATGTAAAACCACTTCTCATCCCAGCACACCAGTCGCGACGTCAACTCGAATTTCGAGAACAGCGGCAGGGACCGCCGATAAGTAATCCAAACCGCGCCCACCAGCGGTCTCCAGCGCGATCGCAGAATGTGCCCAAGCAAACCGGTCCGCGCCAGCAGATGCGTCCGGGCGTAATCCATCACGCTCAGGTAGCGGGCGTTGTTCATATGCATGTTGATGTCGATGTCATTCGGCCACACCCGCATCCGCAATCGATCTTCTTCCAGCACGCCCAGCGTAGGCAGCGGCCGCACATGCTGCCGAATCGCCAGCGCCGGTATGCGAACAAAGCTGATGAAGTGCGACAAGGGTCCCTCGATTCCACGCGCTCCGCCTTCAGTGTAGGAGATTCTGCAATCGCGGTCTGTGACAGACCTGACCAAATCCGTCTCCGAAAACTCTTCTCACTGGCGCGCCCCATGCCCCATCGGCGACAATCTCTTCTGCTATGGCAAACCTTTCCCGTCGTAAATTCCTGATCACAGCCTCCGCCGCCACTCTCGCCGCTGCAGCCTCCCCTAGCCTCGCCGCATCCCGCCAGCGTGTCTTCGTCGGCTCCAACAAACCCGACGGCATCCTCGCGTACGACTGGGATCCAGCCACCGGCGAGTTGACCCCGGCAGGCGTAGCCGCCAAACTCGCTAACGTTGACTGGATCACATTCTCGCCCGCGCGCGACTTCGCCTACGTAGCTTCCGAAGTCGATTCCTTCAATGGCAAGCCCACAGGCGAAGTAGCAAGCTTCAGCGTCACAAACGGCGAACTGCACCCGCTCTCCGGGCAGAACTCCGCCGGTGTCGGAACCTGTCACGTAGCTCTCGACCAAACTGGCCGCGTGCTCATCTCCGCGGACTACGGCGGTGGCAGCGCCGCCAGCTTTCTCGTCACCAACGGCCAACTCAGCCCCGCGGTATGGACCGAACACTACACCGGTCATGGCCCTGATACTGACCGCCAACAAAGCGCCCATGCGCATTTCGTCTCCTACTCGCCCGACAATCGTTATGTCTACATCAACGATCTCGGCAGCGATTGCATTCACATCTACACTCTCAACACCGCAACCGCCGCTCTCACCCCCGCCGGCACATATCACGCCAAGCCCGGCGCAGGGCCGCGCACGCTTCACTTTCATCCCAACCGTCTTACCGCTTATTCCGTGAATGAACTCGATTCGAAAGTCGATGTTTTGCGTTGGAACCAGACCGACGGCAGCCTGACCCTCGTCACCCGCATCGATCTTCTCCCTCCTGGCTCGCATGGAATCAGCCGCGCCTGCGATACCGTCATCACCCACGACGGTACGTTCGTCTACTTCGCCAACCGCGACATCGATTTTCTCTACGCCTTCCGCGCCGACCCGAAGACCGGCGCGCTCACCCCCATCGCCCGTTCCAACTGTGGCGGAAAAATCCCGCGCAATTTCGTTCTCGATCCCAATGAGCGCTGGATGCTCGTCGCCAACCAGAATTCTGACGTCATTAGCGTCTTTGCGCGCAATCCCGTAACCGGCGCCCTCGCCGATAAAGGCAAGAGCTTCCCCGCGCCGGCTCCCATGCGCATTCTGTTTGCATAAGTTTTGAGAAAGATTTGTAGTTCGCTGAAGAGCGGAAGGATCAGCCCTTCTGGGTCTGTCCGAAAAACGCGAAAACCAGACCCATCACCGCGCCCACCAGCGGTCCGATAAGCAGAAACCCAGTCGCCGTATTCAGCGAGTGCACCAGCGCCTGCATTGCCGGATTGCCAATCGCAAGTCCCTGGTAATCCTTCCATGGATCTTGGGTCGTCGGTTGCGGAGCCGCCGCCATATACATCTGCGCGAGGATCGCCGAACAGGCCATCAGGCAGCTCAACATCGCACTCCACGTGCCCGCCAGCATGCCGAATCCCGCATTACCCGCTGCTTTTCCGCCGCGCAACCCGCCAATACCGCAAAGAATCGCAGCCACTGCCAGCAAACCGATCTGTAGTAGTGGCGATATCTGCGCCAGGCGCGCTTCCAACATGACCTCGGCCACAAGAATGAACCCGGCCGCCAGTCCCACAAGTGTTCCAGCGGAAAGTGCCTTCTGGCTCGGGTCCGCGCTGTTGCCCTTCATCCAGGTGACAAACCCCATGTAGCCCAGCAGCGTGACTGCGGGATCCAACGCCGTCGTCCCATTCCCCGGCAGGCTCATCACTTCCTGCCACGGCCACAGTCGCATCCCCAACACCGCCAAATTGGCGAGCGTCAACAAGATGAATGGAACGCGCATGGATGGTGCCGCACCGGTGGCCATGATCTCTCGCCTCGTGTCCCTTATGCTGGCAATGTAAATGCCAACTCGTCCCATGGGTTTCAAAGAAGTTTATAGCGCTAAGTCCCGTGATCCGTACCAAAACATATCTACGGAATTTGCGACATTACTCCGCATACAGAATTTTACACATGTCGCCATTGCGACCAAAACCAAAGATGTAATGAAATTTTGCGCGCTCCGATTTATGTGACGCGAAGTCACGCGCTCATAAGGGCGGCTGTCGAAAGCGAATCGCCCGTAAGCGCCGATTGCGCTTCTTTCTCTTTGACCGGCTCCGCCATCGGCACATGCGCAAGCTCCCAAGCCGAGCGGTCCTTCAATAAACGGGAAACAAGTGCGGTATGCATCGCGTGCCCCGCTCGCTGCGCCACCACGTGCCCCTCAATGCGCCTGCCCGCCAGAGCCAAGTCGCCTATCAGGTCAAGCACCTTGTGCCGCACATATTCATCCGGGAAACGCAGCGGCCCATTCTCTGGACCCTTCGCGCCCAGAATGATCGCGTTCTCCGCAGAGGCCCCGCGGATCAGTCCCATATCGCGCAGCCTCTTCTCGTCGCCCTTGTATCCGAATGTCCGCGCCGGCGCAATCTCGGTCCCGTATGTCTCCGCCGCAAGATCAACGCTAGCGCTCTGGTGCCCAATCGGCGAAGGAAAATCGATGGCGTACCGGATGCTGTAACCAGTGCCGGGATACACGCCAATAAACTTGTCGCCCTCGCGTACTTCCACCGGCCGCAACACCCGCACAGTCTCCCGCCGTCTCCGTTGCGTGCGGATTCCCGCGCTCAAAAAAGCCTGCACATAGGGCAGCGCGCTTCCGTCCAGAATAGGCAGTTCCAAATTGTCCAGTTCCACAATTACGTTATCCACGCCCATGCCGATCAGAGCGGAAAGCAAATGCTCCGTGGTCGAAATCAGCACGCCCTGGCGCATCAGGCTTGTTGCATAACTGACCTTGGCCACATTACGGCCCGTAGCGGGAATTTCAAAGTTGTCAAGATCGGTGCGGCGGAAGACGATCCCTGATCCGGCGGGTGCGGGCAGAAGCCGCATCGTCACCGGTGCTCCGGAATGGAGGCCGACACCCGTAAACTCCAGGGCTTCGGCAATCGTTTGTTCCAAATGCGCAGGATTAGCCAAACAATCAATCTCCGCCTGAACCCTGTCAGGCGCTCTCACCGGGCGCCACTGTGGAAATCAGGCGCAGTGGATAGATTAGACGCTGGATGATGCTCCTGCACTGTGGCTTTTTTACCACACCGTGCGCCGGCAAATTGCCACGCGGATGCGGATTCCCGTTCATACTCCAGTAACCATCGTAGAATCAGAGAATCCGGCCCGTCTTTCTGTCGAAGGGAGGTCTCTGCAATGCTTAACCCTCCTGATGCCCCTATTCCAATGAGGGCGCTTTTGGCTGGCTCACGCCGCAAAGAGCGGGCGCTCGTCGACCTCATCCAGACTCTCGTCCGCATCGAATCCCCTTCCGACAACAAACCTGCCGTCAACGGCTGCGTCGAGCTCGCCGCCGCCCATGCCAGGTCTCTGGGAGCCCGCATCAAGATCCATCGCCAGCGCGCTCACGGCAACGTCCTCGAAGCCCGCTTCGGCCTCAAAGCCAGATCCAGTTCCCCAAAGCCCATCCTCCTGCTCGGCCATCTCGACACCGTCTGGCCCCTGGGCACCCTGAAACAAATGCCCTGCCAAGTCCGGGATGGCCGCCTCTGGGGTCCCGGCACCCTCGACATGAAAGCCGGAGTCGCCATGGCTTTCATCGCCCTTGAAATGCTCGCTGAAGCCAACCTGCTCCGGCGCGAAATCGTTCTCCTCCTCAATAGCGAAGAAGAAATCGGCAGCCCCATCTCCCGTCCCATTACAGAACGGCTTGCCTCTGAATGTTCAGCCGTTCTGGTCCTCGAACCCGCCCAGGGCCTCGCATGCAAAACCGCCCGCAAAGGCACCGGCAACTGGCGTATCGACATCAAGGGCGTCGCAGCGCACGCCGGCGTCGACTTCGAAAAAGGCGCGAGTGCCATTCGCGAGCTCGCACGCATCGTGGAAAAAGTCAGCTCCTGGACCGATCTCAAGTGCGGCCTCACCGTAAGCACCGGGGTCGTCGGCGGCGGTTCCAAGTCCAACGTGATTCCCGCTGAAGCCTGGGCCGAAGTTGACGTCCGCATCACTCGCAAATCCGATGGTCCGCGCATCGAGCGCAAATTTGCCGCTCTCAAGTCCATCGACAGGCGGTGCTCTTTAGAGATCACCGGCGGCATCAACCGCCCGCCCATGGAGCGCACCCGAGGCACCGTCGCTCTTTACAAGCGCGCCCGCGAAATCGCCGTAGACCTCGGATTCCATCTCGACGAAGCCTCCACCGGCGGTGCTTCCGACGGCAACTTCACTTCTGCGCTCGGCATTCCAACCCTCGACGGCCTCGGCGCGGTCGGCGAAGGAGCGCACGCCAACCATGAATCCGTCATGCTTGAGCACCTAGCCCCGAGGACCGCGCTGCTCGCAGCCCTGCTGCTTTAAATTCCATTTCTTGTGAACTTAAAGAGACCTTTCGCTAATATTGCAAACCAAGTGAGGTAACCCATGAGCAACCCGCTGAACTCAATCGCAATTGCGCTCCTGCTCGCACTTGTTCCACCCACATCGTCGGCAATTACGCCGCCACCTGCCGCCACCGGAGTCGATGTCATCCTTGCCTACGCCGGCGTTTGGAAAATCGAGACCGAACACTTCGATACTGCGCAAAGTAAAGCCAGCCACGAAAAAACGACACTGCACAACGCCTGCTGGAAAAATGGCGGCTATGTCGCCTGCAACCAGTACGTCGACGGCGAATCGAAAGCCCTCATCGTCTTCACCTACAACGCAGCAAAAAATGTGTACACCAGTTATCCGGTTCCACTGGACGGTGGCGACTCCGGGTCAGGAAAGCTTTACATCGAAGGCAATGTATGGACCTTCCCGTGGCAGATCACTGAAAAAGAAAAGACCACCTACTTCCGGGTTGTGAACGTCTTCTCCGCGCCCAACCGTATTGAATACCGACAGGAATTCTCCGCCGACAATGTGCACTGGACTGTAACCGCGAGAGGCACTGAAGAAAAAATCAGCGACAATTAAACTTCCCTACGGACGCATCCAGTAATTCTGCATGAAGAAATATCCCGCCGTAATAAAGCCGATCGTGGCCACCGCCCAGCGCATGGTCCGCTGATTCACCTTACGGGTGTAATGGGCGCCAAGATAACCTCCCGCCCCGGCAAGGACTGCCATCACCAGGCAGAATTGCCACGCCACCCGTCCCGCCAGCACGAATGACACGGCCGGAATCCCGATCGAGACCGCCGCAGTCAACACCTTCAATGCGTTCATCTCGTGAATATCGTGCACCCCGCAAATACCGAACAGCGCCATCGCCAGAAATCCGCCGCCCGCCCCAAAAAACCCTACGTAAACGCTCACCACCACCATGCCGAAAATCAGCCATTTGTTATAGCGCCGTCCGCCGGACAGCGAAGCCAGCCATCGCCCCAGCGGAAAGCTCAGCACAAACATCACCGCCGCAAACAGCAACAACCACGGCAGCAGTTCGCGAAATCGCTTATTGCCCGTATGCAGCAGCAGCCATCCGCCAATCCACCCGCCTACGCCCGACGCCACGCCTAACGGCAACAGCTTCCACCCATAGGCTTGCAGCTGTTTTCTGAACGCAACCAGCGACGTCAACTGTCCCGGCCAAAGCGCCACCGTATTGGTCGCCTGCGCCGTCACAGCGCCAACGCCGATGGCCGTCGTGTTGGCAAACAACGCCGGCAGCGAAAGAAACGATCCCCCGCCTGCGATCGCGTTCAACACGCCTGCAAAGAACGACGCTGCTGGAAGCCAAAGAAGGCGAAGGAAATGAATCACGGCGGGAGCCATAACTTACTCTATCTTCT
>Ga0302320_10028785_pt1 | contig 10648 bp, 7 predicted proteins | sample Bog_T0_3_FD_202130 | JGI IMG/M metagenome (GOLD analysis project Ga0302320, IMG submission 202130) | Peat permafrost microbial communities from Stordalen Mire near Abisko, Sweden - Bog_T0_3 | ecosystem: Environmental > Terrestrial > Soil > Wetlands > Peat | place: Sweden: Abisko, Stordalen Mire... | reverse complement strand
GCGGAAATTCCCGGCCACGACGTGCTGATGCTGCGGCTCGGCAAAAAATGAAACAGTCTTCCCGCGCGCGGTGCCGCCAATGAAGCCAGGACAATTATTGATCGCCGCGCTGCTACTGCCGGGAGCGTTGGTTGCCGCCGACACGATGCGGCAGATTCCGCTCTGGGCCAACGGTGCGCCCGGTTTTGAATCACGCAAGGACATTCCTGAACAGGCCCGCGACTATTGGGTCCGCAACATCAACAATCCGTCCATCACGGTTTTTCTGCCGTTCAAGGAAAAGGCTAACGGCACGGCGGTGCTGATTTGTCCCGGCGGCGGCCATCGCGAACTGGTTTTCAACGCGGAAGGCGTCGAGCCGGCGCGCTACTTGAACAACCTCGGCGTGACGGCATTCGTATTGAAATACCGGCTGGCGCGGGAAACCAATTCGCCCTACTCGCTGCAAATCCATCCGCGCCAGGACGTGCAGCGCGCGATGCGTCTGATCCGCAGCCGCGCCGCAGAGTGGAATCTGAACACGAATCGCATCGGCGTGATGGGCTTTTCCGCTGGCGGCGAAGTCGCAGCCATGCTGGTTTACGGACCTTCGGCGGGCACTGCGAAATCCACCGATCCGATTGACCGGGCGGATTGCCACGCGGACTTTCAAATCGTGATTTATCCCGGGCCGCTGGGCGTTCCCGGCGTTGTCCTGAAGAATGCGCCGCCCGCATTTTTCCTCGCGGCAAATGACGATGTTGGACCGGCGCGGACGATCACCGGGTTGCTGGAAAAATATCGGAAGGCCGGAGTGCCGGTGGAGGTTCATCTCTTTGCCAAGGGCAGCCACGCCTTCAACATGGGCAACCGCTCGAAGCTGGCGAGCATCCACGACTGGCCGCAACGCATGGCGGACTGGCTGGCCGACAGCGGTTATCTGAATCCCGCTTCAAGCCCCGCAAAATAACGCCCGGAGCGTGGGACGGGCGTCCCCCCACGGGCCGGTCACGCGCCCAAAGCCTTCAGCTTCGTGTTGGCGTTCGCAATGACCGCGTGCGTGCTGGTGTCCGTGTCGAAAACACTGTTCAAGCCCTGCGGTTCGCTGAACGGATCGCCCATCAAGGCGCTGGCGGAATACCGGTCGCCACCGGCGCGTCCTTCGCCGGCCCAAGCCCAAAAGTTCGCCGCCTGCAACGCCCGGCCGGCCCGACAGGATTCCGCAACCTGGTCGAACATCCGGCGATAGTATTCATCGCGCGCCGTTGTCGGCGAGCCGGGCGCATAATTTTCATGGTCGCGCGGCAAGCCGAATTCCTCCAGCACGAGGGGCTTCTTCAAAATGTCCGTCGCGATTTTTGTATGCGCCTCCACATGGTCACGCGCCCGGCCGGCGGCAACTTCAAAATCCGCGCCAAGCTCCGGTTCCTTAAGCCAGCCCCAGTTTTTCAGCCACATGTGGACGGTCACATAATCAATCGCCGGCGTTTTGTGCGCGGCCACGAACACATCCGTCTTGTCCAGCGAACCATGAATGCCTTCCGAGCCGGTACAGACAAGGTGGTTCGGGTCCTGGTCATGAATGAAGCGCGCGGTCGCGGCCACCCATTTGACGAAGTCCGGAACGCCGCTGACGGCGGCGTCCGTGCCGGGGCGAGGCTCGTTGGCGAGTTCCCAGGTCATGATGGCCGGGTCGTCGCGGTAACGGCGGCCATTGACCGTGTTGCGGCGGTGGATCAGGCTGGCCACATAATCCAGATAAAGCTGGTTCGCGGCGGGCAGGGTGTAAAGCCGCGCGGAAAATTTCATGAACCCGCTCCAGTCGCCCTTGGCGATCACGGGCTTGTCAGGGTCGGGAATCGCATCGCCGGTGATCCACCGGACGTATTGCGCGAAACCGCCGGACCACTGCCAGTAGTTCGACACGAACAGGATTCCGTGCATGTCGCGCTTGGCCATTTCCGCGAGGGTGAAATCCAATCCGGCCAGCAAAGCCTCGTCATAGTCATGCGGCGAACGTGTGATGCCGCGCGAGATGGCCCCGGCCAGCGGCGAGGTTTCCGAACCAGCAAGGAGACGGATGTTGCTCACGCCAAGTTTTTGCAGTTGGTCGAGTTCGCGCACCAGCCGCTGGCGTCCGCCGGGCAGCGCGGCGTCGCTCAAGTAGCAGCAAAACCACATGTTGGCGCCAACATAATAATGCGGCCGGCCGCCCAGATGGAATTGGCCGTTGCGAACGCTGACAAAGTCATCCGCGCGCTTCGGGCCGGACGCCAGGGACGTGCAGCCGGACGCAATGAACGGCAGCGCCAGCGTCGTGGTCTGGATGAACTTGCGCCGGGAAATGCGAGGTTGTTTCATAATTTCAAAAAAAGACGTGGATGGAATTGCAGAATTCTAGACGGTCGGTTCAGCCATGGAAAGGCCGGGGTTTGTCACTCGTTTTGATGACATTGTTTTTGACAATCTCCGGCTAATATCAATCACGATTTCCCGTTGAATACAAATGACCGGATGAACCACCTACAGGTTAAAATATTTTCCTCGCCATGAAGCTGGTGTTGAAAAACCGGCGACGGCATATTTCTGGCAATGGCAGACGGACGGCGGGGAAGATCCCGCGTTTCGTTTTGACCGTCCCCCCAATAACTGGTAATAACCGATGAACCTTGAAACACGCGCAGCGGTCCCCGGAAACCCGGATTTTATTGGGCGCGGCGCGTTTTGAAGCGTAATTTTGCCCCTGAATCATTTACCACCAAGCACAATTCACATGAACCAGACATCCTTCACCAAAAAATTAAAACAACTCCAACAGCAGCACGCGCAGCTCATCCGCCGCAAAAACAAGCCGCAAAAAATCGGCAACGGCATTTTTGAACGGCACGAAAATCCGGTGCTGACCGCCGAACACACGCCGCTGGCGTGGCGTTATGATTTCGACCGTGCCAGCAATCCGCATTTGATGACGCGGCTGGGCGTCAACTGCGTGTTCAACGTCGGGGCCATGGACTGGAACGGCGGCGTCGTGCTCATGGCGCGCGTCGAGGGCTGGGACCGTAAATCTTTTTTCGCCGTCGCGGAGAGCAAGAATGGCGTGGATAATTTTGAATTCTGGGATTACCCGGTGCGGATGCCGGAACTGGAAGCCAAGGAAACAAATCTATACGACATGCGTCTGGTGCGCCACGAAGACGGCTGGATTTACGGCCTGTTCTGCGCGGAGCGGCATGACGATTCCAAGCCGAACGACCTTTCGGCGGCCATCGCGCGCTGCGGCATTGCGCGCACGAAGAACCTGGTGAAGTGGGAGCGGCTGCCGGACTTGAAAACGCCCGCGCTGCACCAGCGGAACTGTGTTTTGCATCCTGAATTCGTCAACGGCAAATACGCCTTTTATACGCGCCCGATGAGCGATTTCGCGGCGACGGGTTCAGGCGACGGCATTGGCTGGGGTTTATGCGACGACATCACGAACGCCGTGGTGAAAAAGGAAAGCATCATTGACCCGCGGTTTTATCACACGATCAAAGAAGGCAAGAACGGTCTCGGGCCGGCCCCGATCAAAACAGAACAGGGCTGGCTGCATCTCGCGCACGGCGTCCGCAACACGGCGGCGGGCATGCGCTATGTACTTTACGTTTTTCTCTGCGACTTGAAAGATCCCGCCAGACAAATCTATGCGCCCGGCGGCCATTTCATGGGACCGGAAAACGACGAACGCGTCGGCGACGTCTCCAACGTGGTGTTCGCCAACGGCTGGGTGGCGCGTAAAAATGGCGAGGTGTTCATCTATTACGGCTCGTCCGACACGCGCACGCATGTCGCAACCACGACGGTAGAGCAGCTTCTGGATTACTGCAAAAACACGCCGCCGGACGCGATGCGCTCGAAACTGTGTGTTGACCAGCGCTGTCAGCTAATTGAAAAAAACCTGCGGAAAACTCATTAACAAACAAATGAGGCCGGCATTTCTGGCCGGAATTAAAGCTGGACGACCTGCCACGAAACACCGGGTCGTTCAGCCGCCCGGCACAAAATAAATTTAAAAATGAAGTTGAAAGCCATGGCCGTCGGAATGCTGCTGTGTCTGTTTTGCGGCGCTTGCAGCACCGTCAAGCCGGGAACAGCTTCCGGGCCGGAACCGGTGACACCCAACGCCTCGCCGGAAGCTAAAGCGCTCTTGAAATTCATCGCCAGCCTTTCCGGCCAGCACACGATGACCGGTCAGCATAACTTTCCGAATACGAAGGATGCTTCCACGCTGGCCGCCACCCGCGCTTACGGCAAGGTACCGGCCATATTCGGCCAGGATTTTGGCTTCGCCGCGCCCGGCGACAAGGATGCTGTGGCCGCCCGCCCGGACATCATCGCCGAGGTCAAGCGACAGTATGCCAAAGGCTCAATCATCGCCTTGTGCTGGCACGCCGTACCTCCAACGGCTGACGAGCCGGTCACGTTCCGACCGAAGCGTGGTTACGACACAAACCATCTCGCCAGCGTATCGGGCAGACTTACCGATCAGCAGTGGCATGATGTGATCACGCCAGGAACTAAGCTTTACAATCACTGGTGCGCCCAGGTGGATGTCATCGCCGGATTTCTGAAACAACTTCAGGCGGCGCACATTCCAGTGTTGTGGCGGCCCTATCACGAAATGAACGGCGACTGGTTCTGGTGGGGCGGGCGAACGGGCGAAAACGGGACAAAGGTGATCTACCGCCAAATATTTGACCGGCTCGTCCATTATCATCACCTCAACAATCTGATCTGGGTTTGGAGCATGGATCGTCCGGCCCGCGCCGACCGGCAGTTCGTCGATTATAATCCCGGCACCAATTATTTTGATATTGCCGCCTTGGATGTTTACCACGGTGACTTCCAGCAGGCTTACTACGACTCTTTGCTGATGCAGGCGGCGGGCAAGCCCATCACCCTGGCCGAAGTCGGGCCGCCGCCAACACTTGCGGTTCTAGCGCAGCAACCCAGATGGACGTGGTGGATGAACTGGGCCGGAAACATCAGGAAGTCTGACGCGGTGCAGGCCTTGTTTGACGATCCGCGTTCCTACAGCCTGAGCGATCCAGAATTTATCAAGGCATTTGCGCCGACCCGAACCGCCGATGGACTGCCGCCGATGCAGCCCTAGAAAACCGCCGGGACCGGCGATTTAAATGGTGCAAAAACTGTCGGCAAACCGCGCATTGATTCAGCCTAAATTTTTAAAAATGAAAACCCATATCCTCGCCGGAATTTTTATGCTGGCCGTGTTTGTAACGCGAGCAGCAGTCCAGCCGGGCAGTTACGACGTGCTGGCTTACGCCGCAAAGGGCGACGGCACGAACGACGACACCCTCGCGATCCAGCAGGCGGTGGACGCCTGTGCGGCGAACGGCGGCGGCCAGGTGATTTTGCCGGGTGGAAAAATTTTCCTGACGGGCGCGATCACGTTGCGCAGCGGGGTTGATTTTCATCTGGCGCGCGGCGCGGTTTTGAAAGGCAGCGCCCGCTGGCAGGACTATGGCGAGGCGGGAGCACTGGTGTTCGCGAAGGATGCGAACAACCTTTCCATTACCGGCGACGGCGTACTGGATGGGAATGACCAGGCCGTGTGGCAAAAACTTGCCGACGAACAGGCGGGGGGCGATGTGAACAAGCCGGGCTGGTGGCCGCAATCGTTTTGCGGTGTCTGGTGGCCGTTTGGCCGGGCGGCGGCGGACAAGTCGCTCGCCGCCGGGCGGCCCATGGTGGTCATTTTGATCGGCTGCAAACAGGTTCGCGTGCGTGACATCACGATCCGCAACGCGCCGAGCTGGACGGTTCATCCGGTTGGGTGCGAAGATCTGGTGATTGATTCGATCAGCATTCTCAACGACTGGAATGTTCCCAACAATGACGGCATTGATCTCGACCACTGCCGCAATGTGCGCGTGGCGAACTGCCACATTGACACGGCGGACGACGGCATCGTGCTCAAGAACACTCCGAATTTCGCCGGCTATGGACGCAGCGAAAACATCACGGTCACCGGCTGCACTATTGCGTCACGGAGCTGCGCGCTGAAGCTGGACGAGGCGTATGCGCCACCGGGCATCCGCAATGTGGTCTTCGACGCTTGTGTGATTTTCCGCAGCAACCGCGGACTGTGCATCCAAAGCCGGGACGCGGGCAACATTGAAAACATTTTGTTCTCAAACATCACGATTGAAACCCAGTTGCAGACGAACAAATGGTGGGGCGCCGGCGAGCCGATCCACATCAGCCATCTACCGCGCAATTCGGGCACGAAGCTCGGCCACGTGCGACACATCCGTTTCAGCAACATCCTGTGCAAGGGTGAGAGCGGCATTTACATCAACGGTTGTGCCGCACAGCCCATCGAAGATTTGGTCTTCGACAATGTCCGCGTGGAAGTGGGCAAGACCTCGAATGTGCCCGGCGGATTTTATGATGACCGTCCGATCGGCACGGCGGCCGGCGGGCAGTTCGCGGGAATCTACACCCATGCCATCGCCGGAATTTTTGCGCGGGAAGTGAACGGGCTGACTTTGCGAAACACGCAGGTGGTCTGGACCGAGCCGAAGAACCGCATCTACGGACAAGCTTTAGACCAGGATCAAATCCACAACCTGACGCTGGATCATGACTCTTTTGATCCGGCTCCGGGAACCAAATAAATTCTTTTAACAAGCGAGGACGCCGTTGGCCGGTTCGAACTTTGCAAACTGGCAGGAATCAAGATCACGGACGGCACGCTTGGTTTTATTCGCCGCAAGAGCTTGATCATGCCAAACCATACGACAATGCGGAAAAACAGAGGTTTTGTGTCTTCAATTTCGGATCTCCGTTGAATCCTACGTAAGGCTTAGCTTAACGGGAATTTTTAAGACTGAATTGCTTACGGCAGCCACACTGCACGCCAAAATTGCTGGGGTGAAGCAGGCGAGATCGCATTGGTCAGATTCAGAACATTGCTGTTGAGCAGATTGGTTGAAATGGAAGTCCAGTTGATGAGATCTGCGGACGTTTGAACCACATAAGGAACTCCCGTTTGGCCTTGAATTTGAAGGGTAAACTGCCCATCCGAAGTCAACGACGACTGCAATTGCGCGGCGGCGGGCGCAAAGGTGAAAAGCGTCAATGACAGTGCGGGAAAAGAACAGGTGAAATTCGTGCCGGCCGTTGGAAAATTCGTTGTTGCAATATCCTGCAAAGGGGCGCTCGAACCACCGTATTCCACCGCCTGATCCTGCGGAATGCCGTAGGATTGTACGGTCGCATTTGCTGAGGGGACAAAATTGGTCAATGAAATCTGGGCGTTAAAATTTGTCGTTGTGTCCTTGTTGATGACAAGCATCGTCAGCGCGCCATCGGCTTTGCGGGCGGCGTAGGCGGAAAGCAGCTGATAGTCGCTGGCCGCATTGAGCACGGTATCGCCCGGACGAACAAAATATTGCATGAGCTTCATGCTGTAATAGGGCGGGTTGAACGTGGTGTTGCCGGTCATCACGCCGAAATCCCCGGTGGTGCGCCAGCCATACAAGGTCGGATCAAAGCTGCCCCCGGTGCCGGCACCGTTTCGCAGGTCCCAAAAAAGATATGAGTTGAACTCCGTTCGCATGAGCCGGCTCATGCTGTCGGCCATATAAAGTGCATTGACGAGGCTGCTCAACTGCCTTCCACCGCCGTTGGAATCGCTGTTGTTTTCGGTGCAGCAGAGCTCGATGTTGGTGCCGCCGGATCCAAAGTAATCGCTGATTTCCTGCCGTAACGTGGCGGCATCGTTCGCCCAGTTGGACGAAGCCTGCAACAGAAGCGGATCGCTGTCAGAACAGGGCGAAGGCGGGTTGATACTGACCGGTTCAGCCGTGTATTGGGGATAAACATGATGAATCAAAAAATCCGGCGTCACGCCCTCGTTCTTCAGGGTCGCAAGCAACACCGGCGTCCAGCCGTAATGATAAACTCCCGTGCGGGTGTTCAAGGCGGGGTGGCTGGTGTTGTTCACATAATTGTCATCGCCCGGAGTGACCACCACGCCGATTTTGACTGTGGGATCGGCCGCCTTCATCTGTTGAATGAACGTGGCCGCATTGGTGCCGTATGTGTAGGGATCATGGGCCACCGCATGTGAATCCGTTTCCCAAGAACCATAACATTCATTACCAATTTCCCAATACTTGAAACCACAATGATTGGTGATGTTCGCCGAGAGCACCCAGGCCGCAGCCTCCCCTGGACTGCCGGTGCCATAATTAGCGGTGACAAAGATTTGAGCGCCGGGCAGATTCGTGGCGATATTACTGAAATTGGAATTCCCGGATGCATCCGAAGCCCAATGATAGCCATCCGACGTTGAACCGCCCGGCCAGCGCAGCGCCATCACCCCCGCAGTTTTGAGCGCCGTCAGCGTGGCGGCATTGCCCAAATATCCATCCCAAGTAGCCGTGTTAAGGCCGAACCAGCGGGCCTCCGCCATCCGGATGATCTGCGCGACATCTACACTTAAATTCACCTGCGTTGGGGCCGGCGCGGCGATCAACTGGATGTCATCCACATAAAACGTCGGTTGTGCCGCAAAAACGGATCCTTTGATTTCCATGCCGGTGAAATTTGCTTTGTTCGCGACGCCCAAAAGTGACAGCGGAATGGTTATTTGCTGCCAGACATTCGTTTTCAACCTCAAGGAATAGGCCGTCTTCTCAACATTTGCCAGCGTGCCATAAACATTCAATTGTTGTCCGCCACTGGCCCCGCCGTTGATCCAAAAGGCGAGGCTGGCATAGGGGGCCGTGTTAAAGCCTGGCGGATATTGGAAAGAAAGCGCCTGATAATTGGTGCTGTACGTAACACTGATCGAATAACTGCCGGAATGAACCGTTGAAGTGTTTGCCACATTGTTCGTTGCCCCGGGATAACTCCAGTTTTGAAAAGCGTTGACAAGATTATCAGTATAAATTGGAAGGTTCGCCTGCGCCATGGCGGTTTGAACGGCTGATAGTATGGATGCAGAGCAGGCCAGTACAAAAACAATTCGGGTTCGCACAACGATGATGCTTATGATTGTTAGGAAAGCAATACCCCGCCATGCTCCCGGTGAATATTAAATCGAATGTTTCTTAATGAAAGCTCAACGACATCCGCAACAGCCAAGTGTATTTAGAGAATGGTTGAGCCATTTAATATATGGAAACTCCGGATGATCAATTTCGTGGCGCAGAGGCAATGTGCGCCAAATATACTAGATCAGAATTATTTGCATCGATTATAGGTTGAGCGGTTGGATTGCCACCTTGGCCCTGCGATACTCTCGGAGTGTAAGTCTCAGGATTCTGCCATCTATGAACTATCGCGTGGCCATCGGCAAAAGCAATTGCTCCCGATTCCCCGTGATTGCCAGACGGATAATCAATGAGATAACCGCCATTTCCAGTCGTGGCCGCCGGTATCGCGATGCTGGGGTCATTAATGGAAATTGGATTTTCGTCCATGATGACAAACGTGTCAACGGGTCCTGGATGCACAAATGCGGAAGACTTGCCATAGGTGAACCAGCTTCCCTGACTGGTACTGTAGCTAACCCCAGGCAACCACCCACCTTGAACTGCGGAACCGAGTGCAGGACCGGTAGCGCCTCCATGATATGTGGATGAAGTATACCATACTGTGCCAACCGCTGAATTCATGGAATAGCTGCGCACATTAACTCTGCTGGCGCCACCTGAAATTAGGGTATTGACATGTGTATCGGCCGGACAATGAAATATGGCCCTGCTTTTAAGGTATGGGGAAATCAGGGAGTTAGGATCCAGCAATTCGCTTATACCTGTGGTAAAGTACGGTAAATCTTTTGCATCCGATGACTCTGCCATACTGCCGACCACCCAGTTTTTCATTGAGGCCTTGTTGGCAAGAGATGCATACTGGGTTTGAAAGTCAAAATCGTTGGGTGCCAGAAAATCATCATTGTCATCGGCATACATGCGCCAGCCAAGCATCAGTTGCTTGGTGTTGTTCATGCAGGAAATACTTTGCGCCTTTTGCTTGGCCTTGTTCAGCGCGGGCAGTAACATCGCCGCCAGAATGGCAATGATGGCGATGACCACCAGCAACTCAATCAGGGTGAACCCGCCGGGCCGGAAATCATGTTTTTGGTTTTCCATTTCGATCTTCATGCTTCTGTGCTCACTTTATTTTAGTCGAGTTTGCTAAAACCGTCATTTGCCAGAAAAGTTTGTTTAAAAACGGGCGCCAGCTCTCATGCTGGCGCCCGTTGTACTATTTGTCTTATTCTTTCAACCGGACGCCAAATTCATCAAGGACCAACGGTAACGGATGAACTGGTGGCTGGAGGAATGTTGGTGTTGGTCGTGTCCGTGGCCGAGATCGTCCATGAACCTTGATCGGCAAATCCCACGCCTGGCGTAATGAGCACGGTTCCGTTTATCAGGCTTGCCACACCGGGCAGAGCGGCACCATTGGGACCGGTATCCGTGGTGCTCAATAGAATGCTGGCAGTAACGCCGTTTAGAATGTGGAAGGTAGAGTCAACCGCATTGACGGTGACATCTTCATTGCCACCCGCGCCCAGACTTACCGGCGTGGGAGTTCCCGTCTTGCCCGTGATGGTGTTCGGGGCGTTGGTCTCACCCGGAAGCAGGACCTGCAA
>Ga0302320_10028784_pt1 | contig 10649 bp, 10 predicted proteins | sample Bog_T0_3_FD_202130 | JGI IMG/M metagenome (GOLD analysis project Ga0302320, IMG submission 202130) | Peat permafrost microbial communities from Stordalen Mire near Abisko, Sweden - Bog_T0_3 | ecosystem: Environmental > Terrestrial > Soil > Wetlands > Peat | place: Sweden: Abisko, Stordalen Mire... | reverse complement strand
AATGCCAGCCGGGGTTGCAGTTCGGCTCGCGATTTGTGGGCGGGCTGATGCCGGGCCTGGTGGTGGACTATCTGCCCGAAGAACACCTTGCAGAGGTGAGAAACCTGGGCGAGTTTGCGGGGATTCTGGCCTTGGACAAATGGACCGGGAACTCGAATGGGCGACAGGCCGTGTTTGCGCGCAAGCAACGGGAAAAGCGCTACCGGGCGGTATTCATCGACTTCGGGTATTGCTTTCACGCCGGGGATTGGATGTTCGAAGATATTCCACTGCGTGGGGTTTACTACCGCAACGATGTGTACCGGGATGTTCTCGGGTGGGAGTCGTTTGAGCCGTGGCTGACGAGAATCGAAAAGATGGCCTCCGAGACGGTGTGGGCGGCGGCCAGCGAAGTTCCGCCGGAGTGGTATGGCGGGGATCTTGCGGAGATGGAAGCGCTGGTGGAGAAACTGCTGGCGCGGCGCGGCAGGGTCCGGGAGCTGATTGAAGAATTCGCGAGGTCGGATCGGAAGCCATTTCCTAAATGGGGAGGCGGCGGAGAAGAAAGTGGTGTCACGGGTTGGAAGGATGCACGGTGGGAGACTAACATTGCGGGAAGAGTCATGTAGGCGCGGTCTGTGGGACCCAGCGAAAAAGAGCGAGCAATGCGCTCGGGACATGAGATGAGCGACGGCAACGAGCGGCGTGCATGCGAGTTTCACCTGCTCCGGTATGTGCCGGATGCGGTGCGGAATGAGTATGTGCATATCGGGGTGATTCTGCGCGAGCAGGGCAGCATCGGTGCGGCCAAGCCCGAACCGGCCCTGGTCCAGTTCACGCGCGACTGGCGCCGTGTGCGCTGTATCGATCCGGATGCCGATACGCCGCTTTTGGAGGCGATGGAAAGTGAGCTACGCGTGCGTTTTCAGGCCGAGCCGGATGGAGACCTGATGCGGCTGCTCAAGGAATCGCTCTCGTTGAGCGTCCAGATGACGGAAGGCAAAGCTTACCTGGCGGAAAGCCTTCCGGCGGGAATGGAGGAGCTGATGCGGCTGTATGTGGAGCCGCCTCCACGGGAGCGCGTGCCGAAGCTGAGCGGGCGGGCGGCGATCCAGGCCCGCATGCGAAGTGAGTTTGAGCGGGCAGGGGTGTGGGACCTGCTGAGGAAAAGGATTGCAGCCTCGGAGTACACGCGGCCCGGAGATCCGCTGAAGATCGATGTGGGCTACAGGCCGAATGGGCTGATCCGCATGTTTCACGCGGTGAGCCTGGAGCCGGGCGTGGAGATGGCCAAGGTGCTGGCGTTTTCCGCCGCAGGGTTGCGGTCCGGGGTAGAACGGGTGGAGAAAGCGCAGCTGGAGTTGACCGCGGTGATCGAACCGGCGGCAAAGGTGGGAGCAACCGCTGAGGAGCCGGAGCGGCTGGAGATTTACCGGTTTGGGGTGGAGACGATGGAAGAGCACCAGATCCGGGTTCTGACCACATCGGACCTGGGCCGGGTGGCTGAGACAGCGCGGCGGGAGTTGCGGATTTGAGGCAAAGTTATCAGTTTTCGGTTGTCAGTTATCAGCCCTTGTCATCATGCTCAAAGATGGGAAAAATAATTCGCAGAGATTTGCAGTTCATTTCATTTGTTTGGAGTAGGATGGGTTTTGTGAGCTAGAAACTTGACTTAAGAATTGATAACTGACAAAAGATAACCGACAGCTGATAGCTGGCAAAGAATGAGGCATGACCCTTTCCCTGGGTTATGCCTTTTTGTTTTGGGCGTCGCGGGAAAAGGAAGGTGCACTTGAAAGTTGGAGAACAGTTGCGGGAGATCTGGCGGCAGGCGACGCGCCAGGGCGAGCAGGCTTTGGACGGTCAACAGGCAAATAGGGATCGCACTGCAGAGACGGAGCGAAAGACTCTGGCGCTGCCTGCGATTTTAGGCCCGGTGCAGTTTCCAGGAAAGCTGATGCCCAAGCCGACACCGGCGAATCTGCGCCGCTTTGCCGAGACGCCAGTGGTGCGGCGGGCGATCAACGTAATCAAGGACCGCATCGCGGCCATGGATTGGCAGGTACGGGTGCGTCGAGGGGTGCGGCCCGGGGATGTGGCTTTTACGGAACGGAAGCTGCGGGCGTTACGGCGAACTTTGGAAGAGCCCAATGCGGTTGACAGTTTTCGCACACTGATTGAGCAGGTCATTGAAGATGCTCTGACGGGCGGGTTTGGGGCCATTGAAATGGAACCAACGGGCGACTCCGATCGTCCGGCGATGATGTGGCCGGTGGATGGGGCCTCGATCCGGATCAACGCGCGATGGGACGGGCAGCAGGAGACTCCGCGATACGCGCAGGCTGTGACGGGACAATTGGAGTCGAGCGCTGTTGAGTTGCGCGACGACCAGCTGATTTACATTCGCATGAATCCGCGTAGTTTTACGCCTTTCGGACTGGGGCCGCTTGAGGTGGCGTTCGAGACCGTGAACCAGTTTCTCAGTGCGCACCGGTTCGCAGGCAAGTTGGCGGCTAACACGGTCGCGCAGTATGCACTATGGCTGAACGAGGCCACTCCAACACAGCATGACCGGTTGATTCGCTGGTGGCAGGACGAGATTGAGGGGACCGGCAGAGTGCCGTTGATTTCGACCCAGCAGAAGCCGGAAGTCTTGCGGTTTGCACAAGGGACAGATGCGGATCTGCGGTTGGCGTGGCAAGAATTCTTGATCCGCATGGTGGCGAATTCTTTTGGATTGCCTCCGCTGCTGCTGGGGCTGGAGGCGGATGTCAACCAATCGACCGCATCGGAGATGACGGATGAGGCATTCCGAGGTGCAATTTCACCGCTGGCGATGTTGATTGCCGGTCATATCACGCGCGACCTGTTCGGCAAGTGCATAGGTTGGCGGGAGTTCGAATTTGCATTTAACGAACTGAATGCAAGAGACGAGGAGACAGAACTGGCAGTGCAGGTGCAGCTATTGCAGGCGGGCGTTCTGACGGTCAATGAGGTGCGGGCGATGCGAGGGTTGGGGCCGCTGGGGCTGGATGGGGCGGTGCAGTTGGCGGGCGAAGCGGGGAACACTAACAAGCCTCTAGCTTCCAGCTACTAGCTTCAGTCTCCTTTCTCGGTGATGATCCTGGACAAAGGGTCGAAGTGCGAGATAGACAAGGTGCAGATCCCGAGCGTCGCTTTCACATCTCAAGAAACTTTGTAATAACCCATGAAAACGGGATGAAGCTATTACCTGGAAACGACACGCTAGTAACTAGAATCTAGTAACTAAGGATGGCGGAGAGCGCATGCGATTGGAAGCGATGGCAGTAAAGTTCCCTCATGTGGAAGGGCACCCCAACAGGGTCCCTTTCGAAGGGGTGTTGACGGTAGTCAATGTAGCCAGTGACAAGGCTCCGGCGGGAGCACGGGGGCATCGGGTAATGCTGACCAGTGAGGCGGCGGAAACCGCGCTGCCATCTTTGCTGGGAATGGCGGTGGACTATCGGCCGGGCTGGGATGGACATGACTCGCGGCGAAAGATTGGTCTATTGACGGAGGCGGACCTGATTGGACCGAAATTGGTTGTGCGCGGGTATTTGTACGCGCGGGACTTCCCCGAGGTGGCCAAGGCAATCCAGGCACATTCGCCTGAGGCAATGGGGATGAGCTATGAGCTGGCCGACGCGCGGGTTGAGGATTTGCGGGCCGAGGTATGGAAGCTGACCCGCGTGACTTTCACCGGAGCGGCGATCCTTCTGAGGGAGAAGGCAGCCTACCGGGCGACAAGCTTTCGCATGGCGAGTTAGGTCGCAATAGCGAAGGAGTTATCGAGTTAACAGAAAGGCTCCGCAGTAGCGGGGTCTTTTTCTGTTTGCAAGATAGCGCCAATGCAGACGATGTTCACAACAAAGCAGAAAGGAATGACATGGAAATTGAACAGAAAGATATTGCGGACAGGCTTGAGGCTGCGACGACCCTGCTGGAGAGAACCTTGAACTGGCTGGAAGAGCGGCAGGGAACTTTGAGCGGTGAAGTCGAGCGGATTTCAGCAACAGTTGAGCAGAGCCGCCGGGAAGTGGAGCTCGCGGAAAAGCTGGCAGTGACGGAGAAGGAATTGCGCGAACTGAAGGCATCCGCATCCGCAACAGTAGTAAATCCGATGCGCCGCACTTTGCCGGCGGTCACCTCAGAGATGCTCGCCAAGCACGGGATCGCGGATGGCCCGGTAGACGTCAGGGCTCTTGACGCCGCGTTGGCCGGATTGAGCCTGGAACAACGCATTGCGGTGAAGACTCAACTGCTGCGCGCAGGAGCAATTGCGTAGAAGCAGCTTCTAGCTACTAGCTTCTAGCTCCCCCCTGTTCGTCCGGCGAGCTTTCGGAAGGGACACGACTCAACAGAAGCGCGGCTTGCACAGCGCCCCGCGCGAACCAAACAACCAAAGCCAGAATCTGGCGGTAACAAGCTGGCAGCTAGAAGCTGAAAGCTAGCGGCTACGCACGGCCCCATGGAGGGGGCGGAAAAGCCTATGAACGCAACCTTTGCAGACATTCACGCGGCAGCAGATTATATTGGGCCGGGCGCAATCGAAGTTCCGCTGTATCAGACCGAAATCTTCGATATCTGCCGCCGTTCGAGCCCCTTCGGGCAACGCATCAAGCAAGTTCCGGCAACGGGCCACCCTTCGCGGTTCTTCGAGGAGACGGCACTTCCGAACCCGGGCACGGCAGGGTTTGTCAATCCGCGCAGCATGGTGCCTCCAGTTGTGAATCCAACACGTGTGGAGCGGAGCGTGCCGTTGAAGGCGATCGTTTCGCAGATCAACTACAACCTGTTCGATATCGAGTTAGGAGATCAGCAGAAGCAGTTCGCCTATCTGCAGGCCAAGGACCTGGTGGATACGGTGAGCGGTGTCATGGTGGCCCACGACGTTGCTTTGTGGAACGGCAACGACACCAGTTTAAGCACACCCACGACGACGCAGTACATGGGAGTCATTCCGCAGATCGTGGCCGGGGGACTTACAACAAGCATTGGGACCACGGCTTCCATCGTGGACGGCATCAAGTCGGCAGTGGCGCAGATGGTGGCCAACAACGGCTACTATGTGAGGCCGACGGCGATTTACGCCAACCCGGTGCTGCTTGATTTGATCGACCGGGAGATGAAGACGGAGTTCAACGTGGTGTTGAACACGGACAACATCACCGGTGGAATCAGGGTGAAGATGCTCTCGACGCAGGCGGGCGACCTGCCGCTCATTCCGGACTGGAGCCTGAGTTATACAGGGACTCCGGGTTCGGGCTCAGCGGTGCTGCCGGCTTACATCGTGACGGAGGACTTGATCGAGTACCACTGGCTGGGCGATCCCACTCCCCGCATCTTCCAACTGGGGTTGCCAAACTCGATGACCTACCAGTATGTGGCAGTGAAGTTCGGCGCTCCCGTAGTGAAGGGCGCCAACTATGCGCATTATCAGGTGCTGGTCGACCGGTAGTTAGCAGTGCAGTAATCCAGGGGCGGACGAGAGTTATGGAGACACGGCTCGCGTTCGCCCAGCGGGCAACAAAGGGAAAGGTGGGGTATGGCATATCTGGCGCCAACAGATTACCCGAATTACGGATTGCCGGTTGGAACCACGGCGGATTGGGTCACGACGGCTACGGCGTTGATCAACAGCTATTGCAGGCGACCGGATCTGAATGTAATTCAGTACACAGAACGCGTGCGGCTCACCAGTGGATCGCAGACGGTATTACTGAGTTATCTGCCACTGGCTCCTCTTGGTGCGGCCACTTCACCGATCGTGGGTATAGAAGGCAGGTATGCGAAGCCACGCCGCGGAGAGATCCTGGCCGAGCCTATGTTTGAGATTGTCTGGGCGTTTTCTTTGCCCGGCCGGTGGACGGGCATCGATCCAAATTCTGTGGACTTCGATCCCAATACCGGGGAGTTGACGCTGCCTTGGAACGTCCTGGGGTTGACCTACAACGAAGTCGCGGTGACCTACACGGCGGGGCTTGCGACAATCGGCGACGACGTGAAAGCAGCATGTGCGCAAATCGTGCGCAACGCCCAATCAACGCCGGCGTTGAATGCCAGCAAAACCAAAATCGACACAATGCAGATGCAGTACTTCTCGAGTTCGCTGGTGGACGAAACAGTGCAAGCCTGGCTGAATCCGTACGTCGCGAACAGGCTGGGGTGACCGATGAGCGATACGGCGCCGCGAAACCCAGTGGGAGCCCCCCAGATGCTGGCCGATGCCCTGCTGCGAAGTTTGACAGGAACAACGGCTCTCTTGCGGGTGACAGGTTCGAGCACAGACACAAACATGTCGGAGTTAGGGCTGGTCGCAACGACCTTTGCCAACGTAGTAGTAAGTCCAGTGGTCATGCGAAGAATCCGGCCAACATGGAAAGAAGGCGGAGAGTCAAAGTGGGAGTTACTTGTATCAGCCACCGGCGTGGAGCAGCAGGTAAGTGCATTGGACCTTTCTTCGGCCCAATCTCTTTTCTCAATGACGCTGGCGGTTACGGTGGGTGGGCAGGATTACCTCATTGAGTCGATTGCCGCCAACGAGGCCTTCGGCCAGGTGTATCTCTACAGGTTGCTCTTGCGTGAAGCGCGTCAGCAGCCTTTATGAGACAGGGAACGGCAGAACGACGGCGGGTCCAGCTTGCCTGTTTTTGCAATAGGGCTATACGGGAAATCAGCACCGTCCGGCGAACAGTTGAAGGAGCAGCACTCGATGCAGAATGCAAAAGACTCGTTTTATATGGCGTTGCGGGCGCGGTTGGCGGCGGTCAATCCGGAGCGGACGATCCTGCTACGCGGAACCGTTCGTCCGGGAATCGTCGTGGAGGAGGCCGAGGCTCTATTCAGCGAGCTTCCGGGGGATGTGTTTGTGCTTCGCTGGCTGGGACTGGGAGTTGATACAGATCTCGCTTCCACAATGGCGGCGCAAGAGTGCGAGATTCTGTATCAGTCTTGCGGCACTCAGAGTTTTGGCGGTCTGGACCGCGGTCGGTCGCTCAGTGCAATGGACGAGGAACTGATGGCTATTCTTCAGCCCTTCTACACGCCAAAGCTGAATTACACTGCATCACCGCCTTTAACAATGCTTACGCAAGTGTTTTGGGACGAACCAGCAATTACACCAATCGTGACCCAGCGAGATCAGTTAAGCAGATCTGGGAGAGTCATGGTTTACAGCTACCAGGAGCAGGGGGAATAAACGATGACTACATGGTATAGGGCTCCCGCTCCGGTTGCGCGGCGAGTTAGAGCTTATCTTGCACCGGTGAATAGGGCAACGGCGACGCCGACGCTTTTCGATCCGAGCGAACAGGGCGGATTTAGCTTGAATAATCCGCCGTCCCCGTGGATAAGTCTGGGGTGGATTCAGGACTTTAACCGAAAGTCCGGAAGCAAGACTTCCGCCGTGTTATCCGGCATTCCGGCCTCAGCACTTGAGCAGGTGCGCGAAACGGCCCAGGCGCAGGTAGGCCTGCAATTTCTGAGCTGGACAAAACTGACCATGGCGCTGGCAACGGGCTCACAACATATGAATCTGCTGGCTCCGGCGAGCGGGGCGGCCGCTTCGAGAGATGGAGCGCAGGCGGCTGCGGCGGTGAGCGTGCAGAGCGGGTCCACAGCGTCGTCGATCCTGTTGGCCGCAACAGATGCAGCAAAATTCGCTCCGGGCTCAATTATCGCGCTGGATGCGGACTACAGTGGACAAACGGGGTTCGTGGGCACTCCGATGTCGGGCGCATTTGTGCGGCAGGCGCTTACGGATGTGGACTATATTCGGCGCGCCACTTTCAATGTGGCACTGATATCTCAGGTAAACTCCACGGGCCTGTCACTTGCAGAGCCACTGCCTGGAGGCGCTCCAGCGGCGGGCGCCAAGCTGCAGGCAGTTACGGGATTTGTTGACCGCGAGGGCGGCAGCTTTTTTCAGGAATGGTCGGCGCTGTTTGTGATGGAGGGATGCCAGGGGGAGAGAATCTTCTTCCACTATCCGCGGCTGCAGACGATGGCCAGCGCCGAAGAGGCGGCGATTCCGTTGAACGGCAAGAACCCGGGCGGGCAGGCAAGGGTGCTGCTCAAAGGACAGTTTCTCGCGCTCCCCGTCATTGATCCTCTAGATGGAGAACGGGTGCTGTGTTATCGAAGCTTCCTGCCCGCGCCCAGTTCGCTTGTTTAGCAAAACAAACAATCTCGTGAGTTATCGAGTTAGAGAGCAACCATGAAGATTACGATCCAAGAGCGGGACTATACCGTGGCCCTCGATGCGGTGCGGCCGCTGACCATCGAGCGCAAATTGAATGAGCCATCGATTTGCCAGTTATGGCTCAGCTTGCCGACTAACGGCAGCATGGCAACGCCAATCCGTAACCAGTCTTTGTTCGTAATTGGAGACGATGGCACTGTTTATTTTACGGGCTATATCGCAGTAAGTCCGTTGCCTGAATATGTCGGCCTGGCGCTGGAAGGTCCGCGCTACCGTATTGCCATCAAAGCAGTCAGCGACGAGTTGCTGCTGGACCAGCTGCTAATGCCACCCAGCACCGGCGCAACGGGCGAAACAGCAGGGCAGTTGCTGACCGCCTTGGTATCCCATTCTAGGTCGAATGCCCTTTCAACACAAGGGCTTTCGTTGAACGTGCCGGTGAGCAGCTTTGTTCCGGAGCAAGGCGCTTCGTGGAGCAAGAGCGCGGGACAGCTGGCGAGCCAGGCGAGGGCTGCGTATCGTGCCGCCAATGGTGCTCTGACGATTTCCAGCGTACAAAACACGGTACATCCGCTCAACGAAACAGACGGCAGTCTCAATTTGGCGAGCCTATCATTCTCATCGAGTATTGAGCGTGCCCTGGCAAACGATGTTACAGCTTGTGGGGAACACGAACCCGTCACCTATGTAACCGAATACTTTTTGGGCGATGGAGTTACTACCCAATTTTATCTTTCCGCCGCTCCGTTTTTCCCCGCGGCGTCCAAGGCCACAATCATCAACGAACTCTTCAATCAGGCCGACATCAATCAATCCGTTTGGAATAATTCGGGGAGCGACGGATACTTGCGCCTGGGCTCTGGCGGCCTAGTGATGGACGGTGGAAATGGTTTCGACGGCGCGACTGTGCTGAGTTGGATAGATCCGATAGAGATGGGCGGGACCTTGCTCCTGGAGGCGGTGGGCGTCAGTTTGTCGCCCGGCAGCACTGGAGTTCTTGCCGGTTTCCTTCTGGGGCTCGATACACAGTCGGCATGCGTCGCTGGATTTCAGGCGGCGGCGCAACAGGGCACTGGAGCAGTTACGTTGCAACCTATCATTCAAGGAACAGTCGCCGGGTCGTCCTATCCAGTAAATCCGGCCAACCAATATACTCTTCGAGCCAGGGTACATTGCGCAGACAGCCAGCGAGTGTTAGCCATTTACCGATCGTTTGGGGATAGTGGACCAATTAGCGAGGGGGGGCAGTCAAGCCTGAGCCCCGGCAAGTTACAACTTGAGATTCAGGAGTTTGTCAACGGCGTAGGTGGCATGCCGGTGACGCTGTATGACGGCGCCCTCGCGAGTTTGCCATTTGCATCCGCAGTGGTGGCAGCGAGCAGCATGAACCTGATTGGAACCATGCGCGCGATCAACCTGACAAACCTGGGTTCGGGATGGGTGGTCAGCACTCCTCCAGGCGGAGGGCCCTATACGCGGAGGGTCGGCACCACAGCTGAGGCAGCTGAATGTCATCTGGAACGCGCTGGTAAGGTTGTGTTTTATGCGGGATATGCGCCCGTGGCCGGGGAGCAAATCGCGGTGAATTACCGCACAATCGGCAGGTCGGTGGGACGAGCAGTGAATGCTGCAAGCCAGCAGGCGCTGACTCAGGCCGGGTCGCCATCTGCGGCTTGTTGGATTGGCTCAGTTACCAGTCCTCCCGCGCGCAGTTCGGCCGACTGCCGGAATGCGGCGCTCGCGATCGAGCAGGCGGCGGCCGGAGTCAGCGCACTTTGGAGCGGCACCTATAGCGGAAACAGGTGCAGCTTTGCCAGTGACGTCTGGCCCGGGGATGCATTGCTTCTGAATGCTCCTTCGACAAGCTTGAATGCGCAGGTTATCGTACGGACTGTGAAAGTGACTTACACCGCGAGTTATCCGGACCTGGTGGAGTTTGCGATTCAGTTTGCCAACGATTGGGCGGACGATCTGGCCATCAAGACAAGCAAAACCGTGCCTGCCGATGCGTGGTTGCCGGCGGCGATTGCGCCCACTTTCCCTGCCGATCTGACGAGCCTAAGCGTGACTACGCTGAATGGAAGTACGGTTTCGATAAGTGTGGGCATAACTCCGCCATCTGGAGGCGGGTTTGAAATACGGCGAAGAGATTTTGCTTTTATGCCCGGTGAGGATCCAGGCCTTGTGGTACGCGCGGCTTTGCCTAACATGACATTTTCCCGTGAGACTGCCAATGACAGGTTCTACATCCGGATTTATGACGGGTCTACACCGCCTAACTACTCGGAGTTTTCGACGGCGTTGTTTATCAACCTGCCTCTGGGATCGTGAACGCGGGACTCGCCATTAACCTAACCCGGCGTAGCCGGAACCAAACAGGCGTCCAAAACGAAAAGTTGGAGCCTTCATCAAAGTGGCCTCGAAGGCGCATGGATATTGGCTTTCGCGT
>Ga0302320_10028781_pt1 | contig 10649 bp, 9 predicted proteins | sample Bog_T0_3_FD_202130 | JGI IMG/M metagenome (GOLD analysis project Ga0302320, IMG submission 202130) | Peat permafrost microbial communities from Stordalen Mire near Abisko, Sweden - Bog_T0_3 | ecosystem: Environmental > Terrestrial > Soil > Wetlands > Peat | place: Sweden: Abisko, Stordalen Mire... | reverse complement strand
AAGGGAACACTCCCTCTGGGCCCTGTTCAAAGGATCCGTGATGCAACGGATCCTCCAGATTCCCCTGGTTCTTGCGGTCCTCGCATCGTCGTCGGCGGCCCAGAATGCCGACACGTCCTCGATCATCCTGGCCCCTAAGGCCGCCGAAAGCCCGGCAGCGCCGGCATCGGCGCCAGTGGAGCGGGTGGTTTCGCCGGGGATCGGGGCGGACTTGGCTGCGTCATTGCCTGCCTATAGTCCTCCCTCCGGGGCGACGACAGCCGGGGATCTGCGGGAAAAGGACAAGCCCAGGAACCAGATTCCCCGGATCCCGATTGAGATGATGCAGAAATACGTCGTGCACGAGGACCGTGTCCCGGTGTTCCAGCCTCTCGAATTCTACACCAAGGTGGGCCTGACCGCATTGTCGTTCAAGGAGCACCCGGGGCGCCGCATCGGGAATTTTTTCAACCTGAACGCGCCGGCCGCCCACGATGCGATGGTGGACGAGATGGTGTTTGCCGACCGCCTGGAGTCTGTCGACATGGCCTTCGCAATGGCCGCGGATGGCGACCGCTCGGAGATCGAGGCCATGCAGCAGGCGATCATCGACGACGGGTTCAGCCGCGAGAGCCCGGTTTTTAAGTAAGGCAGCGCCAGGGGCTCGCGGGTTCCATTATCCTCCCGGCCGGGGCGACTTTGGCCCTGAAACTTGCTTATCCGGGCGTCCCAAGGATGTTACGGTCGGCACATGAGCCTTTTACGACCGTTTTGGGCCGCCGCTCCCCTGGGGGCCGGTCGCCCTCCAAAACCCGGGTGCCATCAACGATGACTGCAGGACGGCTGCGCCTTCTCGGGTGGATTGCGGCGATCGGCGCCAGCCGGCTCGGGGCATCGCAGATGCACGAATCCGCCCCGCTCTTCACGCGGATCAGCCAGGACACGGTCGTCCCCGCGGAGGTCAGCAGCCACGGGATGTTTGTGAGCGTGATGATCAACGGCCAGGGGCCCTTCCGCATGCAGGTCGACACCGGGTGCTCGTACTCGATGATCTCGCCGGAGGTCGCTGCCGCGGTTGAGGCCAGGGGCGTCGACTCGGATTCTGAAGAGACGCAGGTCACCAACGGGCTGGGTGATTCCCTTTCGGTGCCCCGCGTGCTGCTCGACTCGATCACGGTGGGGGGCGTGCAGTTCGAGGGGGTCGTCGCCGGGGTTGTCCCCCTTGAACTGCAGTCAAAGATCGACAGCAGGGGGCTGGACGGGCTCCTCGGATACTCCCTGTTCTCGGACCTGTTCTTCGCGCTCAATTTTCCGGGCCAGGAACTGTCCCTGAGCCCGGACTGGCCGAAGAACCTGCAGCCCGTGCGGGCGGAACTGCCCGTTGTCGAGCATTCCGGGGTGCCGTTTGTAGCGGTGGAGCTGCAGGGCCATGCGTTCGAGCTGATGGTCGACACCGGGGCTAACGACAGGCTCCACCTCCCGCCGGAGGAGGCGGGTTCGCTCAGCTGGAAGACCGCGCCGCGCCCCGGCTTCCTTTTGGCCGTGGCGGGCGAGGTCGGCCACGAGCAGATTGGCAGGCTCACAGGCACGATGGAGCTTGGCGGCCTGCGCCAGTTAGAGCCCGTCCTTGAGGTGAGCAGCGGGGCCCCGACCATGGGCGTCGGCCTCCTGCACCCATTTTCCCTCGTTTTTCATGAGGAGGAGGACAAGCTATGGCTGTGCTCCGAAACCGACGGGCCGTTGCCTTCGCCCCCGGAGCTCAGCGTCGGCATCAGCATGTTCTCCGACCCCGATGGATGGCGCGTGGCTGCGATCATCCCGAACAGCCCGGCGGAGGAAGCCTCAATCAAGCCGGGCGACCTTGTTGTGAAGATAGAAAACCAGCCGGCGCGCAATTGGACCCGGGATCAGGTGCAGGGCTGGATTGAGGCACACCCGACGATCGCGATGACGGTTTCCTCGGCCTCGGGCGAGCGGGACCTCAATCTCAAGGTCTGGTCGCTGGTCCCTTAGAACCCTGCACCCGAAGCCGTGAACAGTCATGTCCACCGATTTTAACCCCGAAACCCTGAACTCCCATGCGTGACCCCTTTCGTTGGCTTTTTGCCGCCCTGTCCGTCTCCCTGGCGGCGTCCCTTTTCTGGGGCGTGCAGCTGCGCCGCCAGCTGGCGCACGAGCGGCTTGGGGCCGCATCCGACCGCCAGCTCCTTTCGGAGCAGGAAGGCCGGCTGCGGGCGGCTGAGCGGACGCGCAACGCGGCGGAGGCCATCCTGCAGGGAGGAACCGGGTCGGGCATCCGGCGGATGTTTCCGGCAGGCGGCCCGCTGCCATCGGCGGACACCATCAACAAGTTCAACGCGGCGATGGACGGCGACCCGGTCTGGGCGCCCTTTTTCTGGAAGCTGGAGCGCCGCCGCATCCTTTCGCGCTACAACATCCTGCTCTCGGCTCTCAGCATCCAGCAGGGGAAGCGCGCCCCTCTGGAGGACCTGCTGGTAGAGCGGGCGATCGCCAGCCGCAAAATGGTGCATGAGCAGCGGGCCGCCGGCCGGAAATTCGATTCGCCGGAAGCGATCGCTGCGGTCGCAGGGGCCACTGACGGGCTCGATGCCAAGATCAGCGACCTGGTGGGCGCCAGCATCGCAGCAAAGCTCAAGGAGTGGAACACCGCGATATATTCGTATGGCAATGCGCCGGACGGACCTGTTGCGCAGGATGCCGTGACGCTAAGCGATTCGGGATTCGAGGTGACCTCCGACCAGCTCGTCAAACTGGCCCTAGTCCGGTACGAGGTCTACGTGCTCAACCCGGGCCCAAGGCCCGCGTCGGGGGCGGAGCCTGTTGACCCCAGGACGGGCCTCACCTCGCAGGAGACGCGGCTGTTCGAGCGCGAGGCCGAGGTCCTTTCGAAGGATGAGGTCGCAGTCCTCCGGAACTGGCAGATCGAGGAGCACCGGGCCAGGGCGGCCGCGGATGCCATCCGGTCCACGTTTCACATGGAGGGCGAACGGGGCTCGCAGTGACAGGGGACCAGCCAAAGAGCGAAAAACGACGATCCCAGGCGCCACTGGAGCAGGGCGCCCGTGACCCCGCATGCCATCGGGAAAACTCACCATGGCCAGTTTGAGGGCGAGATTCCTGCCATAGAGCGCCGCGAGCACCGCGATGTTGCCGAGGTACACGGCTGCCGCGGCAAAGTAGCGGCCGCGCACACACCGGCCCAAAGGGTTTGATCCGCGACGTTCGAAACAACGGAACGCTGCCCGGGGCGAAGCATCAAAGCCGGGGTCGCGCCGGTGCCGCGGCCGGATGCGTCATCGCGGAGTTGCGCAATTGGCGCCGAGCGGCAATGGATGTGCACCATTAGATGACATCGGCACACCCCAGGTATTCCGCAGCCAGGATCGTCGCGGGGCTCGCCGTGCTTGGTCTTCTTGCCGGGGCCGTTTTTTATGTCTGGCGCGAACAGACCCCGGTCCCGCAGGCCGACGTCGAGGCATTCCTTGATTCGACGCAGGGATCGGGTCACCTGCACTTTTCCGTGGCGCGCATTGTAACCCTGCAAAAGGGGGACAATGGCGCCCAGGTGGCCGTCGTGGCGACGGGAAGGACGCTAGAGCCGCTCTTCACTACGATCGGCACCTCGGACTACCTGGCCCGGACGTTTGGTGCAGCGGAGGCGGCAATCCCCGGGAACCGCTATCAGGCGACCATCCTCGAGCCCAACGCCCCGGCAGGGTCCACGTTCGAATTCCAGGGCATCGTTGACGTCCATGGACGGGGCTCCCAGCGGGCGCTCACCCTGGTTTCCGGCGGCTTTGTCGGCCGTGGGCCCCAGGGTGAACCCAGGTCGGCCTTTCAGGGCCCGACCTATGTGGCGGGCGATCCGCAGGATGATGGCCGGCTGCGGAAGCTTGTCGCGGACAGTGAGGCGCTTGCCAAACAGAAGACCCCGGCCTCCGGACCCCCACCGCCGGCCAAATTGGCTGACGCCGGGAGCCGCAGGAGCGCCTTTCTGGCGACGTTGGCGCCTGGCAGGATCTTCCGCGGACTGGCGACAGAGACCGGACTGGAGCAGGGAACGACGCTCTACATGGAAATTGTGGACGTGTCCCGGGACGGCGAGGTCAGGGCACTCCTGCGTAATGACGGAGGGTGGGAGCTAGCGCGGTCGTTCCTGGGCACCGTGGGTCCCCCCGAAGGCTTTGAGGCCGCAGCCCTTACCCTGGTGTCGCATCCCAATCAGGCGGTCCGAGGCGGCGGCCCCATCATCGAGGACGCGCAGACCTGGTCGCTGGCGCTGCGCTGGAATCCCGTGCAGGGCCTCTCCGGTGAAAGCCGGCACTATGATTTTCAGTTCCAGCCTATAAGCGACCGGGAGGCTTCGGAAGCGAAGGTGTCCCTGGCTCGCGAATATGAATCCGCAGTGGGTGCGACGGGGCTGGGAACCCTCTTTATCGGAAGCGCGACGGCCCGCGCCTCGGGTGCGTCTGAGCTGATCCTGCTCCGCTTTATGACTCGCGAGGGCCGAGGGACGACGCTCGGTGCGCGCATCGAATCCACGACGCAGACCTGGCAACGGAGCCTCAGTGGCACGATAATCGCGAACTCCAAGCGCTCCGGAGGCGACCCCATCCGGCTCGAGGCGGACGCCAGCAGTGCGGTGCAGGTGGCCCCTCCAGAGTCTGTGTTTGGCTGGCGCGACAACCTCCAGATCCGTCTCGGGGCCGACCCGGGGTCGCTCCTGGGGGAGGACGAGCACTTCACATACAAGCTGGCGGTCGCAACGGACGCCGACCTGCATCGGCTGGAGGCCGAACGCCTTGAACGGCTGGCCCATCTGGCCGCAATCTTCCGGCCGGGGATAGCCTTTGACGGCACCTATCACGAAGAGCAGGGCTTCACAACCGTGGCGCGGCTCGAGGTGGAGAGCGTCGACCGCAAAACCGGCGCCGTTTCGGCCGAGATCGACTCCCGCGGCCGGCTCGGCGTCCACCGTGAATTCAAGGGCAACTTCGATCCCTCGGGCAGTTCTTTGGTCCTTACAGCCACCGCGCGTGGCAGCTTCCGTGCCGACGAGGATTTTGACGTGCCTTTTCTAAAGGCGGGGGTCCCTGCGACGGTTCGTTTTTCGCCGGCTGGAAATTCCCTGGTGGGCCAGATTGAGGGCGACCCTTCCTGGAAGATCGAGCTTCCCCTGGGCGTTTTCTTTTCCGCCCCGGTTGAGCCGGCGGTCGCGAATCCCGAACTCACGGAGGCCCCCGCATACCCGCCACCTCCCAAGGAGGAAGGGGCATATCTGCTTCGTGAAGGAAGCTGGATAACGCTCCCCAAAAATCAGGGTCATTTCGTCACGGAGACCATTAAGCCCGACGCCAACCTTCACCTCTCGCTGAGCGTGATAGACCTCCTGGGACAGGGCATTGGCCTCGTGTCACGCGAGAAGGACAAGATGAAAGTCATCTTTTTCCAATTTGACGGCAAGGATCCCCGTCCCGTGTCCCGCGGAGTGGCCACCACGCTGCTCTTTGTCGGTTCGGAGCCGAAGGGCAAACCGCCGATCGAGCTTGCCAGAGCCGAGGTGCAAAAGGACGGGAGTCGCAGGGTGTTGAAGGCGGGCGGTCCCGCCGACAGCCTGCGACTCGGGGAGACCCGCGTCGCGGCCTTTGTCCGGCAGGTAGCGCCGGGCTGCTTCATGCTGACGACCACTTCCAGCCTGGAGCCCGGGCCCTACGCCTTCAATGCGGACACGGGTTACGAGCTGACGCGCGAGTAGGGAATCAGCCGCCCGACAACCATGGCTTCCCAACTTGGAGTACCCTTGCGAGTCTGTCTGGCCGATCATGAGGTTCAGGGGCGCATCTCCATAAAAGCCCCTTAGGGCTGGGCGAGGCCTACCGTTGCGCGCGTTGCAGATTCATCTGCAGAACCCCCGGCAAGTCGGGAGCAACCGACGACACCTCGATCTCACCGAGCAGCCTTCGCTTATCGGCCCCCGCTGTCTCCTCCCAGAGCTGCACCCAATATCCGTAGGGTTTCACGACGCCCGAAAGGCGGAAAACCTGGTTCCCGGCGGTTTCAAGATCCACCAGAGTGCGGAATTTCTCGGGCGGGAAGGAAACGTCGACCACAAGACGGTGATGGCCGGGTGAAATCTCGATCTTCCGCGCCGGATCTCCCGCTGGATCAAGTGTCGACGCAATGTCCATGCCGTCGATCTTCGCAAGATTCACGGGAACCTGGTTGATATAGGTCTTGATCCCCGGCGAAGACGGCAACCCCCCATAAACAACGGATGAATCGGGCCTCGCATAATCCGTATAGGTGCGTGGGTTGGTCGCGCAGGCAGCCAAGCTAAGTGACAGCACGACAAGGAGCGAAGTTGCTTTCACGGGAGGATTGGGAGGATTAAGAGGTTGGGTTTGGATCTGGCTCTTCCCGGGGCTCTTTTCCTAGGTCAGGAATTTTGCTAGCGGACCCCAATAGTGCTCATTCCAGCCGGAAAGGAGACCGTCGTACTTCCCTTCCGGAAAACCTGTGTGATCGAACGCAATCGTTGTGCCGGAACCCTGCGGCGTAAGTTCAAATCTAACAATTGAGTAAATTCCCTGGGCCCAGCTCGCGGGTCGCCATGCCTGCACGATTCGCCGGTTGAGGACCAACTCGATGTTTCGTCCGCTGATAAGTCCCCCAAAAAGTGAAAAAGCGCCGCCCTCCTTCGGGTCAATTTCGGCCGGACTCCCTGTAAAGCCAGCGAATTGCTTAGAATCCAAAAGCGCCTCATAGATCAGTTGAGGGTTCGCCTTGAAAGCGACGTCTTGATGAATCGACGTTCGCATCTGATTTTCTTTTGTAGTCGGCGTTTCGATCATTGTTTCTGGAATGCTGCCTGTCGCCCTGGAATCAACGGCCAAACCGCCTAACGCCATCACAATGCCCGCAATTGCCTCGCGACGACTCACGACACTAGGAAAACCAACACGGTCTATTTGAATATTCATAGATGTATCTCCCCTGTGCCCTAAGTTTAGGGTCAGCGGACCATTATGCCAACTGAAGTGCACCAAAACCCACTCCTGGTCGGGCATCTTCCACTTTGTGCGAAAGAGGCTGGGGATCGAATACCACAATGCCGGAATAAAGAATCGTCATTTCTTAGGCTCAGGAAGAAACTCAATCAGCGTCGGCTCCTTGACGTCCACATTGCCCTCAGGAACCCGCGTCCTAACTAACCCGTCGCTGGCCTGCCCAAAGTATTGAGAGGCGTACCGCGCCATCACCGGGAGCGCTTTGTCGAACTGGTTACGGCGCTCGCTGATACTGAAACGGGTTTCCCAAAGTAACTTGTGTTTCCGTTCCTTCCATAGGAGCTGGAAATCGTACGCCATCAGGACCACGAAGTATCGGTTCTCTTCGATCTCCCTGTACAGGTCGTCGCGATCCGTCTGAAAAGCCGTCCCCCGGACGTAATCGGCCTTCTCGGTCCCAATGAGGCCGGGCGAGTCATAGCCGAGCATTAAGGCATTGGCAAAATCTGTTCGGTCGTTTTTCCGGTTCTCGATATTGAGCATCAGCGTTGCGGCGGAAAAATCGGATATGGCCGCGTTCTGGATTGCCACCGGGACCTTGTTAAGTGGGTTCAGGTCAAATTGAAGTGTTACCTGCGCAGAACCAAAATGGTTGTATGCGGATGAGGCAGAGGTAGTGCCGGGCACCGCTGTTGTTCCCCAGTAGACCATTATGAGTAACTTTGTTTTCCCCGGGTCGCCTGCCGGTAGGTATCTCTGGGCCGCGAGCGGAACGGCAATGACCTTCGCGATGTCCACAAAATTAAGGGTGTCGATGGTGGAGTCGCTGACTTCACCGGACCATTTGCCTCCCTTTCCAAACGCATAAAGCTCGGGCTGGAAGGAACCGTCGGAGAGCTTGGTCCGGACGTAGTCCTTGGTCACCTTTGACGACACCGCCGTGATGCCATCGACGGCGTCAGCAGCAACGGCCCAAGGTTGCAACGCAAGGAAGATGGCCCACACCGGGACAAGCCAGTCAATGTTTTGACGCAGATTGATCCAAAGGCACGGCTTCATCTGAAACTATTTTTGGCTGGTGCGCTGTGAGTCCCGGAATAGGCGGATCACCGACTTCTACGCATTTTGAAGCAAGCCGGATTCAATTAGTTGCCAGGTTTTTAGCGCCTGGAAATAGCCGATTTCGGGCCCTTGGCACCGTTTAGCCTCATTTCTAGGAATGGGGTGGTCCTATAGGATCCACCAGCAGATGGTCCATGCGGAGGAATTCGACAAGCCCGCTTGCCGTCGCCAGGTTGATCGAGGGCTCGTTGTCGGAGCGCACCTGGTAGCGAGGAATTCTCCCGGTTCCCAGGAGCTCGCTCAACGCGGCCGCAACAATCATCCGCCCGAATCCCTGCCGTCTAAATTCAGGCTCGGTATAGATTCCTCCGATTTCCCAAACCGATTCGAAGTTTCGAAAGACAAACCCTGCCGAGCAGGTCCTCCCATTGCGCTGAATCGCGAACCACCGCGCTCCATCCGCAAAATGCCGACTCAATTCGCTGTCCAGATAGCCGTTTTGGGCGAGCATAAGCGCGATCTCTGGCTTCAGATTGGATCCCTCTGAAATGCCCGCGGCCTTTGATTGCTGAGCCAGGTTCTCGGGACTTGTAAACGACAGGAAGGTTCGGATGACGCGGGCCGAACGGCTTGCCCTAAGGAGCGCCCCAGCGGCATTGTCGGAGGTCTTAACAACGATTCGCGTATTTGGTAGTTTACCGATGATCTCGAGCTTGGCGGCAGCAGAGGTCCCGTCGATAAGTACAACAAGCTCACGATCGGGGTAGGTTTGACGGTCATACTCGAAGGCGCCTGCCGAGAATAATGACATAAGGGCCCAGCCGCTCGGTCCTTCGAGAAGGTGGAACCGCATAGATGAACCTAGCAGATGCAGCATCTTGAGGGTTACCACGTGCTGCAGGGGAGCAGCCCGCAGAAGCGTGGAGATCCTGCCGATATCATTGCTAAACCGCATCGTTAGGCTCTTTTCTGGAGGGTCGAATGCCGAAGTGCGATCGCATTGATGAATTGATTGAATTCCGAGGGTCACGCGCTCCCGAACTCGTTGGTTTTTGGCGCGCTTACGCATCAGTTACCTACAGGTAGGGTTTTACCCTATTTTGCCCAGTCCTTTTTCGGCGTAATTTCCCGCAAAAGCGTCGGGTACACTCTCGAGCCACGCATGATCAAAAGAATCCAAACGACCGCAGACCTTAACCTGCGAACGGATGAGATTGTCCCGATGCCCACCTGCCTACCGGATATTGAGGAGGCCGGAGGGCCGGTCCTGCTGGACAGTCCGAGTGCTGTCGGTGCGTCCGCAACCAAGCAGATTCTAGTCATCGATCACGATCCGGAAGTGCGTGAATTGGTGGCCAAGACCATTACACGAGCGGGGTTTCGGGCCGACATTGAAAGCGATGGAGAAGAGGGCTGGCATGCTCTCTGCCGGGTTACCTATGACCTGGTGATAACCGGAAACGAAATGCCGGGGCTTACCGGAGTAAAGCTGATCGAACGCATTCGGGGCTTCTCGAAAGAGCCTCCATGCATGCTGATTTCCGGGAAGCAATCCGGGGTTGAATCAACCCTGATGCCGCTCATCGGATTCGACGGGTTTTTGGCGAAACCGTTTTCGCCTGCCGCGTTGATCGAGAAGGTATACGATCTTTTGCTGCACGGACAAAGCATGGAACCGTGAGCGTCGAATCTACACCGCCTTGCCTGAGATAGCAGAAACCCAATGTGAGGGAGCCCGGGCAAGCGCGGTGCCTCGAGACGATTATCGTGCAGTGTATTTGGCCGCTGGCGATAGCGAGGGTCATAGGATCGTTCGCTTCCGCCCCAGCGCCCTCGCGACGGGGATCGATCCGCACAATCCTTAAATGGTTTCGGCCGACGGGCTTGCTTCGGAGTTTCATGACCGTCTCGAGCACGGCCCTCTGGCAACGCTGGGGTGGCAGCCCACTCAGGATATTTTCCAGGTCGTCGACCACAAGCTGGCCCATCCATGGCCAAATCTCCGGGATATTGCCCGCCCGGTGCGCCTGAAGGAGCGTGTTTGGCGTGACCCTCGCCCGGTGTCCGGCCGGAATGGGCTCGTCAGGCCAAACGTCGACGCCAGCCCGGATGTGGCCGCTCGCGGCCGCATCGAGAAGCTCATCAAAATTCACGATCGCCGCCCGGCTTGCCAGTATCACGATGCCGCCCGGCTCCATGCTCTCAAAATAGGTGCGCCCGATCTTGCCAGAATTCTCCGTGGTGACAGCCGCCGACAGGAATATGACCGCGGATTTCCTGAAGCATTCCTGGAGCGTGGCAGGGATCACGTCCATCTCGCGAAGGACGGAGGGATGGATCCACGGGTCGCATACCAGGATATCCCGGCTGAACGGCCGTAAGAGCGGCAGAAGCGCTCGCCCTACGTTCCCCAAACCCACTATCGCCATCGTCCTTCCCTGCAGAAGAATGGGGTCCTGGTTGTCGCCTTCGCCGTAGAGCGTCTCGGTGCCCGCGCGGATTGATGCGTCCGCTTGGTGGATTCGCCTGGCGAGCGACAGAGCCATGCCGAGGGACATCTCCGCGACCGGTTTTGCGAAG
>Ga0302320_10028780_pt1 | contig 10650 bp, 4 predicted proteins | sample Bog_T0_3_FD_202130 | JGI IMG/M metagenome (GOLD analysis project Ga0302320, IMG submission 202130) | Peat permafrost microbial communities from Stordalen Mire near Abisko, Sweden - Bog_T0_3 | ecosystem: Environmental > Terrestrial > Soil > Wetlands > Peat | place: Sweden: Abisko, Stordalen Mire... | reverse complement strand
TGGCGAACAATTAGCTGCTAAGTTTGGTGTGGGATTAGCCCGTATGGCAAGAACCATCCGTGAAAGAATGAACGTGAGAGATAATGAAGTATTTACTCCTATTGATTTAATCAATTCGAAAACATTATCATCCGTTATCAATTCTTTTTTTGGAACCAACCAGTTGTCACAGTTCATGGATCAAACCAATCCCCTGGCTGAGATGACTCACAAACGAAGAGTTTCAGCATTAGGACCCGGTGGTTTGTCAAGAGATCGCGCAGGATTCGAAGTACGAGACGTTCACTATACCCACTATGGCAGATTGTGTCCTATCGAAACGCCAGAAGGTCCGAATATCGGATTGATATCTTCACTTTGCGTGTATGCAAAAATCAATGAACTTGGTTTTATTGAAACACCCTACCGGAAAGTAAAAAACAGCAAGGTAGACTTTTCCGATACAGGAATCATCTATTTGAGCGCTGAAGAAGAAGAATCAAAAGTTATTGCTCAGGCAAATGCGGCACTGACGAAAGACGGTGTTTTCTCTGAAAGCAAAATTAAATCACGTTATAATGGCGATTTCCCCCTGGAAGATGGAAGTAAAGTTAATCTAATTGACGTTGCTCCTAACCAGATTGCTTCCATTGCAGCCTCACTGATTCCATTTCTTGAACATGATGATGCAAACCGTGCATTGATGGGATCTAACATGATGAGGCAGGCAGTTCCACTGATGTGTCCTGAAGCACCTATTGTCGGTACCGGAATTGAAGGACAGGTTGTACGTGATTCCAGATTACTTCTTATTGCAATAAAAGATGGTGTCATCGAATCGGTAGATGCTAATGAAATAGTAATCCGTCATTCACTGTCAGAAGAAGAAAAATTTGTTTCTTTTGATAATCCGATTAAACACTACTCCATTTCCAAATTCAGAAAGACCAATCAGAATACGTGTATCAACCTAAGACCAATCGTTAAAAAAGGGGAGAAGGTTACCAAAGGACAAATTCTTACTGAAGGCTATGCCACAAAAGACGGAGAACTGGCTTTGGGAAGAAACCTGATGGTTGCATTCATGCCCTGGAAGGGTTACAACTTTGAAGATGCTATTGTACTTTCTGAAAAAGTAGTTCGTGAAGATTATTTCACGTCTATACATATTGATGAATATTTACTTGAAGTACGCGATACGAAAAGAGGACTTGAAGAACTCACTGCCGATATACCAAATGTAAGCGAGGAAGCTACAAAAAATCTTGATGAAAACGGTTTGATCCGAATAGGCGCTCATGTTGAACCGGGAGATATACTGATAGGAAAAATTACTCCGAAAGGAGAAACAGATCCTTCACCGGAAGAAAAACTGCTTCGTGCCATCTTTGGCGATAAAGCCGGCGATGTGAAAGATGCTTCACTCAAAGCAACACCATCATTACATGGAGTTGTAATTGATAAGAAACTGTTCTCACGTTCTATCAAAGACAATAAAAAAGTAAAAATTAACGAAAAAGCCATTCTCACTAAGCTTGATGATGAATTTTCAGCTCAGGTCGCCGATTTGAATGCACGTATGGTGGATAAACTTTTTGTTCTTGTTAATGGTAAAACCTCACAGGGTATTAAAGATTACTACAATGTAGATGTAATTACGAAAGGCACTAAGTTTACTCAGAAAGTTCTACAGGATATAGATTTTCTTAATGTAAAACCTTCGAAATGGACAACAGACAAGGATAAGAATGAAGTCATCAAAGAACTGTTCAATAATTATCTTTTGAAATTTAAAGAAATTGATGGCGTTTACAAAAGAAAAAAATATAATATCACCATTGGCGATGAACTGCCTGCGGGTATTATTAAATTAGCAAAAGTATATATTGCTAAAAAACGTAAAGTCAAAGTTGGCGATAAAATGGCTGGTCGTCATGGAAACAAAGGGATTGTTGCCAAAATTGTCCGTGAAGAAGAAATGCCTTTTCTTGAAGACGGAACACCGGTAGACATCGTCCTTAACCCACTTGGAGTTCCTTCCCGTATGAACCTTGGACAGATTTATGAAACTGTATTGGGATGGGCAGGACTTAAGATGGATGTTAAGTTTGCATCTCCGATTTTTGATGGCGCTTCTGTAGAGGATATCGTAAAACAAACTGATAAAGCCGGGTTACCTAAATATGGGAAAACATATTTATATGATGGTGGAACCGGTGAGCGTTTTGATCAACCTGCTACGGTTGGAATCATTTATATGATGAAACTGGGTCACATGGTTGATGACAAGATGCATGCGCGTTCAATAGGACCTTATTCACTCATCACTCAGCAACCCTTAGGAGGTAAAGCTCAATTTGGCGGACAGCGATTCGGTGAAATGGAAGTTTGGGCGCTTGAAGCATTTGGTGCTTCCAATATATTACAGGAAATCCTGACCGTGAAGTCGGATGATGTATCCGGTAGAGCCAGGGCCTACGAATCTATAGTTAAAGGAGAACCCATGCCGATACCGGGTGTACCTGAATCTCTCAACGTGTTATTACATGAATTAAGAGGATTGTGTTTAAGTATAAATCTTGTTAATTAATTTATGATCGCGTTGAATACGTTTCTTTCGATTCGTATTATTTATTTTAAAATTGGTTGCTCAGTTCATAATTTAATAAATTCAAACTATGTCATTCAGGAAAGAAAATAAAACTAAAAGTAATTTTACCAAGATTTCAATTGGATTAGCTTCACCTGAAGAAATTCTTGAAAAGTCAAGCGGGGAAGTATTGAAACCTGAAACCATAAATTACAGAACCTATAAACCGGAAAGAGACGGATTGTTCTGTGAAAGGATTTTTGGTCCGGTAAAAGATTATGAATGTCATTGCGGTAAGTATAAACGTATCCGATACAAGGGTATAGTCTGCGACCGATGCGGTGTGGAAGTCACAGAAAAGAAAGTCCGTCGTGAACGTACGGGACATATTGCACTTGTTGTTCCTGTCGCTCACATCTGGTATTTCAGATCAAATCCGAATAAAATTGGATATTTGTTAGGTTTTCCTTCTAAAAAATTAGACACCATCATTTATTATGAAAGATATGTGGTCATCAATGCCGGTGTTAAAGCTGTTGATGGTATTAAAGCTCATGACTTTCTGACGGAAGAAGAATATGTTGATATCTTAGAATCCCTGCCTAAAGAAAATCAATATCTGGATGATAAAGATCCGAATAAATTCATCGCTAAGATGGGCGGTGAAGCATTACATATGCTGCTGGAAAGAATAGAACTGGATAGTTTGTCTTTTGACCTGAGACATAAAGCAAATACAGAAACTTCCCAACAACGCAAGAGTGAAGCTTTGAAACGTCTTCAGGTTGTTGAAGCTTTCAGGGAATCAAAAAGTATCAATCATCCCGAATGGATGATCATTAAAGTAGTGCCTGTCATTCCACCAGAATTAAGACCATTGGTACCATTGGATGGCGGTCGTTTCGCGACTTCTGATCTGAATGATCTCTACAGAAGAGTTATCATCAGAAACAATCGTTTGAAAAAACTAATTGAAATTAAAGCTCCCGATGTGATCTTACGTAATGAAAAACGTATGTTACAGGAATCGGTAGATTCATTATTTGACAATTCCAGAAAATCAAGCGCTGTAAAAACTGAAGCCAACCGTCCTTTAAAATCATTAAGCGACAGCTTAAAAGGTAAACAGGGTCGTTTTCGTCAGAATCTTTTAGGTAAGCGCGTTGACTATTCTGCACGATCGGTTATCGTCGTTGGTCCTGATCTGAAACTTCATGAATGCGGTCTTCCAAAAGATATGGCGGCTGAATTGTATAAACCTTTTATTATTCGTAAACTGATTGAAAGAGGTATCGTTAAAACAGTGAAATCAGCAAAAAAAATTGTTGACAGGAAAGACTCTGTTGTTTGGGATATTCTGGAAAATGTATTGAAAGGTCATCCTGTATTGTTAAACCGCGCTCCTACTCTTCACCGTTTGGGAATTCAGGCATTTCAACCCAAACTGATAGAAGGAAAAGCGATCCAGTTACATCCACTGGTGTGTACCTCTTTCAATGCCGACTTCGATGGCGATCAAATGGCAGTTCATTTACCACTTGGCAATGCAGCAATTCTGGAAGCTCAATTGATCATGCTTGCTTCACATAACATTCTCAATCCCTCTAACGGCGCACCTATTACAGTTCCTTCACAGGACATGGTTCTTGGATTATATTATATCACCAAAGCAAGAAAAAGTACAAAAGAACACCCTATTAAAGGTGAAGGAATGATTTTCTATTCTTCTGAAGAAGTAAAAATAGCTTATAACGAAAAGAAAATAGACCTTCACGCGATCATAAAAGTAAGATACAATGAAGAAGATTATAAAATAAATATTAAAGACCGGATCATTGAAACTACTGTTGGTCGGGTTCTTTTTAACGAATTTGTACCCAAAGAAGTGGGTTATCTGAATGATGTTCTCACAAAAAAATCGTTACGGGAAATTATCAGCAATGTATTAAAGAAAACCGGAACATCCAGAACTGCTCAATTCCTTGATGAAATCAAAAATCTTGGATTCACTATGGCTTTCAGAGGCGGTTTGTCATTCAATATAGATGATGTTATTGTTCCGGAAGATAAAAATGAACTTGTTGAAGAAGGTTACCAGCAGGTTGACGAAGTGATGAATAATTACAATATGGGTTTTATCACAAACAACGAACGTTACAACCAGATAATAGACATCTGGACACATACCAATGCTAAACTAACCAACATTCTGTTAAAACGTTTGTCCAGCGACAACCAGGGATTCAACCCTATCTATATGATGCTTGAATCCGGTGCACGTGGCTCTAAGGAACAAATTCGTCAGTTATCAGGTATGCGGGGTCTGATGGCTAAACCTCAGAAGTCCGGTGCCACCTCGTCTGAAATTATAGAAAACCCGATCCTTTCTAACTTTAAAGAAGGATTATCAGTACTTGAATATTTTATTTCTACTCACGGTGCCCGTAAAGGACTCGCGGATACTGCTCTTAAAACAGCTGATGCCGGGTATCTTACCCGTCGTCTTGTTGACGTTGCTCAGGATGTTATAATCACTGAAGTGGACTGCGGAACATTAAGAGGACTTATTGCAACTTCTATTAAAAATAATGAAGAAATCGTCGAATCCCTTTCAGATCGTATTCTTGGACGAACAACGGTTCATGATATTTATCATCCGTTGACTGGAAAATTAATTGTGGCATCAGGTGATGAAATTAATGAAGAAGTCGCAGCTCAGATTGAAGACTCTCCGATTGAACAAATTGAAATCCGTTCCGTACTTACCTGTGAATCGAAGAAAGGAGTTTGTGGCAAATGCTATGGACGTAATCTCGCCACGGGTCGAATGATAGAAATGGGAGAAGCCACAGGCGTAATTGCTGCACAGTCAATCGGTGAACCTGGAACACAGCTTACACTCCGTACTTTCCATGTGGGTGGTACTGCATCGAATATTGCTTCGGATTCAAATATTACAGTTAAATACGATGGAATAGCTGAAATAGAAGAATTAAGAACCGTTTCCAAAACAGATAAAAAAGGCACTATTGATATCGTGATTGGTCGTATGGCCGAATTGCGTATTCTTGATAAGAACACAAAAATTATTCTTACCACGCATAATATCCCTTACGGTTCCAAACTATATATCAAAAATGGAGATCCGGTTAAAAAAGGACAGCTCATTTGCGAATGGGATCCTTATAATGCCGTTATCATCTCCGAATCTACTGGTCATATAGCTTTTGAAAGTATTATCGAAGGCGTTACTTTCAGGGAAGAATCAGATGAACAAACCGGCTTCAGGGAAAAAGTAATTGTTGAAAGCAGGGACAAAACCAAAAACCCTGTCATAAAAATTATAGATAACAAGAAGGAACCGATGAAATCATATAACCTTCCTGTTACTGCGCACATCATTGTTGAAGAAGGAGCAAAAGTAATAACGGGTGATATTTTGGTTAAGATACCGAGAGCTGTTGGAAAATCCGGTGATATCACGGGTGGTCTGCCGCGTGTTACCGAATTATTTGAAGCGCGTAACCCTTCCAACCCTGCTGTTGTTTCTGAAATTGACGGTGAAGTTTCTTTTGGCAAAGTTAAAAGAGGCAACCGCGAGATAATTATTAAGTCAAAAGCTGAAGAACTTAAAAAATATCTTGTTCCCCTGTCCCGTCAGATATTAGTTCAGGAAAACGATTATGTGAGAGCCGGTACACCTTTATCAGATGGCGCTACAACCCCTGCTGATATTCTGGCAATCAAAGGACCCACAAAAGTTCAGGAATACATTGTCAACGAAGTTCAGGAAGTATATCGAATGCAGGGTGTAAAAATCAATGACAAACACTTTGAAATTATTGTTCGCCAGATGATGCGAAAAGTGGAAATTGTTGATCAGGGCGATACTAAATTCCTCGAAAAACAAATCGTTGATAAATGGGATTTCATGGACGAAAATGATTGGATTTTTGGTAAGAAAGTAATACTTGATTCAGGAAATTCTCAGGTTCACAAAGCAGGACAAATCATTACCGCCAGAAAATTACGCGACGAAAATTCATTGCTGAAACGTAAAGATCTGAAACCCATGACTGCAAGAGATGCAATACCTGCAACATCCTGTCAGATATTACAGGGCATTACAAGAGCAGCACTTCAAACACAAAGCTGGATGTCTGCAGCTTCATTTCAGGAAACAACCAAAGTACTCAATGAAGCCGCCGTATTGGGTAAAATTGACTATCTTGACGGTTTGAAAGAAAACGTGATTGTTGGACACCTGATACCTGCAGGTACAGGTCTTCGTGATTATAACAATATCATAGTAGGTTCAATGGAAGAATATCAGAAACTCGTGAATGCAAAGAGTTCTACATATGAATACGCTGAAGAATCCGAAAATGAAAAGAATTAATATTAAATCACATGGAAGATCAAAAAAATGCAAATCAGTTAAATATTGAATTAAAAGAGGATATCGCTCAGGGCATTTATTCCAACCTGGCCATCATTACACATTCAGCATCAGAATTTGTAATTGATTTTATCAGAGTAATGCCCGGTATTCCCAAAGCAGAAGTCAAATCGAGAATTATTCTTACTCCCGAACACGCCAAACGTCTTCTGATAGCTATGAAGGACAATATTGCAAAATATGAAACGGCACATGGTACTATTAAGAAAATTGACGATGGACCGATTGGATCAATGATTCCAATGAATTTCGGAGGTCCTACAGCACAGGCATAACAAATAACGTCTTAATTTGCACTAAATCAACTGTTTATCAAAATTTACTTTGTATAGATCTTAATTTTTTTGGTTTCTCAGTATGATTTTCAAACATCCTATATTTAATCATCGTAACATTTACCTGTTTGGTATTTTCTGCCTGGCAGGAAGTATTCCTATCTCCAAATACACGACGAGTATAAGCGAAATTATTTTATTAAGCAATTGGTTGCTCGAAGGACAATTTAAAGATAAATTTTCAACCGTTTTAAAAAATAAATGCATTTGGATGCTATCTTCCATATTTATCATTCATCTGCTCTGGCTTTTTAATACGACTGATTTTACTTATGCAAGTAAAGATTTACGGATAAAACTTCCAATTCTTTTATTACCATTAATAATAGGAACATCAGCACCTCTGAATAAAAAATTAGTTACTACTTTGTTCCTTTTTTATGCTGCTGCTGCTTTCAGCGGTACTATTTTCAGTTTATCCATTTATAAACATATGCTTCATGTTCCTTATCACGACCTAAGGAGAATTTTTCCGGATATGTCTCTGATCAGGTTCTCACTTAATTTAGATGTTGCCATTATTCTTCTTTTATACATTATTATTTTTGATAAAAGCTATTCTATAAATTTCAAAATCATTTTAGGTTTTTTTATTCTTTGGTTTTTTGCTTATATGATTTTTATTCAATCGTTAACAGGGCTGATTATACTTGTGTTAACTTCTGTAATTTTTTTCTTTTCACATCTCATTAAAATGCAGTCAAAATTGATAAGATATTTATCACTATTGATAATCGTTATTATTCCAATGATTGTATTATTTATTATTTTCAGAGTCTATCATGATTATTATAATATAAAGCCGTTAAATCCTTCCTCTATTCAAAAATACACGGCAAATGGGAATGTTTATGATCCTGATTTTTCAGACGCCAGCACAGAGAATGGAAATTATGTATGGCTATACATTTGTGAAAAAGAAATGAGAAAGGAATGGAATAGCCGCAGTAAAATAGCCTTTGACAATAAAGACAGCCTGAAGAATGAAATAAAATATACGCTTATTAGATATCTTGCTTCAAAAGGATTTACCAAAGATAGTGTTGGTATTTCCCGGTTATCAAAGAGGGATATTGAAAATATTGAAAATGGGTGTGCCAATTATATTTACAAAGAAAAATTTGGTATATATACGCGATTTTATGAGGTTTTATGGGAATTTGATCATTATGCTAAATTTAATGATGTAGGAGGTCATTCGGTAACACAGCGAATTGCTTTTGTAAAAAATGCAATTCTGGTAATAAAAGAACATTTCTGGTGGGGAGTAGGAACAGGAGACGTTCAACTCGAAATGAATAAGATGTACGATAAAACACATTCCCGATTACTCAAGGAATTTAGATTAAGAGCGCATAACCAATTTGTTACTTTTTATTTAACATTTGGTGTATTTGGAGCAAGCTGGATCATATTTACATTTTTCTACATCGGATTTTATAAAAAGAAGTATAAAGACTTTTTATACCTGACGGTTTTTATTGTCAGTATGCTTTCTTTTATTAATGAAGATACATTAGAGTCACAAGCCGGTGTGACTTTCATAATTTTCATGATTACTTTCTTTAGTTGCGGGATTGAAGAACAAGACTAATTCCTTTAAGAACCTCAATTGGCGTTTTATTCTAAAAAAATAATAATGTATATAGTTAAACCGCCGGAAATAGCAAAACACATTTATTCCACAGCCAAATGGAACTTCTCCCGCGAGGAGGAGAAATTATATCTCACTTTTGATGATGGCCCCGATCCCGAAGTAACACCACAGATTCTGACCATTCTTAAACAATATAATGCCAAAGCCACTTTCTTTTGTTCAGGGAAACGAGTTGAAAAATATCCTGCTATTTATAATGAAATTATTCAACAGGGACACAGTGTTGGAAATCATACCTACAACCATTTAAACGGTTATCACTCCCGGACAGCAGATTATTTGAATGATATAATGACTGCCGGAATACTTATCCATTCCAATCTGTTCAGACCACCTTACGGCAAAATCAAAAGAAAACAATATAAACTGCTTAAAAAAGATTATAAAATCATTATGTGGGATGTGTTGAGTTGTGATTTTGACCGGAATATCTTACCTCCCACCTGTATTAACAATGTGATCAGAAATGTCAGAAATGGATCCATTATTGTTTTTCATGATTCTCAACAGGCAAAGAAAAATGTTTTAATTGCCGTCCCTGAAGTTTTAAAATACTATACGGAAAAACATATAGAATTCAGTAGAATAATCTGAACCTGATCATCATCTTAATTTTCGTCCGGTCTTATAATATATATTAAACACTCTTTTATACCATATATAGGGTCGGACAATATAATAAACGAAAAACAAACTGTCCGGCAGATGAACTTCAGACCAGATTTCCGTTTTTAGTGCTAAAAAAGTAAAACATTTTATTTTATACCACAAATCCTTCTTCAGTCTTGAAAAATAAAAAGACTGAAACAACATATTAAAAGGTCTTGCTGATGTTTCGTTAATTTTATGAATTCCATACTTTACAATTTTTGAAATAACAGGATCATCAATCATATATTTATCAAGCGATTCAGGCAAATTGCTGCCAAACATAAGATGGGATAAAACCAGACCCTGAATAACAGGTCTTATTGTTTTCATTTTTTCTGAAATTTCTAATATTACTTTCCAATCCTGATTTTTATCCACCAGTTGAGCCACATCGCGAAGCCAGAATAACCTGTACCACGCGTGAACAGCACCATGTGAAAACAAATAAATGATCAGATGCTGACCTGATAATATTTTAAAATTGAAACCTCCCAAATCCGCTGTATCAGATTCTTTAATCATTTCCTCAACTGATAAAGGATACTGCATATAATCATTAAATAATTTCCAGTGAACCTCAAGAACCAGCATTAACTCATCTTTCCGATAAATAAAATGATGATAATGTTCTATAAAGTATTTTTTTTGGGCAGCGGTATGATATATCTCTTCTTTTTCATAACCAGCTTCTATCATAATTGAATCAAATTGTTCCACATATTCATATGGAACAAAAATATCTACATCCCGTGACTGCCTGGTTGCAACATTACCATATAATTGCAAACTCCAAACAGGTCCCTTTACAAAAAGATAAGGAATATTTTTTGAGGAAATGATTTTCCCTATTCTTATCATCTCTGAAGTTATAAGCAACATACGATGTGTATTTTCCTGGTAACGGATACTGATTGTTTCAATTATATCAGCAGGGATAAAGTCTTTGAATAGTTTTGACTTTTTATATACAAATGAGATT